>VOFH01003901.1_pt1 | contig 59404 bp, 97 predicted proteins | sample 5384091 | NCBI WGS metagenome assembly VOFH01 (sample SAMN12384727, study PRJNA508395) | human gut metagenome | isolation source: healthy gut G | host: Homo sapiens | reverse complement strand
TCAGACAGAGCACCCACGTCCACATAAGGAACCGGGATCGCGTTACCAATACGGTAAATCAGCAGGATCAGGAGTGTAAAGACGATCTTTTACGAAGCTCCGAATGTTCCAGGCTTTGCGAATTGTCTGGATCACCCTTACATCACCTCGGCCTTTCCTCCCGCCGCTTCAATTGCCTGCTTGGCGGATGCGGAGAAGGCAGCAGCCTGGACGGTCACCTTCTTGGTCACGCTGCCATTGCCCAGCACTTTGAAACCATATTTGCACTGGTGCAGGATACCCTTTTTGATCAGAGCTTCGGCGTTAACCGTCTCGCCGTCCTCAAATGCGTTAAGCGCATTCAGATTGATGATTTCATAGGGCTTAGCGAAAATATTGTTGAAGCCGCGCTTGGGGATACGGCGTGCCAGAGGCATCTGGCCGCCCTCAAAGCCGGGGCGGACGCCGCCGCCGCTGCGGGCTTTCTGGCCCTTCTGGCCGCGGCCTGCGGTCTTGCCGTTGCCGCTGCCTTCGCCGCGGCCCTTACGGTATGCCTTGCTGACGGAACCCTCAGCAGGACTCAGTTCGTGAAGTTTCATTTCGCTTGCACCTCCTTACTTTTCCTCGGTAACCTGCAGCAGATAGCCGATCTGGGCGATCTTACCGCGGGTCTGTGCATTGTCGGGCTGCACGGAAATGTCGCCGATCCGGCGCAGGCCCATGGAGTTGGCAGTTGCAATGTGCTTTTTCAGTCTGCCGTTGACGCTCTTGACGAGCTCAATTTTCAGATTTGCCATTGTTCGCCCCTCCTTAACCCAGAATTTCTTCCACGCTCTTGCCGCGGATCTTGGCAACCGCCTCGGGGCCTCTCAGAGACTTCAGGCCGGCGAAGGTCGCTGCAACCACATTTGCGGGGTTGTTGGAGCGCAGGCACTTTGCACGGATGTCCTTGATGCCGGCCGCTTCCATCACGGCACGAACGGGACCGCCGGCAATGATACCGGTACCGGGGGCGGCGGGCTTCATCATCACGCGGCCGGCGCTGAACTCGCCGATGACCTCATGAGGAATGGTCGTGCCGGAGGTATTGATGGTGACCATATTCTTCTTGGCGTCTTCGATGCCCTTGCGGATGGCTTCGGGCACTTCAGCAGCCTTGCCCAGGCCGTAGCCGACCTTACCCTTACCGTCGCCGACCACCATCAGCGCGGAAAAACTTCATCACGCGGCCGCCTTTGACGGTCTTGGAAACACGGTTGAGGTAGACGACTTTTCGATATATTCGCTTTGTTCTCTTTCAAATCTTGCCATTGTAGTGTTCCTCCTCCCGTTAGAATTCCAGGCCGCCCTCGCGGGCGCCTTCAGCCAGGCTCTTCACACGGCCATGGTACAGGTAACCGCCGCGGTCGAACACCACGGTGTCGATTCCCTTGGCCTTGGCACGCTCAGCGACAGTCTTGCCGACCTTGTGAGCGGCCTCAATGTTGCCGCCGAAGCCTTCGAAATCCTTCTCCGGGGAAGAAGCGCTGACCAGGGTCACGCCGTTGACGTCGTCGATGATCTGCGCATAGATGTTCTGCTTGGAACGGAACACGTTCAGGCGAGGTCTCTCGGGCGTGCCGGAGATCTTCGCGCGCACTCTCTTATGGCGCTTCAAACGCTGTGCATTCGTATCGGGTCTTTTAACCATTTTGGCACACCTCCCTTACTTCTTCGCACCGGTCTTACCAACCTTGCGGCGGATGACCTCGTCGGAATATTTGATACCCTTGCCCTTATACGGCTCCGGGGACGCTTTTCGCGGACTTCTGCCGCGAACTGGCCCACCTGCTGCTTATCGGGGCCAGAGATAACGATCTGGTTCGGGTTTGGAACGTCGATCGTGATGCCCGGCACTTCGGGTACGATTACCTGATGCGAGAAACCCAAGTTCATGACCAAGTCGGAACCCTTCTTCTCCACTCTGTAACCGACGCCGTTGACTTCCAGCGTTTTGCTGAAACCCTTCTCAACACCCTCCACCATGTTGTGGAGCAGCGTGCGGGTCAGGCCGTGCAGAGCGCGGTTCTGCGGCTCGTCATTGGGGCGCTTGACATGGAGTTGATCGCCCTCCTGCTCGATGATCATAGCCGGATGCAGCGTAGCCGTCAGCTCGCCCTTGGGGGCCCTTGACCGTGACCACGTTGCCTTCGCCGATCTTCACTTCGACGCCTGCGGGGACGGTAATGGGCATTCTACCAATTCTTGACATATCCGATTACCTCCCTTACCAAACAAATGCCAGGACTTCGCCGCCGACATGAGCCGCGCGGGCCTTCTTGTCGGTCATGACGCCCTTGGACGTAGAGACGATGGCGATACCCAAGCCGCGCAGGACGGAGGGCAGCTCGTCGGCGCCCACATAGACGCGCAGGCCGGGCTTGGACACGCGGCGCAGGCCGGTGATGACCTTCTCCTTGCCGGGATTGTACTTCAGGGTGATGTGAATCACGCCCTGGGTACCATCGTCAACAATCTGATAGTTTTTGATGTAGCCCTCATCCAGCAGGATCTGCGCAATGGCTTTCTTCATGTTGGAAGCGGGAACATCCACGGTTTCGTGCTTCGCGTTGTTCGCGTTGCGGATGCGGGTCAGCATATCCGCAATAGGATCAGTAATGTGCATTGTGTTATCCTCTAATTTAGAGTTACAGACCCGTTGGGCCTGTTCAGGCGGCGAGGTATCACCGCTAATTTGGCAATTACCGGAGACCTTTCGCCATCCTTTTTATCCTTCCGCAGTTGCTGTCTTGCACACGGCAGTCTGCGGAACCGATCAAGCCTGGGCGGACCAGGGCAGAGGCCCTGCGCCGCCCGGCAGAATCAGTGCTTTTACCAGCTGGCCTTGCGCACGCCGGGGATCTCGCCCTTGTAAGCCATCTCGCGGAAGCAAATACGGCACAGACCATAATCGCGCAAATACGCGTGGGGGCGGCCGCAGACCTTGCAGCGGTTGTACTTACGGGTGGAATACTTGGCCGGAGCCTGCTGCTTCAGGATCATAGACTTTTTCGCCATCAGTGTTTCCTCCCTTATCTCTGGAACGGAGCGCCGATTAGGCTCAGCAGCTCGCGGGCTTCTTCGTCGGTGTTGGCGGTGGTGCAGATGATGATATCCATGCCGCGGATCTTGTCGATCTTGTCATACTCGATCTCGGGGAAGATCAGCTGCTCCTTGATGCCCAGCGAATAGTTGCCGCGGCCGTCGAAGGAATCGCCGTTGATGCCGCGGAAGTCGCGCACGCGGGGAAGGGCCACGCTGAACAGGCGGTCCAGGAACTCCCACATCTTCTCGCCGCGCAGCGTCACCTTTGGCGCCCACGGGCATGCCCTCGCGGACCTTAAAGTTTGCAACGCTCTTCTTGGCCTTGGTGATCACGGCATGCTGGCCGGTGATGGTGGACAGGTCGCTGACGACCGCGTCGAGCACCTTTGCGTTCTCGCGCGCCTCTCCGCAGCCCACGTTCACGACAATCTTGTCGATGCGGGGCACCTGCATCACGCTCTTGTAATCGAACTTCTTCATCAGAGCGGGGGCGACTTCCTGCTGATACTGTGTCTTTAATCTAGCCATGTGTCAAACCCTCCTTTACAGTGCTGCGCCGCAGTGCTTGCAGACGCGGCTCTTCTTGCCGTCCTCGATCTTGTAGGCAACGCGGGTGGCCTTGGAGCACTTGGGGCAGACAACCTGCACCTTGCTCGCATAGATCGCGGCTTCTCTCTTAACGATGCCGCCGGTTTCACCCTGACGGCGGGGCTTGGTGTGGCAGGTCGCAATGTTGACGCCCTCCACGACGACCTTGCGGTCGGAAGGGATCACGGCCTGGACCTTGCCCTGCTTGCCCTTGTCCTTGCCGGACAGGACGACTACGGTATCGCCCTTCTTGATTTTCATATTAGCCATCTCAGTGTCCCCCTCTAAGTTACTTCCGGCGCCAGGGACAGGATCTTCATGTAATCCTTGTCGCGCAGCTCGCGGGCCACGGGCCCAAAGATACGGGTACCGCGGGGATTCTTGTCTTCCTTGATCAGGACGGCGGCGTTCTCGTCGAAGCGGACATAGCTGCCGTCAGCGCGGCGCATGCCGCGGACGCTGCGGACGACAACGGCCTTGACGACCTCGCCCTTCTTCACGGTGCCACCGGGCGTGCTCTTGCGGACAGAAGCCACGATCCACATCGCCGATGTTGCCGTACTTCCGCTTGGAGCCGCCGAAAACGCGGATGCAGTGGATTTCCTTGGCGCCGGTATTGTCGGCAACCTTCAGATAGCTTTCCTGCTGAATCATATTCCGGCACCTCCTTACTTCGCTTTTTCAATGATCTCGACCAGACGCCATCTCTTGTCCTTGGACAGGGGTCTGGTCTCCATGACCTTGACCTTATCGCCGATATTGCATTCATTCAGCGCGTCGTGGGCCTTAAGCTTGTAGGTGCGGCCATGATCTTCTTGTACAGCGGATGCTGCACGCGGTCCTCGATGGCGACCACGATGGTCTTATCCATCTTGTTGGACACAACCTTGCCCACGCGGGTCTTGCGGGAGGTAGTTCTCACTTCACTCATGTTCTTTTACCTCCTTCTTCACTGCTTGTCAGGAGCGGCTTTAAGCTCCTGCTCACGCAACACGGTTTTGACTCTGGCAATGTCACGCTTGGTGTCCGCGATTTTCTGCGGATTGTCCAGCTGGTTGGTTGCGTGCTGCATACGAAGATAAAACAGGTCCTTTTCAGGCCAGAGGCTTTTCATTCAGCTCTGCGGTGCTCATTGCACGTACTTCACTTGCCTTCATCCTTATTCACCAACTTCCTGAGATTCCAGTTCCTCGCGCTTGACGATCTTGCTCTTGATGGGCAGCTTGTAGCTGGCCAGGCGCAGGGCTTCACGGGCGGTTTCCTCGCTGACGCCGGCGATCTCGAACATCACGCGGCCGGGCTTGACCACGGCCACCCAGTATTCGGGGGGAGCCTTTACCGGAACCCATTCGGGTTTCAGCGGGCTTCTGGGTCACAGGGCTTGTCAGGGAAGATCTTGATCCACACCTGACCGCCGCGCTGGTGTAACGGGTCATGGCGATACGGGCGGCCTCAATCTGATTGCTGGTGATCCACGCCGGTTCCAGCGCCACCAGACCATATTCACCGTAGGTCACCTTGTTGCCGCGGGTGGCCTTACCGGTCATGCGGCCGCGATGGACGCGGCGGTATTTCACTCTCTTGGGCAGCAGCATTACTGTGCGCCTCCTTCGGTCGTTTTATTGGCTGCCGGACGGGGACCTCTGTTGAAGCCGCCGCCGGTGCGGCCGCCCTGGCCGCCGTTACCGTTGCGGTTGAAGCCGCCCTGGCCGCGGTTGTCGCGGTTGAAGCCGCCTCTGTTGCCGCCGCGGCGATCGCCGTCACGGCGGGGACGACGGTCACGACGCTCCTGATAGGGCTTCGTGGTATCCATCGTGCGGGGAGTGGTGCGCAGGGTCTGGCTCAGGACTTCGCCCTTGTAAATCCAGACCTTGACGCCGATGCGGCCGAAAGTGGTGGCCGCCTCTGCAAAACCGTAGTCGATGTCGGCACGGATGGTCTGCAGCGGGATGGTGCCGTCGTGATAATGTTCAACGCCGGGCGATCTCGCGGCCGCCCAGGCGGCCGGAGCAGCAGCACTTGATGCCCTTGGCGCCGGCGCGCATGGCGCGGCCCATGGCATTCTTCATGGCGCGGCGGTGAGAGATGCGCTTCTCCAGCTGCTGGGCAATGTTCTCAGCCACCAGCTGGGCGTCCATATCCGGGTTGCGGACTTCCACAATGCTCAACTTGACCTTCTTGCCGATCAGCTTTTCCAGGTTCAGGCGGATCTTCTCCACTTCCGCGCCGCCCTTACCGATTACAATGCCGGGACGGGCGCAGTGCAGATAAACAGTGACAACGTCATTGCTGCGCTCGATCTCGATCTTAGGGATACCGGCGGAATACAGGCTCTTTTCAGATAGTCGCGGATCTTCTTGTCCTCGACCAGGAGATCACCGACTTTTTCATTGCTTGCATACCAGCGAGAATCCCAGTCTTTGATGACGCCCACGCGAAGACCGTGGGGATTGACTTTCTGTCCCATAAACTTCCTCCTCGCTTATTCCTTCTCGCTCACCACGAGGGTGATGTGAGAGGTTCTCTTGTTGATACGGTAGGCTCTGCCCTGGACACCGGGCGCATTCTCTTGAGAATGGGACCGGGCGCGGCGATAGACCTTGGAAACATACAGCTTCTCGGGGTCCATGCTGAAGTTGTTCTCTGCATTTGCGCAGGCGCTCTTCAGCAGCTTGGCCAGAGGCTCGGAGGCAGCCTTGGGGGTGGCCATCAAAATGGCCATGGCGGTCTGGGCATCCCGGCCGCGGATCAGGTCGCAGACGATCTGAACCTTGCGGGGAGAGATGCGGATAAATTTCGCTTCAGCTCTTGCGTCCATTTTCTGCATCCTCCTTACTTCGTGCCGGTGCTCTTCGCAACGTGGCCGCGGAAAGTGCGGGTCGGTACGAATTCGCCCAGTTTGTGGCCGACCATGTCTTCGGTGACATAGACGGGAACGTGCTTTCTGCCGTCGTGCACGGCAAAGGTGTGACCGACGAAGGAGGGAAGATGGTGGAGCTCGGCCAGGTCTTCAGAACCTTCTTCTCACCGGTCTTGTTCATTTCTTCAACCCGCTTCAGCAGCTCAGGGGCAACGAAAGGGGCCTTTTTTAATACTTCTGCTCATTCGTTCATACCTCCTTACTTGGCGTTGCGGCGCTTGACGATGAACTTGTTGGTCGGGTTCTTCGTCTTACGGGTCTTGAGGCCCAGAGCAGGCTTGCCCCAAGGCGTCACAGGACCGCTGCGGCCGATGGGCGCCTTGCCCTCGCCGCCGCCGTGAGGATGGTCGCAGGGGTTCATAACGGAGCCGCGGACGGTGGGCCGCCAACCCATGTGACGGGTCCGGCCGGCCTTGCCGATGTGGATGTTCTCATGATCCAGATTGCCCACCTGGCCGATGGTGGCTTTACAGTTGGTGCGGACAATGCGCACTTCGCCGGAAGGCATACGGATCTGAGCATCCTTGCCTTCCTTGGCCATCAGCTGCGCGGCAGCGCCGGCGGAGCGGACAAGCTGAGCGCCGTAGCCGGGCTACAGCTCGATGTTGTGGATGATGGTACCCACGGGGATCTTCTCGATAGGCAGGCAGTTGCCGGGCTTGATATCGGCCTCGGCAGAGGAGACGACCTTGTCGCCGGCCTTCAGGCCCTCGGGCGCCAGAATATATCTCTTCTCGCCGTCCTCGTACTTGACCAGCGCGATGAACGCGCTGCGGTTCGGATCGTACTCCAGGCGCTCCACCGTGGCTTCCATGTCCAGCTTGTCGCGCTTGAAATCGATGATGCGGTACTTGCGCTTGTTGCCGCCGCCGCGATGGCGGACGGTGATTCTGCCGTAGCTGTTGCGACCGGAGTTCTTCTTCAGGGTCTCAATCAGGCTGCGCTCCGGCTTTGCCTTTTTATCGATGCCGTCGAATCCGGAGACCGTCATGTGTCTTCTGGAAGGCGTCGTCGGCTTATAAGTTTTGATCGACATGTGCGTTACACTCCTTCTTTAGATTCGGTCTCTTACACCATGCCTTCGAAGAATTCGATGGCCTTGGAGTCCTCGGTCAGCTGCACGATAGCTTTCTTCCAGGCCTTGGTCTGGCCGGGACGGGCGGCGCCCAGGCGCTTGGCCTTGGGATGCACATTGATCGTGTTGACAGAGGCGACTTTAACGCCGAAAATCTGCTCCACAGCCTTCTTGACCTCAGCCTTGTTGGCGCCGGGCAGAACTTCAAACGTGTACTTCTTGGCTTCCGTGGTAGCCATGGAGCGCTCGGTGATAACCGGGCGCACGATCACGTCATACAGGTTGGTCATTACGCGAACACCTCCTCGATGGTAGCAAGAGCAGCCTGGTCGACGACCAGCTTCTTGGCGTTCAGGATGTCGTAGACGCTCAGGATGGTTGCGGTGGTGGTGACAATGCCGGGGTATATTGCGCGCGGACTTGACCACATTGGCCGCCACTTCCGGCATTACAATATAAGTTGTCCTCCGGCTTTGACCGCGTTCAGGAACGCAGCAAACTCACGGGTCTTGGGCGCGTCCATGGCAATGGAATCCACCACGATGATCTTGCCCTCAGCCGCCTTGGCGGACAGAACGGATTTGAGCGCCAGGCGCTTAATCTTCTTGTTCACATTGTAGCTGTAGTCGCGGGGCTTCGGGGCAAAGACGATGCCGCCGTGCGTCCACTGCGGGGCGCGGGTGCTGCCCTGACGGGCGTGGCCGGTGCCCTTCTGCTGCCAGGGCTTCTTTGCCGCCGCCGGAAACTTCGGCGCGGGTCAGGGCGCTCTGGGTGCCCTGTCTGCGGTTTGCCAGGTGGTTCTTCACCACTTCATGCACAACGGCCTGGTTCGGCTCGATGCCGAAGATGCCGTCGCTCAGTTCCACAGTGCCGACTTCTGCGCCGGACATGTTCAGTACTTTGATCGTAGACATTTATTTCAGCACCCCTCTCTTACTTGTTTCTTGCGGAGGCCTTCTGCGGGTTGGTACGACCGGAAGCCTTCTGCGGGTTGTTGCTGATGGACACATCGGTGTTCTTGACGCGGATGGTCTTGACGGTGGAGTGGATATACACCAGGCCGCCCTTCGGACCGGGGATCGCGCCGCGGACGACGAGCATGTTCAGGTCCGCGTCGACCTTGACGACGTCGAGGTTCTGCACGGTGACCTGCTCAACACCCAGGTGGCCTGCGCCGATCTTGCCCTTGAAGATGCGGGAGGGAGTGGAGCAAGCGCCCATGGAACCGGCATGACGATGGACAGGGCCGCCGCCGTGGGACATGGGAGTGCGCTGTGCATTCCAGCGCTTGATAACGCCGGCGTAGCCCTTACCTTTGCTGATGCCGGTCACGTCCACGTGATCGCCTTCTGCGAAAGTGTCGGCCTTGATGATGTCGCCGATGTTCAGCTCGGCGTAGTTGTCGAGCTTGAATTCCTTCAGGTGCTTCTTCGGGGCAACGCCTGCCTTCTGAAGATGGCCCTGTTCGGGCTTGGACAGCTTCCGCTCGGGAACGTCCTCATAGCCCAGCTGGATTGCCTCGTAGCCGTCCTTCTCGGCGGTCTTCTTCTGGGAAACAACGCAGGGTCCGGCTTCGATCACGGTTACCGGGATCACCTGGCCGTTGGCGTCGAAGATCTGAGACATACCAACTTTTTGCCGATGATTGCTTTCATGTATGTTCCTCCTTAAAGGTTATTGGTCGACGTAGTTGGCTGCGCATTGGGCACGCGCCATTGCTCCGCCGACATGACCCGCCCGTTTTGCACATATTGCATATGGTAAACAGGCTTGGGTACAAGCAATTTAAAATCAGAGCTTGATCTCGATGTCCACACCGGCGGGCAGTTCGAGAGCCATCAGGGCCTCAACGGTCTTGGGGGTGGACTTGGTGATATCGATCAGTCTCTCGTGGGTTCTGCGCTCGAACTGCTCACGGGAATCCTTGTACTTGTGAACAGCGCGCAGAATGGTGACGACCTCTTTCTTGGTCGGCAGGGGGATGGGGCCGGAAACGGAAGCGCCGTTGCGCTTTGCGGTTTCGACGATTTTCTCTGCGCTCTGGTCAATGACCTGGTGATCGTAAGCCTTCAGGCGAATACGGATCATGTTCTTTACGGTATCTGCCATTTTGTTTTTCCTCCTTGATAAAACATACGAAGTGATGCGTTTGTACCTCTTCGTACGGCGAGAAAAAGTTCTGTACGCTTATCCGTGCGTATCATTCTGCGTCACAAGAAAAACCGGCGCAGTAATCCGGCCGGTTTCCTGACATGCGCAGCGATCTACGCCATACAGTTTTCTCAGCCGCCCGATGACCGGACATACTCCGCAGAAGTTACCGGGCCAGGCCCGCAATCTCCTGCTTCATCGCATTTGCAGCGCAGCCGGGCGTATCATCCCCCGTTGCGCGCCTTACTATAATACAAGACCTTCAAAAAATGTCAAGCAATTTTTCGATTTATTTTACAATCTTTTCTCTTATTTTTCAGTGGAAACGCCGATTTTTCCAGCCCACGCCTTTTGTGGTTATTTTACCCAAAACACTGCGTTTCATTTCCGTCCGTCTCCGTCATAACGCCGCGCCTATTCGGGATCAGCAAGCAGCCCTTCGCCTCCCCGCCCCGCAGCCGGCACGGACAGACCATCTTCTGCAAAAATCTGTCATTCTGATCGATCGGAAAAGCCCGGCGTTTCGAAAAAAGGAAAAAATTTTTTGCACGATGCAATAAAACGCCCCCGCCCCGCGTTATATCAATGAACAGCAAACACCCCTGAAAATTGCTGAAAAACAACTTGACGGAGGATAAAAACATGATGAAGAAAAATCGTTGCAAAGCCCTGGCCGCCTGCACGGCAGCCGTATTGATGACCAGCGCCCTGCTCGTACCCACGATGGCAGCAAACGCAGCCGCTTCCCAAAACCAGGCGCAGCGCTCCGCCGTCTCTTCCATCGGCGAGCAAAGCCAAAGAAATCGCCCTGCAGCACGCCGGCATAGGCGCCTCTCAGGTGTCCTGGATCATCGTCCAGCAGGATTATGAGCACGGCCGGATGGAATACGAAGTGGAGTTCTATGCCGGCAACCAGGAGTATGACTATGAAATCGACGCTTCCAGCGGCAAGATCCTTAGTTTTGACTACGATATCGACCGGTATGCCGCCGATACCGTTCAGCAGTCCAATACCGACATCGGCACGGAAAAAGCCAAGTCCATCGCGCTCAGCCATGCCGGTGTAAAAGCTGCGGATACCCTTTTTCCTTTCTGCCGAGCAGGACTATGATGACGGCATGCGGGTGTATGACGTGGAGTTCTTTGCCGGAAACAAGGAATACGATTACAAGGTCGACGCAGCCAACGGCAAGGTTCTCAGTTTCGACTATGACACTGAACGCCGCACTCCCGCCACATCCAGCGACTACATTGGTGAAGCAAAGGCCAAACAGATCGTGGAGAAAGCTGCCGGCACCACCGGCGTCTACAGCGAGTTCAAACTGGAGCTGGATGACGGCCGGGCGCTGTACGAAGGCGAACTGCGCAGCGGCGCCATGGAGTACGAATTCGAGATTGACGCGGTGACCGGCGCGATTGTAGACTGGGAAGCCGACCGGGATTAAGCCCCCTTCTTTTGCCAGTATACTGCCGCCCTTCGCCCCCCAGTTTGACCGCTCACAGAGCGCACTGCCGAAAAAAATTCCCCGACCAAAATGGTCGGGGAATTTTTTATTCCATTTTAATAAGCCACGCCCCAATAGACCATCTTTACGGCCGGCTTACCGCAGACCGGGCAGACATCCCCCAAATGCTCCTGGGCAAAGGGGATGCAGCGGCTGGTCATGCCCGCTTTCTCCTTCATGGCCATTTCACAGGCCAGGTCGCCGCACCACATGGTCTTGACAAAGCCGCCCTTTTCTTCCTGAATGGCCTTGGCCTCCTCCAGTGTGGCCGCTGCATAGGTGTGATTTTCCAGGTTTTCCCGCGCTTTGGCATACAAGCCATCGTGCACCTGATCCAGCAGCGCGGGCACAGCGCTCTCCAAATCGCTGAGCGCCACAAAGGTCTTTTCGCCGTTGTCCCGGCGGGCGATGACGCACTGCGCTTTTTCGATATCCTTGGGTCCAATCTCCAGGCGCAGCGGCACACCCTTCATTTCATATTCAGCAAATTTCCAGCCGGGAGACTGCTCGGAAGCGTCCATCTTCACGCGGATACCCGCCGCCTTCAGACGCGCCGTCAGATCTGCGGCGGCATCCAGCACGCCCGGCTTATGCTGAGCCACAGGGATCACCACCACCTGAATGGGCGCAATCCGGGGCGGCAGCACCAGTCCGTTGTTGTCGCCGTGGGTCATGATGATGCCGCCGATCATCCGGGTGGAAACGCCCCAGCTGGTCTGGAAGGGATGGTGGAGCTGGTTGTCCTTTCCGGTGAATGTGATATCAAAGGCTTTGGCAAACCCGTCGCCGAAGAAATGGCTGGTGCCGGACTGCAGCGCCTTTTTGTCGTGCATCATGCACTCCACCGTGTACGTTTCCTCGGCGCCGTTGAATTTTTCCTTGTCCGTCTTCTGCCCTTTCACCACAGGCATGGCCAACACATTTTCCAGGAAATCGGCATAAACATTCAGCATCCGCTGGGTTTCCTCCCGGGCTTCCTCAGCAGTGGCGTGCATGGTATGACCTTCCTGCCACAAAAACTCGCGATGGCGCAGGAAAGGACGGCTGGTCTTCTCCCAGCGCAATACAGAGCACCACTGATTGTAAAGCTTGGGCAGGTCGCGCCAGGAGTGAATAATATTCTTATAGTGCTCACAGAACAGCGTTTCCGACGTGGGGCGCACGCACAGGCGATCTTCCAGCTTGTCGCTTCCGCCCATGGTCACCCAGGCGCATTCGGGGGCAAAGCCCTCCACGTGATCCTTCTCTTTTGCAGCAGGCTCTCAGGGATCAGCACAGGCAGATAGACGTTCTCATGTCCGGTTTCTTTAAAACGGCGGTCCAGCTCATGCTGGATATTTTCCCCAGATGGCGTAGCCATAAGGGCGGTAGATAAACATACCCTTGACAGAAGTATAATCTATCAGCTCCGCCTTGGTACACACGTCGGTGTACCATTGCGTAAAGTCCTCGTCCATATTCGTGATGGACTCCACCTGTCTTTGATCTTTCGCCATAATTCTCATTCCTCACATATATATTAAATGGTATACCTGCTAATGGATGGTAGCCTGCTTATTGTATGACATCGGAAAAACTTGTCAAGAGAGGGGCTTGCCGGATCAGGAAAACGTCCTTTACAGATTGAATCGCGAAAACTGCACCCCATATTCATACATCGTCCGGGCCGCATGGATATATAGCCGCAGATGCATGCGCAAAGGGCGTCCAGCCATGGATCGCCCTCTCCGCCCCGCAGCCGGCCAGCCAGATGTTCCATCGCCTCCTGCATCCGCGCCAGTTCCTGCAAACACTCCACCCGCGCCCCCTGCAGTTCACACAGGAACAGAAAGCGCTCTCTGCCGCCAGGCTGCGTCACCAGAGCGCTGTAAATGGCACCGGCGCATCGATACACATTGCGCTCCCCGTCAGCGCCGGCAGCAGTTCCGGTGGAATACGAGCCAGCGTATAGCCCTGCAGAAACATCGCCCCGCCGGTGATCTGGCCAAAGCGCCCGGCGGCGGCACAAAACTCCCGCAGCTCTGCTTCCCCAGCCGCAGGATAGCGTTTCAGCAGCGCGCGGGCGGGATTCTTCCGCACACTGGATCCATCTTTTGTCCATTGGTTTCACACCGCGCATGCCCCGCACCGCCCGGCCCAGCATAGCGTTATATACGCGCCAAGCAAATTCCTCCAGCATACACCCCGCACCTCTCTGCACACCTCTACCGCTCCGATTCACGGGACGATTGTTGCATAATACCACTGTTACTGCCATATTATATCATTATAGTGCTATAAATAATAATACAACGATATAAGAATTTCAACCTAATCATGCTACCCTATGACAAGAGGTGTATTATGAAAACAGAATTTGAACAGGAATACATCAAATTCGGGTTGAAGGTTCAGTACTACCGAAAATTGAAGGGAATCACCCAGGAGGACTTTGCCGAAAAAATCGGACGATCCTGGTCTTTTATCGCCAAAGTGGAAGGCCCAACCAATCCATGCGGTGTGTCCATGGAAACGCTTTTCAAGATCGCCCGGGTGCTGGACGTTCCCGTTTCCAAATTATTTGAAGACTGACACACGAAAAAAAGCGAAGCAGCTTACTGATATGTACCCAGAATTCTGGACACATAAAAAATTGAATTAGGTGCACATGGATGCCTCTCTGAATTTTGTAGGAGGCATCCATTTTGTTTTCTCTTGGATTCTTTCGTTGTTGTAGTAATTTATGTAGCCGTCAACAGCCTTGGCAAATGTTTCAAAAGAGGAATACTCTTTTTCATGCCCGTAGAACATCTCGTTTTTCATCCGTCCAAAGAAGGTCTCCATGATGCAATTGTCGTAACAGTTGCCCTTCCTTGACATGGATTGAATGATTTTGTGATCTTTAAGTGCCTGCCTGAAGTACACGTGCTGGTACTGCCACCCTTGATCAGAGTGAAAGATCAGGCCATCTACAGAGGGAAACTTCGTAAAGGCGCCGGCCAACATTCTCTGGATCTGTTCCATATTGGCACTTTGAGATAAATCATAAGAAATGATTTCGTTTGTGTTCATGTCGAGTATAGGAGAGAGATAACACTTCCCCCACGAAAAACCGAACTGAGATACATCGGTAGTCCATTTTTGCATAGGAGCTGTCGTGCTGAAATCCCGGTCAAGGATATTCTCAGCAACCTTGCCGACCTCGCCCTTGTAGGAATGATACTTTTCCTTTGGGCGCTTTCCTGCCAACCCCATAGTGTGCATAAGCCGTTGTACCCGCTTATGATTGACCTTGTGGCCGCGCTTTATCAGTTCCTGATATACTCTTCGCACACCGTAGCGGCCTTTATGCTGTGAGAAAATGTCTTTGATTTCATCTGCCAAGCAATGGTTTCGAACAGCAACTTGATCGGCCTTGCTCAACTCAAAATAATAGGTAGACCGTGCCATCTGCATAGATTTCAACAGATATTCAATTGGTATCCTTTTTCACGCAGCTCTTTGATGATCGCTGCTTTCTCGCCTTGAGTTGCGCTGCGTGCCTCTCTTCTCTCAAGGCGATCTCTTTTTTTATAACTTCATTCTCCGCCTTTATATACTCGTTTTCTGCCCGAAGCCGGATCAATTCTTCTCGTTCGGATTCATTCAGTGGCCTTGCTTCTTCCTTTTTCATTTGGGGTACCCCTTTACTTGGACGACCTTTTTTCATTTCTACCAGGCCATTATACCCCTTTGTTTTATAGTTTTGAACCCATTGATACAATAGTCTATCTTGAATACCGGCCTCGATTGCCACTGACACACAGGATTTTCCGGACATTACTTGGGATACTAGTTCCAGCCGTTCTTCTGGTGTCCAGTTCCTGTTGAAATTTTTGTGTTTCAGTGCTTCTGGACCGCGGCTATCCTCTGCTCTTACCCATAGTCTCACTTTATCCCGAAAGGATTTATCGCTAACACCTTCCGGCGTTTCTGGCCATTTCCTTCTCGATACAGTTCTAAAGGGGGTACATATCATACAGCTGCTTCGCTTTTTGATATAAAAATATATATAATCATAATTCCCGTTTTCCAATGCGGCCAGGCCAAACCGTACGGCCCGGTCGATCCGGAGGCGTTCCGCTTCATCCGCCGCCGCTTCCCTGCGGCGCAGAAGACCGCGTAAGAACAGCCCTGTCAGGGATTCTTCCCCGGCGCGCTGCCACAGGTCCCGCGTCAAGCGCGTCTCATCCCGCAGTTCCAGATGGTAAAACGCTCTGCAGCCACCGCGCGGACAGCTTCCAGATCTACCCCCCGCCGCAGTTTCCCCAGTGAACACCACGCGGTACAGATCTGCCGCCGTTCCGCCTGGAGGCAGCTGCGTCTCCAGCGCCTCCAACGCCTCCCGTCCCGTCACATCCACGGTTCGGATTTCATATTTGCGCCGGGCAAAGCTGACGAAATGGACGTCCGCCTCCCCTTTGTCTACCGTGCCCACCAGTATGCCGCGGCGGCCGCACTCGTCAAAACCCCGGCCTTCCGGGCAGCCTGGATACGCCCATGTGGTGCGCCAGAGCCGGTTGATTCCGCTGAAGGCATGCACATGGCCCAGAGCCAGATAATCAAGCCCGCTTTCGGCCACTTCTGCTTTGGAAAAGGAGTTGTAGCGATGGGCATTTCCATCCAGATCGCCGTGGAGCACCATAATATGGATGCGCCCATCTTCCTCAGCCCGGAAGCCGCCGAACAGATTGTCCGTGCACTCCGGCGCCGTGAACGCCGCACCATGCACTACGCAGTTCAGCTCCGGCAGCTCCACCGCCTCCAGGGCGTCGCTTTTAAAAATATGGACGTTCTCCGGCCAGTTCACCTGCGCGTAAGGCCCTTTTTCGTCCCAATAGTCGTGATTGCCGGGAGCGATAAACACCCGTCCTTCCACTGTACCCAGCGCCTTAGCCAGGGTTTCGGCCGTTTGGCGGTAGATCTCGCCGCTGTCGAACAAGTCGCCGGCCAGAAGTACCAGATCCACATGCCCCGCATTGGCATAATTGGCCAGGCGGGCGATATTCTCCCGCCCTTCCCGCCGGCGCGCACGAGCCTGTTCCGACGTAAGGCCGGCAAAGGGGCTGTCCAGATGAAAATCCGCCGCATGTAAAATCTTGACCATACTGCACCTCCCGTTCTTCTGCGCACAAAATACCCGCGCAAGGCTCCATTCAGCCGTTTCCACCCCGACCGCACAGAACCGATATCCGCCCTTTTTATCCGGCGTCTGCCACACGGATCCGCTCCACCGCCGTGCACAGCCCCGTACCGCTCTCGAGTGTGAACAGCACACCGTGCAGCGCACACGCCCGCCGGCCACAGTGGCGGCCTCGCAGGCCGCCAAGAAAAACCTTCAATGGACTGCTCCGCCGGCATGCCGATCACAGAGTGCACCGGTCCGGTCATGCCCGCATCGGTGAGATACCCGGTACCCCGGGGCAGAATCTGCTCATCCGCCGTCTGAACATGCGTATGGGTGCCCCACAGAGCCGAAATGCGGCCGTCCAGGTAATAGCCCATGGCCAGCTTCTCACTGGTGGCCTCGGCATGAAAAATCGACCAGCGTAAACGTAGCCCGCTCCGCTTCTTTCAAAATACGGTCCGCCGCCGTAAAGGGATTGTCGCAGTTGTAATTCAGATTGACCCGGCCCTGCAGGCTGATGACGCGGACGCTGCAGCGGCCCATATCGTAATACCCCGTTCCGCGGCCCGGCGCACGGGCCGTATAGTTGGCCGGTCGCAGCAGATAGCGGTTTTCTTCCAGCATAGGGCGGATCTGATGTTTGTCAAACGTATGATTACCCAATGTGATCACATCGGCCCCCGCATCAAAGATTTCCTCTGCCTGAGCGGGAAACAGCCCCAGGCCCGCGGCATTTTCCCCGTTGACCACAGTGAAATCCACCTGTTTTTCCCGCTTCAGCGGCCGCAGCCGGCGCACGAGAAGATCCAGTCCATTCTCGCCCACCACATCTCCGATCGCCAGCACCCGAAATTCCATACCGTTCGTGGTGGGCCTGAATGGCGTGGAGGACGTCCTCCTTCTCCCGGTACTTCCGGCAGAACTCCACGCCCAAGGAGACGTGGGTACCCTCCATCTCATGGTCCACGGCCTTGCCGATATCGTGCAGCAGACCGGCACGCTTGGCAGTCTGGACGTCGGCGCCCAGCTCCGCCGCCATCATACCGGCGATGTGGCTGACCTCAATGGAGTGCTGCAGCACGTTCTGGCCGTAGCTGGTGCGGTAGTGCAGGCGGCCCAGCAGCTTCTGCAGCTCCGGGTGGATGCCCCGGACGCCGGTCTCCAGCACGGCCCGCTCACCCTCGGAGCGGATGACGGCGTCCACCTCACGGCGGGCCTTCTCCACCATCTCCTCAATGTGGGTGGGATGGATGCGGCCGTCGGCAATGAGCTTCTCCAGAGCCAGACGGGCGACCTCGCGCCGCACCGGCTCGAAGCAGGAGACGGTGATGGCCTCCGGCGTGTCGTCGATGATGAGATCGGCACCGGTGAGGGTCTCCAGCGTCCGGATGTTGCGGCCTTCCCGGCCGATGATGCGGCCCTTCATCTCGTCATTGGGCAGGGGAACCACACTGACGGTGATCTCGGCCACATGGTCGGCGGCGCACCGCTGGATGGCGGTGGCCACGATCTCACGGGCCCGCTGATCGGCCTCTTCCTTGGCGCGGGCCTCGATCTCCTTGATCTTGATGGCAGTCTCGTGGGTGACATCCGACTCCACCTGAGCAATCAGGTAATCCTTGGCCTCATCGGCGGTGAAGCCGGAAATGCGCTCCAGCATCTCCATCTGGCTGTGCTTGATGTTCTTGATCTCCTCCGCAGCCTTATCGGCGGCGGCGTGTTTTGCGGTGAGAGCTTCCTCTTTCTTCTCGATGGAATCCATCTTGTGATCGAGGTTTTCCTCCTTCTGCTGCAGTCGGCGCTCCTGCTTCTGCAGGTCGGCACGGCGCTCCTTGACCTCTCTCTCGTACTCGCTGCGGCTTTTCAAAATCTCTTCTTTGGCTTCAAGGCAGTCAGATTTTCTGAAATCCACTGGGCGTCGGCGGCATTGTCGTGATAGCCGATTTCCAGCAGCACCGCCGGCGCGGGGACTGCGCCACCTCTCCCAACGTCGTGGTGGCCTGGGTACGCACCAGATTGGGCAGCGGATAAATGGTTTTCAAATTATCGGCAAAAAAATACCTGCCGCCCGCCTGCCGCCGGTGCTGGTGGGATAGTAGAACGCAATAATACCCCGCGCGCCTCCGTAATTCCCTTCGGCAGCGGCGTTGGAGTGCAGCGCCAAATACAGGTCGTAATTGCCCCGGTTTGCCTGGCGGATGGATGAGCCCGCGGTCATGTCCGGCGTATTGCGCACATACTGGATACCGTTGGAAATCAGATACGGCACCATGGCATCCGCCAGCAGGTTCATATAATATTCTTCCGTCCCTCCGGTAACATAATAGTTATTTTCCTGGGTGGAAGGGCTTAAGTAAATGATCGGCATAGGAACCGTCCTTTCACAATGCATTTTTTCGATGGATTCACCCCATTGTATGGCGCGGCCGCAAAATGTGTGCTATACTGTCGTTACTTTTTGAAAAACTGCGGAGGATACGCCATGAAAGCACAGCGGCCCTACCCCACAATCACCATTACGCCCAAGGGCGAACGCGCTCTGCTGGGCGGCCACCCCTGGGTTTACGACGCAGAGATCACCGCCCAGAGCGGGCCTATCGCCGACGGCGCCATCGCAGATGTACTCAGCGCCAAAGGCCGCTGGCTGGGCAGCGCCTTTACAACAGCCACAGCAAAATCCGCGGCCGCTTGATTTCCCGCAACGCCAACGACACTTTCAATGAAGCTTTCTGGCGCCGGCGGCTGCAATATGCCTGGGATTATCGCAAAAGCGTCCTGTCGCCGGAGGATCTCTCCTGCTGCCGCGTAATCTTCGGCGAGGCGGACGCTTTCCCCGGCCTGACCGTGGACCGCTTCAACGATATTCTGGTGGTTCAGATTTTGTCCCTCGGCATGGAGCAGCGCAAGGACATGCTGCTGCCCGCCCTGGTGGATCTTCTGCGCGCCGACGGGCAGACCATTCGCGGCGTGTACGAACGCAACGACGCGGGCCTGCGGGAAAAGAAGGACTTTCCGAAGGAAAGGGCTGGTTCCCCTGCCGGGTGAAACGCCGCCGGCGGAAACGGTCACCGAGATTGTGGAAAACGGTGTGCGCTACCGGGTGGATTTTGAAACGGCCAGAAAACCGGCTTTTCCTTGACCAGAAATACAACCGCCGGGCGGTGGCGCGTCTGGCACGGGGCAAAACCGTACTGACTGCTTCACCCACACCGGTTCGTTTGCCCTCAACGCAGCGTTGGGCGGCGCCAAACATGTCACAGCGGTGGATGTTTCCGAAGCCGCCGTGGCCCTGGCCCGGGAAAACGCAGTGCGCAACGGGCTGGAACATCGCATGGACTTTCAGGCCGCCAACGTGTTCGATCTGCTGCCCCGCCTGGCGGAAGGGCCGAAACAGTACGATTTTATCATTCTCGACCCTCCGGCCTTCACCAAATCCCGCAAAACCATCCGCAACGCCATGACCGGCTATAAAGAAATCAACTACCGCGCCATGAAGCTGCTGCCCCGGGGCGGGTATCTGGCCACCTGCTCATGTTCCCCACTTTGCATACGAGGATTTGTTTTTGAATATGCTCCGCAGCGCCGCCGCGGATGCCGGCGTGCAGCTGCGGCAGATTGAAGCGCGCCAGCAGTGCGCCGATCATCCCATTTTATGGGGCGTTCCGGAAACGAATTATTTGAAATTCTATCTGTTCCAGGTGATTTGAGGAGGCATGCGCCATGCGTACCCTGGGGAAAATTTCCTTTGTTCTCGCGCCCATGCTGCTGTTTGCCAGCTTTCTCTCCGGCGCAATGCTGCAAAAGAATACAGCAACGGCTGTCTGCATCGTGCTGGCCACGGCGTTCCTCATTCTGGCCCTGCTGTGCAAAGTCCTGAGGTTCACGGAGCTTCCAACACCAAAAAGGAGGACCAACCATGATCGATCTGCGTCAGGCCGGCGTTGACGACGCCGCAGAGCTGTCCCGCATCCAGGTGGACAGCTGGCAGGCCTATGAGTCCATTTTTCCCCGCCTATATGGCCCAGCACAACACCTTTGAGCGCCGCTTCCTGTATTGATGAATGTGCTGCTGCGCGGCGACGGCCGCACCTATCTGATCGAAGACGACGGCCAAAGCGTCGGCTATGTCACCATCGGCTACCCCCACGAAGACCTTCCTCCGGCACGCTGGAACTGACCAGCCTCTACATCCGCACCGCGGAAACCGGAAGGGGTACGGCAGTTATGTCCTGCGGCGGCTGTTCACATCGGTCAAGACCGCCGGTTACGACCGCATAACCCTTTGGGTGCTCAAAGACAACCGTCGTGCCATCGCTTTCTATCGCCACTTCGGCTTCACCCACGACGGCTTTGAAATGTCCCTGCCCATCCAGGGCCCCATTCTGGAAAACCCGCATGTCACGGGAGCTGTGAACCACAAAACCGCGCAGATATCCGGCTTCCCGCGCATTACAAAAGAGCGCCCTGCATTCTGCAGAGCGCTCCTTTTGTTTTTTCGATTGGCTGTGAGGGACCGCAGCCCTGTTTCAAAGGCTCAAAGCGTCAGCGACGGCGCAGTATAGACCCGCGCAGCCAGCTCGCTGTTGAGCGAATACAGACCCTTGGGATCGGAACCGTACAGGTCGTACTTCTTGAGCATGTCGTCGGCGTTCTTCTCTTCCTCGCCCTGCTCCTTAACGAACCAGTCCAGGAACTGCATGGTGCGGAAATCCTTGACCGCATAAGCAGCCTCATAGATGGTGTTGATGAGGCTGGTGACATACTGCTCGTGCTCATAGCCCACTTCCAGCGCACAGCGGTGGCAGCTGAACTCCTTGTCGGGCTTGGCAATGGCTTCCAGGGTCACCTTCTCGCCGTTGTTCTGCAGATACTGCAAAAACAGCATGGCATGGTCGCGCTCCTCCTGCGCCTGGATGGTGTACCAGTTCGCAAAGCCATCCAGTCCCTGATCGGCATAATAATTGGCAATATCAAGATAGAGATAGGCCGAATAAAATTCTTTGTTGATCTGCTCATTGCACAGTGCGGCAACTTTTTCGTTCAGCATAGTAAAACACTCCTTTTTTCTTTGTGACGGTCTGCATCTGTTCCTGCAGAATCCGTATGTTGATGTATATTATACCATATCAAAAGGAAAAAGGGTATCCAATTTGCCAAAGGTTCAAAAATTTTTCACAATTTTCCCCACTGCCAGAGCCCCCAAAGACCGGCGCGGCGCACAAACCGGCGCAGCGCCGCGCCGCGCGCTGTGGTGCGCAATGGGCTTCCATTCCACTTTGCGCCGCAGCGCTGCCACAGCCAGAGGGATGTACGTCATCATGAACAGCGGGAAGGTAAACACATACCCCAGTTTCTGCGCCCGCGTGGCCCGGATGCGGTTCCATTCGCACAGCACGGTGATCAGGCCCAGCGCAGAGAAGCCGCAGTAGCCAGTCGCCAGATTCGTCGCCAGGAACAGCAGTTCCGCCCGCAGCACTGCGCCGGCCAGCTCGCCGGGCTGGGTGAGACAGACCACCGCCGCAAGCAGATTCACCAGCAGCAGAGAAACGGTCAGCAGCGCGCCCGGCGCCACGATCATCAATACATCGTAGCAGGAAAGGCCTTTCCTGCCCCCGCGGCCAACGCCGCGGATCAGGTTGGGCGCATAACGCCAGGCCACCTGGTAAAAGCCCTTGGTCCAGCGCAGGCGCTGATCCCAGCTCTGGCGGAACGTGGTGGGCTGTTCATCATAAAGCACCGCCTTGTCGCAATAGCCGATGCGCTTCCCGTCTGCGGCGCAGTCGGCGGAGAACTGCAGATCCTCGGTAAGCAGATGGAACGGCCAGCCGCCGTTTTCACGGATAACATCAGCCGAGATGAGAAATCCGGTGCCAGACACCGTGCAGCTGGTACCCAGAAGCATCCGTGGGAAATTCAGGAACCGCGCCTCCCGCAGAAACCACAGGGAATAGCCGGCGCTGATCCAGTTGGCGCCGTAGTTTTTGGAGTTGCGGTAGCAGGTGACGGCGGCGAAATCGCCGCTGCAGGCAGTATCGTTCATACGCCGCACAAAAGCGCGGTCCACCAGATTGTCCGCGTCAAAGACGAAGTAGCCTGCGTAATCCTGCTCCAGCCCCGCCTCCCGCAGGCGGCAGAACAGGAAATCCAGGGCGTAGCCCTTACCCACGCGGGCCGTGTCAAACCGCTCAAACACCTGCGCACCCGCCTGGCGGGCCACAGCGGCAGTGGCGTCGGTGCAGTTGTCCGCCACCACAAAAATATCCAGTTTGTCCGCCGGATAATCCTGCGCGCGCAGGCTCTCGATCAGTTCTGCAATCACCGCTTCTTCGTTGCGCGCAGCAATCAGGGCAGCATAGCGCCGCAGCTCCCGCGCCGGCGGTGCGTCGTATTGTTCCGCCCGGCGGCGGTTGAGAAAGCCCACCAGCATAAAGGCTCCCTGATAGGCAAACGCCGCCGTAACGGCAACGCTCAGCAGCAGATTAAACGCATGGATCAGGTCCAGCATCGCGCTCACATCCTTTCGGTAAGCACATCATAGGCGCGCCGGAGCGTCTTTGCAATGCTTCCAAGGGATTCTTGCGCAAGTCTTAAGGAGAACTTAAAGTTTGTCGCCGCTTTGTTTCTTTTTTGTCGCTAAAATGATGCAGCTTGTGCGGCGCGGTCATTGACATTTGCCTGCAGTTTGCTATCATATTAAACATTAGACACATCACCGGCCCAGCCGGAATTTCTGCGATATGAAGAGGGTCCTAACCATGCTTACACTCGACCAGTTCAAAGGAGGCCCGCGGCGTGCTGCGGGGCGTGATCTCCGATACCGAACTTGTTCACAGTCCCTATTTTTCCGACCTGTGCGGCAACGAAGTCTATCTGAAGCCCGAAAACCTGCAGGTCACCGGCGCGTACAAAATCCGCGGCGCGTACTATAAAACCAGCCTGCTGAGCGAGGAGGAGAAAGCCCGGGGCCTCATCACCGCCTCCGCCGGCAACCACGCCCAGGGGCTGGCCTATGCCGCCAAGGTGGCCGGCGTGAAAGCCACCGTGGTAATGCCCACCACCACGCCGCTGATGAAGGTGAACCGCACCAAGCAGTACGGCGCGGAGGTGATCCTCCACGGCGGCGTGTTCGACGACGCCGCGGACTATGCCATGCAGCTGGCGCAGGAGCAGGGACTCACTTATATCCCGCCCTTCAACGATCTGGACGTGGCCTGCGGCCAGGGCACCATCGCCTACGAAATTTTTCCAATCCCTGCCGGATGTGGATGTGATCCTGGTCCCCATCGGCGGCGGCGGCCTGGCCGCTGGCGTGTCCACCCTGGCCAAGCTGCCTCAACCCCAACGTCACGGTCATCGGCGTGGAGCCCTCCGGCGCGGCCTCCATGAAAGCTTCCGTGGAAGCAGGCCATGTGGTCACGCTGCCCTCGGCCGTCACCATTGCCGACGGCGTGGCCGTGCGCACGCCGGGCGATCTGGTGTTCCCCTACGTCCAGAGTAACGTGGACGAATTTCTGGCCATTGAGGACGACGAGCTGGTGGACGCCTTTCTGGATGTGATGGAGAAGCATAAGATGGTGGTGGAAAACGCCGGGCCTGCTCACTGTGGCCGCCCTGAAGCACCTGGACTGCAAGGGCAAGAACGTGGTCTCCGTCCTCTCCGGGGGCAACATGGATGTGATCACCATGGCCTCTCTGGTCCAGCACGGCCTGATCAACCGGGGCCGGATCTTCACCTTCTCCGTGCAGCTCCCCGACCGGCCCGGCGAGCTGCTGCATGTGGCGGATATTGTGGCCCACCAGAAAGGCAACATCATCAAACTTGAGCACAACCAGTTCGTCAACATCAACCGCCTGAGCAAAGTGGAACTGCGGGTGACGCTGAGGCCTTCGGCCACGAGCACAAGGCCGCCATCCTCAAGGCCCTGCAGAGCGAGGGATACGACGCTCAGCTGGTGGATTCCACAGCAATTTACGGGTGAGCCGCCGTTTCCCCTCCTCCCCGCATCACAAACAAAAAAGGAGCGCAGAAAAGTATGAGCATTAAAATCGCACCGTCGATTCTCTCGGCGGATTTTGCCAACCTGCAGCGCGACATCGAGCGCATCGCCACAGCAGATTACGTCCATGTGGACGTGATGGACGGCCTGTTCGTGCCGAACATCTCCATCGGCATCCCGGTGGTGAAATCCATCCGCCCCGTCACCGGCCTGCCTTTGGACGTGCACCTGATGATCGACCGGCCCGTGCGCTATGTGGAGCAGTTCTGCGACGCGGGCGCCGATATCGTCACCTGCCACGTGGAAGCGGACAGCCGCGAAAACATCCTGGAAGCCCTTTCCCGCATCCATGCCAAGGGGAAGCGCGCCGGCGTGGTGCTCAAGCCCGGCACCTCCGCCACCGCGGTGCTGCCCTTTATCAACCAGGTGGAAATGATCCTCGTTATGACGGTGGAGCCGGGCTTCGGCGGCCAGAAATTCATGACCGACCAGATGAAAAAACTGGGCGCTGTTCGGGGCCTGATCGACACCATGAATCCGCAATGCGAACTGGAAGTGGACGGCGGCATCGACCCGGATACCGCCCCGGCGGCCATCGAAGCCGGCGCCAACGTGCTGGTGGCCGGCAGCGCGGTCTACGGAGCCGAAGATATCGCCGCGCGCATCGAAGTGCGCGGCGCCTGAACAAGGGCAAAGGCCAAAGGAGAGACGACATCCCATGGAATATTTTCCCGCACCTTTAGAAAAACTGGTGGAGCAGTTCGCCAAGCTTCCCGGCATCGGCGGCAAAAGCGCCCAGCGCCTGGCCTTTTATGTGCTGGGCCTGAGCCAGAGCGAAGCCCAGGAATTCGCCCAGGCGATCCTGGACGCCAAGCAGAACGTCACCTGCTGCCCCATCTGTCAGAACCTGACCGCCGGCGGCGTGTGCTCCATCTGCGCCTCCCAGAAACGGGACGCCAGTATCGTGCGTAGTGGCCGATCCCCGACGTGATCGCCATTGAGCGCGCGGGAATTCAACGGCCGCTATCATGTGCTTCACGGCGTTATTTCCCCATGAACCACATCGGACCGGACGATCTGCAGATCAAATCCCTGCTCGACCGGGTGGGACAGGGGAAATCAAAGAAGTGATCATGGCCACAAACCCCGACACCGAAGGCGAAGCCACAGCCATGTACATTGCCCGGCTTCTGCGGCCCTTCGGCGTGAAGGTCACCCGCCTGGCCTACGGCATCCCCGTGGGCGGGCACCTGGAGTTTGCCGACGACGCTACGCTGATGCGCGCCCTGGAGGGGCGCCGGGAGATCTGAGGGGTTTTGCTCCTCTTGGAAGAGGGGGAACGTTTGCGCCCCGTAGCGGGGCGAGGGTTTTGTTCCTCTTGAAAGAGGGGGAGAACGTTTGCGCCCCACATTTCTTTTTTCTCTTGCGAGAGAAAAAGAAAACGTGCCGCGCCCGGTACAAAGAAAAAGAGCGCTGGGAGCGGCTTTCGTGAGGAAAGCTGCTCCTTTTCGTTTGTGCTCTACATCCTGACAACGGGTTCCCTGGCGCTATGCGGACTGGTTTTTACCACTTGCGCCGCTGACGCTAACGAGTGCGGGAAGGGTTCGTTTTCTGCTGTTCGGAACTGGAAGCATTTGTTTCCAAATACTGCAGCAGCACAAACTCAATATAATTTGTAACAGACCGGTGTTCCTTCGTCGCCAGTTTTCCGATTTTATCCAGCACGTCCTCCGATAGACGCAATGTGAACACCCGCTTGCTTGTAGCCATCCGGCATCACCTTTTCACTGCTCATTTGACGATCAAAGGATCGCTTTCCGCCTCCTCCGCATGCTCGGCGTAATACCGCAGGTATATGCGGAGGACTTGGCGGATATATATAGGCGGATTTACTTCGCTGCGTATACTCGGCCAGTTTCTCAATCTCTTCATACAACTCGATAGGCAACAATACCGATACCACTTTTTGGATGGCTTTTCATAAATAACTCCCCTTTTTGACACCACCTTTAAGATATTGTGCGACTTATTTCATTTGGCGTTAATATGGTGTCTTTACTTTTCTTCTTCAAAATAATGATAAACTCCTAATTTGCTTTTGTGTTCCCTGTGTATAAAGTCGGTTTCAGGATCATTCTCATCCATTTCCCGATTCTGTCGCTCTGTCCAGTCCCAAAAATGTGAAAAATCAAAGCGTTTTTTGCCTGCACGGAAAGTATATTATGCAAGTCCGCAGGCGTTCCGCCCGTCATAATATGTTCCATGTCCCCCCAAAGTGATATCACTGAAACCATTCCGATGATATCATATGATTTCAGTGATGTCAATATGAAATCTTGATTTTCCTTTTCAATCAACGCATAATGAAATCACTCTGAAATCAGGAGGAATTTTATTATGGCGACTGAAAAGCGTCCCACAATGTTGCGTTTACCAGAAGATATTTATGAAAAGATCCGGTATTTGGCGTTCGTTGAGCGTCGGTCAGTGAATATGCAGATAGAGCATGCTCTATCCAAATACATTGCCGACTATGAAAATCAGCATGGGCCTATTCAACCTCCGGAGAGTTCTGGGAAAGAATAACCATCAATGCATTAAAACTTATTTCCCACCTGTCCGCTTCCCGCTGGATCTGCTCTTCAGTCCGGCGGACAGGCGAATTATAGTCTGCTCACACTCCATGCGCTCACCTTTTCCAGCAGCCATGTAGAATGATTCATTGCATCTAACCAGAAACGCGAAGTCGAATTGGGCATAAAAAGGGGCTGTCCAATGAAAAAGAACGACCCATTTACCAGAGGATCAAACGCGTTTCACAATGCGTATCGATACAGAACTACTGGAACAAATCAAAGCAGAGGCAGAAAAGAACAAGCGCTCTGCAGCAACAGAAATTGAATAAATACATCAAGCGGCTTTCGGAATGAAAGCCGCTTTTCAACGTAAAAAGCAATTCTCCCACCCGTCAGCGGCAGCGGCGCAAAAGGTGAAACCAGTCCGCATAGCACCAGGGAACCCGTTTTCAGGACATAGAGCACAAACGAAAAAGGAGCAGCTTTCGTCACGAAAGCCGCTCCCAGCGCTCTTTTTCTTTGTGCCGGGCCTGCGCCCGTAGGCGCGTTTCGGAGCGCAACCGAGCGAAGCGAGGCACTTGGCGCGGAGATCGGCACGTTTCTTTTTCTCTCGCGAGAGAAAAAGAAATGTGGGGCGCAAACGTCCCCCTCTTCCAAGAGAGGAAAAAATACAAAACCGTAACAAAAGAAAAACAAATCATATCCCCCATTTTTGCAGAAAAAACGCCATAAATATTCGGAAATAGTACAAAAAAATTTTTTGTTTTGAAAATTTACAGAACAAAAACTTGACGAATCGGCAAAAAGCGTGTAAACTTGCCTTTGTAACTGATTTGTAACTATTTCGTGTCTGCCGCGCTAAAGCGCGGCTGTATCCTTGTCCGGCCTGCCGGACGGGACAGGATTGGAGTTGAATTTCATCTATGGCAGAACAGGTGGAAACCGCCGCGCTTTCCAGCGGCGCAGTACCCGAGTCTGACAATCTGATTGTAAAATCCGCGCTGTTTGCGCGCAGCGCCATCACCTCGGCCCCCAGCTTTATCCCCGGCCTGTGGCGCTATTACGGCAAAGAGCGCGCCGCCGCCCTGGGCCGCTTTTTCAAGGAATACCGTCCCCACCCGCCCTGTATCTGGCGGTGGCGCTGGCTGTGTTCGGCGGCGTCAGTTTCGCCCAGAACCATCAGCTCGCCACCGGCGTAAGCGTCAACGGCACTTTATGTGGGGGGCTGTGGCCAATCCGGACGTATTCCAGCAAGCCAGCGCTTTCGTCCGCACCAGCGCCAGCGAAGCCCTGGGCTACGATTACAATTTTGAAAACGAAGCGCTTTCCACACACCCCGTGATCGTCGCCAACGACGCGCTGATCAGCGAAGAGGCTCTGGTGGACAAAATCTGTGACGCCAACAATATCGTCAATTACACTTATGTGCTGGAAGTCAACGGCCAGGCCGTGGCCAGCGGCAGCGAAAGCGCGCTGGAAAACGCGCTGAAGGCCAAACTCAGTGAATACCGCACGGAAAACACCATTTCCGTGGAATTCACCTCCCCCATTTCCATCAGCCGCGAAATCATCAGCGCCGATGAGCAGCGCAGTTTTGCTCCGGTGGAGGACGCGCTGGACGCCACATCCCAGGAGGAAGTGATCTACACCGTGCAGGCCGGCGACACCTGGTCCGAGATCGCAGCCCGTTACGATATGTCCTCCAGCGAACTGCTGGCGCTGAATCCCGGCTTTGACATCGACAAGATCTGGCTCGATCAGGAACTGACCGTCAGCGCCGCCGTGCCGCTTTTGAGCGTGAAGAGCGTGGAGCGCGTGGAATATCAGTCCGCCGTGCCCTATGAAACCGAATGGGTGGACGACAGTTCCATGTATCAGGGCGAAAGCCGCGTGCTCACCGCAGGCGTAGATGGCGTGGCCAATGTCACCGCCAATGTCACCCGCCTGGACGGCACGGAAACCGGCCGCGATGTGCTCTCCTCCGTCACCGTCACCGAGCCGGTGACCCGGGTGGTGGCCGTGGGCACCAAAGAGCGGCCCAAGACCATGGCTTCCGGTTCCTTCTCCTGGCCCACCAGCGGACGGCTGACTTCCACCTTCGGCGGGCGCCGGTCCCCCGGCGGCATCGGCTCCACCAACCACAAGGGCATCGACATCGCCGGTTCCCGCGGGCAGGCCATCAAAGCCGCCGACGGCGGCACCGTGACCTATGCCGGCTGGATGGGCGGCTACGGCTATCTCGTCATCATCGACCACGGAAACGGCTATCAGACTTACTACGGCCACAACAGCAAACTCCTGGTCAACGTGGGCACCAAGGTCTATAAAGGGCAGCAGATCGCCAAGATGGGTTCCACCGGAAATTCCACCGGCAACCACTGCCACTTCGAGATCCGTAAATACGGCACTTCTGTGAATCCGCTGAATTACCTGTAAAGAAAAAGCAGCCCTTCCCCGAGTAAACCGGGAAGGGGCTGCTTTTTTTCTTTGCCGAGCCTGCAAAGCGCCATTCGGCCGCCGCTTGCTCCGGGGCTGCGTCGCAGCTTCGGCATAAAAAAAGGTGGAGGACTTCTGTCCCCCACCTTCGCGCAAAAAAGATCGGAGACCCACACGATTGCGCAGATCCCCGAATACTGGTGGAGAATACAGGACTCGAACCTGTGACCCCCTGCACGTCAAGCAAATGCTCTAGCCAACTGAGCTAATTCTCCAAACAGCTCTATTATAGTACAATACCGGCGCAGAAATGTCAACACTTTTTTCAAATTTTTTTACTTTTCCGCCGCGTCTTTCCTGCATCCTGCCCGGACGGACAAAGCATCCGGGCAGGACAGCCCCTTACAGGGCAAAATTGCCGTTTTCAAACACGGTCATGGTCTCGCCGGCCGCAGTGGTGCCGGTGATGCGCAGGTCTCTGGTTCCCACCATAAAATCCACATGGGTAATGGACGTGTTCATTCCCCGCGCTTCCAGCTCCGCACGGCTCATTTGTTCCGCGCCCCGGATGCAGGGATAAGCCTCGCAGAACGCGAAATGGCAAGACGCATTTTTCATCGAAAGCGTATTGTAGAACAACACGCCGGACTGGGAGATCGGCGAGTCCCAGGGCACCAGGGCCACCTCACCCAGATAGGATGCGCCCTCGTCCACGGCGATGGCATTGCGCAGCACTTCTTCCCCTTTTTTCGGCAAAGGCGCGGACGATTTTCCCCTCCTTCAGCTCGAAGCCGAATCCTTCGATCAGATTCCCCTGCAGCGACAGGGGCCGGGACGCGTACACCACACCGTTGACGCCGGTTTTGACCGGCAGGGTGAACACTTCCTCCGTGGGAATATTGGCGGAAAACCGCACGCCGCTGGTGACGCACGTTTCCGCGCCGCCGGCCCAGAAATGGCCTTCGGGCAGTTCCACCGTCAAATCAGTGCCGAGGCCGGTTTCATAGTGCAGCGTGCTGAACGCGCAGGCGTTGAGCCGCTCCGTGCGGCGCGCCAGCTCCGCGCTGTGAGCGCGCCAGTTGGCAATGGCGTCGCCGCCGTCCACATAAGCCGCCTGCAGAATCGCCTCCCACAGCTTCTCCATAGCCGCCTCCGTTTCCAGCTCCGGGAACACCTTCCGCGCCCACCGCTCCGTGGGCACGGAGCAGACGCACCAGGGGAATTCATTATTGGTTTCCCGCCGCCGGAAGCCCTCCAGGGCTTTGCCCGAAGCGATCTGCGCGCGCTGGATGCGGTCGGGATCACAGCCTTTGAGATTCTCCGGGTCCACCGCGTGAATGGCCAGCCAGGCGCCGCCTTCGGCGGACACCTTCTCAAAAAAATCCGCCGTCCAGGAATGCACGGAATCGAATACCTCATCCGCCGCGTGCAGATACTTTTCCCGCGTCAGCGCATCGTCGTTCCAGTTCATGACCACCTCGCGGCAGCCCATATCGTACGCCGCCGCCGCGCACAGCCGGGCGAACCATGCCTGATCCACCGGGCAGTCGATGGCCAGCAGCTGCCCTTTCTGCACGTTCAGCCCTTCCTGCAGCAGCAGCCGGGCATACGCCTGCTGCCGCTGCGCAAGTGTTGTATTCATAGAAAAAACCTCCTTTTTCGCAAAACCCTTCTGATCAGGATCAGTTTGCGCCGCACGGACGCAAATCATACGCGCCGTTACAAATGCAGGCGGATGGCCAGGCGCAGGATTTTTCCCGCCCATGGGCAGCTCCTGCAGCTCACGTTTAGAGAAACAATGGGATTTGAGCAGCGCCAGGGCATACACCGCCACCGCACAGACAAAGGCCAGCACGAACGCAGCGATCATTACGCCGGTCACTTTCAGCACCAGCGCATACACGCCCCAGCACACCGCGCCCATGATCAGCGCACACAGCAGCGGAATTACAAAAATGGCCGCTACATTCCAGCGGTAGCGCAGCAGCCTGGATACTGCGCGGCAGTTCAGCAGGCACACAATCAACGGAAAAATGACGTTTCCGATAAGCCGCGCCCAGATGCCCAGGCCCGCATACAGCAGCGCCACCACCACCACTATATGGACGCACAGCGCCACGGCCGAATGGAACACCGGAACGGCCATATGGTTGGTGCCCTGCAGGATGGATGTCGTAATGGTGGACAGCGCATAAAACACCGCCGCCGATGATCCGGCCGCCAAAAGATTCGACGCCAGCGCATGATAATCCCCAGCATGGGAAACAGGATGGACATCATGGGCCGGGCCAGCACCGCCAGTCCTACCGCACAGGGAAACGCAATGGCCATATTAAACTTCACGGTGCTGGTAATTTTGTTGCGCACCTCCCGTCTTTCGCGTTTGACATAGGAGGCCACAATACTGGGCATCAGTGTCATAGCCATGGCGGTGGCAATGGAAACGGGCAGGTTCACCATCTGATTGTACTGCGTATTAAATACACCCTGAACGGAAGTAATAGCGTTTTCCGCCATGCCCGCGGCATTCATAAAACGGCTGAAAAGCAGATCGTCCAGCGTATAACTGATCTGGTAGATGGTCTGGCTGAACACAATGGGCAGGATTGTCAGGATCAGCGCCCGGGCAATCAGCCCCCAGGATTCTTCCTGTCCCGTTCGATCCCGGCGGGCGCGCAGGCGGATCTCCGGCAGGCGCCGCAGGAGGATCACCGTCATAAACAAAAAGGATGCTACCGCGCCGGCCAGCGTTCCCAACGTGCCGCCCATGGCGCCCCAGGAGGCAGCCTGGGCCGTCTCTCCGTACATCTGCAGCAGCGCCCAGGCCGCCACAATGCTCATGATGGCGTGGCAGCACTGATCCACTATCTGGGGAAACGGCCGTGGGCACCATATCGCCGCTGCCCTGGGTATAGCCCCGCATCACGCCCAGAAACGCGAACAGAAAGGACGTAGGGGCCAGCACCTGCAGCGGGCGGTGGAGTCCCGCAGTGCTGTACAGTTCTTCGAGCATATCCGCACCGAAATAGAGCAAACTAAAGAAAACGTGCCCATGACCAGCGCAAACAACAACGCCATGGCCAACACCCTTGACGCGTTTCGCCCTTCTTCCCGCGCCAGCCGGGCAGACACCACTTTGGACACCGCCGTGGGCAGGCTCATGGAAGAGAGCGTCAGCGTAATCGTATAAATTCCGTAGGCCACGGAATAAACGCCGTTGCCCTGATTGCCCAGCAGGTTGGCCATGGGGATACGGTACAAAAACCGATCAATTTGGTAAAGATACCCGCCGCAGCCAAAATGCTGCCCTGCAGCAAAAGTGTATTCTTTGTTTCTCTCGACATGCCTGTTCTCCGCCCGCGCCAGGCGCAGAGCGCCGACGCAAAGGGTTTTCCATGGATTTCAATAATATAGATGTTTTATTGTAGCATAATTCGGAGAAAATGCCAACTGTTGCATTTCCCATTGCGCCGCTGGCACGGTCTTTTATTCTGGAAGAAATCATTTACATTTCCCGAATATTGTATTAATAATTACATTATATGATGTTTCTCTTTACTTTTTCCAGAAAACAGTATATACTAAGCACAAAATAAGCCGCAGCCGGTCTTTCCGGCAACGCTGCGGCGGCGCGGGAACCTGGCTCCCCGCCTGCAACAATGGATTTTTGAAAGGAGCGCTGAGCATGACAACACCCGCCGGCGTTATTTTTTTTTGATATGGACGGCACACTGCTTGACTCCATGTTTTATTGGAATCAGGTTCCCGCAGACTGCCTGCGCCAGATCTATGGCAAAGAGCCAAAACCCGATCTGATGGATCGCCTAAAGGTGATGACCCTGCACCAGGGCTGCGACTGGGTGCGCCGGGAATACGGGCTTTCCGCCGGCGCCGACGAAATCCGCGACGGCATCAACGCTCTGATGAAGCAGTTTTACACTCAGCGCGTGCGCGTCAAAGACGGTGCGCGGAGCTGGCTGGAACAGCTGCATAAACAGGACGTGCCCATGGTGATCGCCACCTCCACCGACCGGCCGCTGGTGGAAGCAGCGCTGGAATACACCGGCCTGGCCCCCTTTTTCTCCGCCGTCTTCACCTGCACAGAGGTCGGCGCAGGCAAAGCCAAGCCCGATGTGTATGAAGCAGCCCGCGCTTTCCTCGGCACGCCCAAAGCCCAGACCTGGGTGTTTGAGGACGCGCTCTTTGCCATGCGCACCGCCAAGGCCTCCGGTTTTTTACTCGCGGCAGTGTATGACGCCTCCCAAGCCGCACAGCAGCAGGAAATTCAGGCCCTTTGTGATCTTTACATTCCCGCCTTTTCCGCGCTTGCATACCCTTTCTGAACACAGCGTTTTTGGACAAAAGCAGCTGATGTACAAATTGCACAGCATGCCTTTCGTCGGAATGGCAAAAAGAGAACGAAATCCCACCGCTTTGCCGCAAAAAAACAACAAAATTCCGATTTTCTTCCTGTTTGTGCGTAAAAAGATTGCACAAAAGGTTGATTTATGATACAATAAATGGCCAATGGCGTAAAAAAACTTTTACCGGAACGGCTGCGCAGCCCCGAATGCTGTATTTGGGGGAAGCGACGCGCGCTCCCCGTTGACCGATAGAACACACAACATTTCAGAAATGAGGAGTTTGAATTATGGCAACCACAATGGACACTCTTTCGCACAAGGCCCAGCGCGCCGCGTTCGGCGTGGCGCTGGACATGGCGCTTAAGCACATTGAAAAGGACACCAGCAAGGGTCTTCTGGATGTGCTGGATATTTCCCAGAAGTTCATGGGCGATACGTTCAAAAAAAAACCTTTGAAGCGATCCGCGCCTATATCAGCAACCCGGAAAACAAATGGATGCAGTTTGTGGACCGCCACCTGCACCGCCTGCACCCCAACGTGATCAAAACCACCGCGCTGAACCTGGGCTTCGAAGCTGCTTTCCGCGGCACCAAAACCATCCGCAAAATGCGCCAGGAACACCACTGCAACATCCCCTGGCTGATCCTGATGGATCCCACCGCCGCCTGCAACATGCGCTGCACCGGCTGCTGGGCCGCTGAATACGGCCATAACCACAACCTGACCTTTGAGCAGATGGACGATATCATCACTCAGGGCAAAGAGCTGGGCATTTACTTCTATATGTTCACCGGCGGCGAGCCGCTGGTGCGCAAAAAGGATATCCTGCGCCTGTGCGAAAAGCACTACGACGTGGAGTTCCACTCTTTCACCAACTCCACCCTGATCGACGAAGAGTTCTGCAAGGAATGCGTCCGGGTGGGCAATCTGTCTTTCTCCCTGAGCCTCGAGGGCTTTGAAGAAGCCAACGACGGCCGTCGCGGCGCCGGTCATTTTAACAATGTCATGCGCGCTATGGATCTGATGAACCGCTACGGCCTGATCTATGGCACCTCCGTGTGCTATACCCGTGCCAACGCCGGGGTGGTCACATCCGACGAGTTCCTGGATCTGGAAATCGAAAAGGGCTGCATGTTCTCCTGGTATTTCCACTTTATGCCCACCGGCAACGGTGCTTCCCCGAGCTGATGCCCACGCCGGAACAGCGCAAGTATATGATCAAGCGCATTCGCGAGATCCGCGCCAACGAGGGCGGCAAGCAGATCTACACCATGGACTTCCAGAACGACGGCGAGTTCGTGGGCGGCTGCATTGCCGGCGGACGGAACTATTTCCACATCAACTCCAACGGCGACGCCGAACCCCTGCGTATTCATCCACTACTCCAACGTGAACATCAAGGATCACACGCTGCTGGAAGTGCTCAAAAGCCCCCTGTTCATGGCTTATCACCGGGAACAGCCCTTTAAATCCGCGACCATCTGCGTCCCTGCCCCATGCTGGAAAATCCGCAGATGCTGCGCGGCGCCCACTCCACCGACATGGAGTCCCCGAAAGCGTGGATCATCTGTGCGCCAAGTGCGACGATTACGCCGCCGCATGGGCGCCTGTGGCCAAGGAAATCTGGGCCGAGCAGAAACACAAAAAGCCCAGCTACACCTTCAACTATGATCCCGCCCAGGAACGCGGTGTGTTCCAGGAAAAAATCGATACCTGATCGCTTATGGACAGGAGGAAAGCGCCAGTGGCCTTTCCTCCTGTTTTTTCGCAAAAAACGCCGCCCTGAGGGCGGCGTTTTTGCCGTTATGCCATCTCTGCCACTTTGGGATCAGGGGCCATAGGCGTTTTCGCCATAGTCCCCAAGGCGGCAGAACCATATCAGCAGAATAACCGGTCCCACCAGCGGAACCAGAATCAGCAGATACCACAGGCCGGATTTTCCGATGTCGTGCAGCCGGCGCACCCCCAGCGCAATGGTCGGGATCAGACCCGCCACATCATAGAGGTAGTAAAGGTAATAAAATGTGGGAATGCTGTTCATCAACACGACCAGCACGGCCAGAATGATGAAATTCATCAGCATGGCATACCAGAACGCCGCCCGGCGGGCGCGCCCATGGAAACAGAGGTACTTCTTCCAGAAGTCCATATAATAGTGCAGCATAAAAGATCCTCCTTTGTTCTTTTGCCCCGCGCCTATGCCGGCGGCAGAAAGGACGCTGCCGGCAGAACAGCGTCCTTTCCCCTTCGCGCAGCGTTCAGCGCAGATAGTCGGTTTTGATTTTATCCGTAGTAAGCGCCCGCATATGCCCTGTTTCGGCGCAATACCCCACAGCCAGAGCCGAGGCGGGGAAAAAGGCCTCGGGGATCTTCAGCTCCCGCTGCAGCGCCGCATCCTGCTGCAGCGCCCGGATGCATCCCAGCAGATACACGCTGCCCAAGCCCAAATCCGTGGCAGCCAAATGCATGTTTTCCACGATACAGGCCGCATTGCAGTATGCTGCATCCTGCTTGCTGTCCCGGGACACCGACACCAGGATCACCGTGGGCGCGCCATATGTAGGACGCAAAAGACGGATCGCCCAGAAAGGCCGCGCCGCACCGGTCCAGTTTTTCCAGCAGCGCCGCGCTCTGGATCACACTCAGGCGCACGTTCTGGTATTTACCCATGCCCACTGGGGCAGCGTTGGCGGCTTTGAGGATTTCGTCACGCTTTTCATTCAAAATCTGCTGTGGAAGATACGCCCGGCAGGATCGCCGGCGGCTCATTGCCTCCATGACCTCCATAGAAACAGCCTCCTGTTTGCACTTTCTCTGGCAGCGGTCATACGCTGCATATTTTCGCATCCGTATTATAGCACAGATTTCCTTGCTCCACACAAAAAGAATTGAATTTTTTGCCTTCGGCTGGACACAGTTGGACAGATATGCCTTTTTCCTTGACAAATCACTCTTTTTTGTGGATACTATATAAGTTAAAGTATCTATTTTCTCGGGGGCCGCCGAACCCTCGGACAACGATAGGAGGAAACACCCATGGCGATGGATTACAACAAGACCATCAACCTGCCGCAGACCGATTTCCCCATGCGTGCGGGCCTGCCCAAGCGCGAGCCGGAAATGCTTGCACAGTGGAAAAAGATTGACGTTTACAAGGCCCTTCTGAAAAAGAACGAAGGCAAGCCGCGTTTTTCCCTGCATGACGGCCCCCCTTCTCCAACGGCGCGCTGCATATGGGCCACGCGCTGAACAAAGCCATCAAGGATTTCATCACCCGCAGCTATGCCATGCGGGGCTATTACACCCCTTACATCCCCGGCTGGGACAACCACGGCATGCCCATTGAGAGCGCCATCATCAAAAAGAACAAGCTCAACCGCAAGGAAATGAGCGTGCCCGACTTCCGGGAAGCCTGCCAGGAATTTGCCCAGCACTACATCGACGTGCAGATGGAAGGCTTCCAGCGCATGGGCGTTATCGGCGACTGGGAACATCCTTATAAAACCATGAACCCCTCTTTTGAAGCCGAAGAAGTGAAGATTTTCGGCGAGATGTACAAAAAGGGTTACATTTACAAGGGCAAAAAGCCCGTTTACTGGTGCTATACCGACGAGACCGCCCTGGCCGAGGCTGAGATTGAATACCAGGACGATCCCTGTACCACCATCTTTGTCAAATTCCCCATCAAAGACGATCTGGGCAAGCTGGGCCAGTACTGCGACCTCTCCAAACTTTTCTTCGTAATCTGGACCACCACCCCCTGGACCCTGCCCGGCAACCGGGCCATCTGCCTGAACGCAGCCTATGATTATGTTTGATGCAGGTGCCCTCCGGCGAGGTGTATATTGTGGCCGAGGGACTCTCCGAAGCGGTGTGCAAGGCCGCAGGCATCGAGAGCCACACCGTGCTCGCCACCCTCAAGGGCAGCGCATTCGAACGGATGACCGCCCAGCACCCCCTGCTGGAGAACGTGGAGTCCGTGGTGCTCAACGGCGACCATGTGACGCTGGACGCCGGCTCCGGCTGCGTCCACACCGCCCCGGGCTTCGGCGCAGACGACTATTTCATCTGCCAGAGCTATGACCGCGCCGGCAAGACCCACATCGGCGTGCCTGTACCCGTCAACGAGCGGGGCGTGATGACCGACGAAGTGTTCAACGGCGTGCATATCTCCAAGTCCAACGAAATCATCCTGCCCAAGCTGCGCGAGGTCGGCGCACTGCTGGCCAGCGAAGAGATCACCCACTCCTATCCCCACTGCTGGCGCTGCAAGCACCCCATCATTTTCCGCGCCACGCCCCAGTGGTTCTGCTCGGTGGAAGCCTTCAAGGATGCGGCCGTGGCCGCCTGCGACGAGATCCGCTGGGTGCCCGAATGGGGCAAGGACCGCATGATCTCCATGATCCGCGAGCGCGCGGACTGGTGCATCTCCCGCCAGCGCAAGTGGGGCCTGCCCATTCCGGTGTTCTACTGCTCCGATTGCGGAAAGCCCGTGTGCACCGACGAGACCATCGCCGCCGTGAGCGCCCTGTTCGGCGCCGAAGGCTCCAACGCCTGGTTTAAGAAAGACGCCATGGAGATCCTGCCCGAAGGCTTCGCCTGCCCCCCACTGCGGCGGCAAGACCTTTACAAAAGAAGAAGATACCCTGGACGGCTGGTTTGACTCCGGCTCCTCCCACTTCGCCTCCATGCAGCGGGATCAGGGCTTCTGGCCTGCGGACATGTATCTGGAAGGGCTCGACCAGTACCGCGGCTGGTTCCAGTCCAGCCTGCTCACCGCTGTGGGCGCTCTGGGCAAGGGCGCACCCTTTAAGGAGTGCCTGACCCACGGCTGGACCGTGGACGGCGAAGGCCGCGCCATGCACAAATCCCTGGGCAACGGTGTGGATCCCAACGAGATCATAAACAAATACGGCGCGGACATTCTGCGCCTGTGGGCCGGCAGCGCTGATTACCATGTGGACGTGCGCTGCAGCGACGCCATCTTCAAGCAGCTTTCCCAGAACTATCTGAAATTCCGCAACACGGCCCGCTATTGCCTGGGAAATCTGGACGGCTTCGATCCCAACCATCTGGTTGCCCCTGCTGACATGCTGGAGCTGGACCGCTGGGCCATCACCAAGCTCAATGAACTGACGAAAAAATGCTTTGCAGCTTATGACAATTATGAATTCCATGTGGTTTCCCACGCCATCAACGATTTCTGCGTGGTGGAGCTGAGTTCTTTCTATCTGGACATCATCAAGGACCGGCTGTACTGCGAAGGCCGCGACAGCCTGGAGCGCCGCAGCGCCCAGACGGCCCTGTACCTGATTTTGGACGCCATGACCCGGATGTTCGCCCCCATTCTGGCCTTCACCTGCGACGAGATCTGGCTGGCCATGCCCCACCGCACCGGCGACGACGAGCGCAACGTGCTCCTCAACGAGATGAATCAGCCCTTTGCAGACTATGACTTGGGAGCTGCAGTTTCCTGGAGCAGCCTGATCCAGCTGCGCGACGGCGTGAACGCCGCTCTGGAGGCCGTCCGCAACGAAAAGAAGATCGGCAAGAGCCTGGAGGCTCACGTGACGCTGGTGAAAGACGCCGCATCCCACGACAATCTGGCTCCTCTGCAGGAGAAATTCGCTGATCAGTGGGCCGATCTGTTCATCGTCTCCGATGTAGAGGTTTCCGACGATGCAGCTCTGTATGCCCAAGGGGCGGAAACCCCCATCGCCGGCGTGCGGGTGCTGGTGAGCGAAGCCAAGGGCGAAAAGTGCCCCCGCTGCTGGAAGCACAGCACCCAGCCCGACAGCGAAACGGGCCTGTGCCCCCGCTGCGCCGCTGTGGTGGCCAAACTCACCGTCGAAGCATAAACAAGAACGACCGCCGCGGGGCGCAGGAAGATTTCCTGCGCCCCGCGCAGTCCAAAACGCAAAAGGATACTGCAGGATGAAACACAGCCGCAGAAAAACCGGACAGGCACTCCGCTGGAGCGCGGCGGGATTCCTGCTTTGCGCCGCGCGACGGAAATCGATCCGGAGAAACTTGAAGAAATGAGGAAGCGTCTGCAATGATTCGTTGTATTCTTGCCATCTGCGGCCTGATCGCCGCAGACCAGGCTGTGAAATGGTATACCGTATCCCACCTGACATTGGGCGAAACCGCACCCCTGCTGCCGGGCCTGGTGGAACTGCTGCGCGTGCATAACTACGGCGCGGCCTGGTCCAGCTTTTCCGGCATGCGCTGGCTGCTCATCGTGGTCACCGCCGCGGTGATGGCCGTGCTGGCCGTGCTGCTCCTGCGCCGCATGGTCCGCCATCCCCTGGGCGTGACGGCTCTGGTGCTGATTCTGAGCGGCGGCGTGGGCAATTTGATCGACCGGATCCGCCTGGGCTATGTGGTGGACATGTTCCATTTCCAGTTCTGGCCCCTCCTACCCTGTGTTCAATGTGGCGGACATCTTTGTGGTTGCTGGTGTAATCCTGTTTCTGCTGTACTATTTGTTCCTATATGAAAAGACAGACGGCAAAAAAAACCGGAGCAAACCGGACGACAGGAAAGGTGCGCAGGATTGATGGAACCGATTCACCTCACCCCCGCACCGGAGGATGCGGGCACGCGCATCGACTGCTTCCTCGCATCTCATCTGGACGGCGTGACCCGCTCCGCCGCGCAGAAACTGCTGGAGGGCGGCGCCGTGCAGGTCAACGGCAAAGCCGTAGCCAAAAACTATAAATTGACGGGCCGGAAACCCTGTCCGTCACGCTGCCGGAAGCGGAGGAGGCCGATCTTATCCCTCAGGACATTCCCCTGGACGTGGTGTATGAGGACGCGGATGTGATCGTCGTCAACAAACCGTCGGGCCTGGTGGTACACCCCGCCCCCGGCCACAGCGACGGGACGCTGGTCAACGCCCTGCTCTACCACTGCGGGAACAGCCTGTCCGGCGTCGGCGGGGAAAAAACGGCCCGGTATTGTTCACCGGATTGACCGGGATACCTCAGGGCTCATCATTGCCGCCAAAAACGACGCGGCCCACCTGTTCCTCTCCGCCCAGCTGGCCGACCACACTCTCGCGCGCACCTATGAAGCCATCTGCACCGGAAATTTCCGCGACGATGCGGGCACAGTGGACGCCCCATCGGCCGCCACCCCACAGATCGAAAAAAAATGACGGTGACCGACCGCCGCAGCCGCCACGCTGTGACCCACTGGGAGGTACTGGAACGCTTCGGCAGCCACACCCATGTGCGCTGCCGCCTGGAAACAGGCCGCACCCATCAAATCCGCGTACACATGGCCCATATTGGCCATCCGATTCTGGGGGATACGGTGTATGGCGCCAAAAAACCTGTCCCGGACTGACCGGCCAGTGCCTCCACGCCGTGGGGCTGCAGTTCATCCACCCCCGCACAAAAGCCCTGGTATCCCTCTCCTGCCCTCTTCCGCCGGAATTTGAAGCCATGCTGCAGACACTGCGCCGGCGCACTTTCATCCAGAAGCGATAACAGAATGCCCCATTGCCGCCCAGTAAGAGCGGCAATGGGGCAAAAATATGATTCCGGTCCAGCCTGCCAGTTTCCTCTGCTCAGGCAATGGGCGCTGTCTTGTTCTTGGGGATGCAAATGGTCAGCGTAATCGTGTCCTCCGTTTCTTCCCGGCCGCATTTGGCATCCACCCCGGCGCGGCGCATCACATCCATGCTGTGGTTGATGGAGTTGAGGAACAGCCGGACATCCTTGATGATAAAGCTGGGCCGCCGGGGTTTGGCCTTGGGCTGAGCCGCCTGCAGAAACGACTCGATGTACTCTTCTGTTTGAGCGACGTTCATGCTTCGCTGAAGAATCACCTCCAGCGCCGCTGCACGCGCCTCCTCTCTTCCAGGCGCAGCAGCGCCCGGGCATGGCGTTCGGTGAGTCCGTGCTCCAAAAGCGTCTGCGCACACTCCGGCGAAAGCTTGAGCAGCCGCAGCTTGTTGGCCACCGCCGACTGGGAGCGCCCCAGCTTTTCCGCCACCTGCTCCTGCGACAGCCCATAGGCCGCGATCAGTTTCTGCAGCGCCGCTGCTTCTTCCATGTAATTCAGATCCCGGCGCTGGAGGTTCTCCATCAGCGCCAGCAGCGCCGAGTCCTCCTCCCCTACGGCGCTCACCAGGCAGGGCACTTCCTTGAGCCCCGCCATGCGGGCCGCCCGCAGGCGGCGCTCGCCGGCCACCAGCTCAAACCCCCCGCCGCTGCTGCGGCGCACGGTCAGGGGCTGCAGCACGCCATAGCGCCGGATGCTGCCGGCCAGTTCCGCCAGGGCCGCCTCGTCAAAGTGGACGCGGGGCTGGGCGCGGTTGGGAACGATCTGGGTCACTGGCAGGTAAAACACCCGGTCGGACTCGTAATTTTTTTTGCCCCTGAGCAGCTGCATGGGCAAAACCTCCTTTTCCCGTTCTTTTCCCTCATCATAGGACAAGCGCGGCGCAAAGGGCGGCGAATACCGCCGAAGCGGAAAATTTTTCCGCAGGCAAAGACGGAAAAGGAGCGCTTCCATTTACAAACGCACAAAAATTGGATACAATAAAACCAACGCTCCTCCGGAGCGGAGGACAAAGGAATTTGATTGGAGAACCCACTATGCTTGACACCATCCTGTTCGATCTGGACGGTACCCTCCTCCCCATGGAGCAGGATGCCTTTATCCATGCTTATGTAAAGCAGCTCTGCGCGCGCTATGTGCCCTGCGGCTTTGAGAAAGATGACATCGTGCGCGCCCTATGGGCCGGCACCGCCGCCATGGTGCGCAACGACGGCACCTGCACCAACGAAGAGCGCTTCTGGACCGTATTCGACCAGCTGCCCGGCGGCAGCGGCGTCATCCGCGACAGCGTGGAGGAATTCTACACCGGCCCTTTCGACACGGTGCGTGAAATCGTCTCTCCCACGCCCCTGTCCCGCCAGATCGAGGATACCCTGCGCCAAAAGGGCTACACCCTGGTTTTGGCCACCAACCCGCTTTTCCCGCCCCAGGGCGTGCGCACCCGCTTGGCCTGGGTGGATCTGCTGCCGGAAGACTTTTCTCTGGTGACCACTTATGACAACTCCACCTTCTGCAAACCCTGCCCCGGTTACTATCGGGAAATCCTGAAAAAGCTGGGCAAACAGGCGGAGCAGTGCCGTATGGTGGGAAACAATCCGCTGGACGATATGTCCGCCCAAGCGCTGGGGCTGGACGTGTACTTTGTCACCGACCACATCGAAAACGAAAAAAATCTGCCCACCGACCGGTATCCCCAGGGCACTTTGGCGGACGTGCTGGCCTGGAGCCAGGCTCTGCCGGCGCTGTAACCGCCCTCTGTTTCATGCCAAAAAAGAACGGTTCCCACATAGGGAGCCGTTCTTTTTCTCTTAAATCCCGCTGTACCTGCGGCATATGAAATACACCAGCGCCGCCAGGGGCAGCGTAATCAGCAGCACCGGATAAAACAGAGCGATGGGCACATGGCCGCAGAGCATGCCGCCGATGGCAGGCCCCAGCGTCATACCCAGGTCCAGACCGATGTAATAGGTGCTGTTGGCCAGGCCGCGCTGCTCCTTTGTCCGCCAGCAGCATCGCCGTGGACTGGCTCACCGAGCACATGATGCCGTAGCCGCCCGCCATGAAAGCCGCGGCGAAAAACATCTGCACATTGCTGTGCATCCACCCCAAGCATAACATGCCCGCCAGGGCGCTGGCCAGGCCGCCGGCCAGGAATACCCGGAAAGGCAGGCGGTCAAACCAGTTTTTCAGAAAAAGCCGCAGAAGAAGCAGCACGGCAGCGTACATGGGAAAATACAAACTGACGCTCACACTGATCGCCCGCGCCTGCACATAGCTGATCAAAAGGATTGCGTGGCGCAGTACGGGATGGCAAAGAGCATAACGATGAGGGCAATGGGCAGCACCCGGCCGTCCACAATGTGCACGCGCGCTTTCTCTTGCTGCGGCTCCGCCACGGCGCGCGCCGGTTCCGGAATGCCTTTGTCCTTCACAAACTGAATCAGCAGCGCCGCCCCCAGGGCAAACGCCAACGCAGCGCCAAAGGCCGCGTGGTAGCCCAGCGCATGATAGACACTGATACCGATGGCAGGGGCCACCGCCATGGCCAAGGCGTTCATCATGCCGTAAAAACCCATGCCTGAGCCGATTTTCTCTTTGGGCAGCAAATTGGACAGCCAGGTAGAGACGCACACCGAAGAGCAGGCATAGCCCACGCCGTTCACCACGCGCGCCGCAATCACAAGCCCCGGGTGGAACGCCGCAATATACCCCACGCAGGCCAGCGCCGCCAGCCCCGCGCCCAAAAAGCACATCCGGTATTTGCTGACGCGATCGGCCAGATTCCCCACCAGCGGGCGGCAAAGCAGCGAGCACAGGTTCGTCAGCCCGCCAATGATCCCCATCAGCGCTGCCGAAGCGCCGATGCTGCCGGAAAAAGCCGGTGATCAGCGGCGTCACCAGCATGGGACTGGCCATAAAGCAGAAACTGGCCGCCAGGATGAAAAAAATGTCTTTGGACTCAATCGTTGCTTTCATGTGCCATTCGCCTGTTTCCATGTGGTTTCATTTTGCTTTTGCCGTCCGTCAAAGCGCAGCAGCACGGCGTTTTTTCAGATTCGCCTCTGCCGGATCTTCCGGATATCGTCCCCCACAAAAACGAGGGTGTAATATTCTCCGCCCAGGCGCGAGGCAATCTGCGGCGAATAGCGCTGACGGATTCCTTTTTCATCCAGATTGGAATTGATAATTGTGCGCTTTTCCGCCACGATGCGGCCGTTGATCAGCTGATAGAGCGCATCCTGCACAAAGGGCGTCACCAGCTCTGTGCCCAGATCGTCCACGATCAGCAGATCGCACTCCAGATACCGCCGCACGTCGGCAGCCGCCTCCTCCTGCTCCTCTTCACCGAAGCGGCGGAACTTGTTGGTTTCAAACTGGGAAAACACGTGGGTCGCCGTGTCATAGACCACGGAGAAGCCGCTCTTGGATACCTCCCGGGCGATACAGGCGGACAAAAAAGTTTTGCCCAGCCCCGGATCGCCGGTCAAAAACAGGTTGCGCACCGCGCCGGGGCGGCCAAAGCCCGCCGCGTACTGCCGGCAGATGCGCGCCACCTTTCCATATGCTCATAGGGCACCTTGTGGCAATCTTCCCGGTACTCCCGGGGATAATAGTCCAGCGAAAAGGTTTCAAAGCTCTGGGCGCCGATGTTCAGCAATTTGGACAGCTCCCGGTTCTGTTCTTCCACATAATATGCACGCAGACATGTACACATGGCGCCGTCCGGCCCATACCCCGTGTCGCCGCACGCCGGACACGCCGGCTGCTCCGTCAGCACGTCCGGAGGATACCCCGCCTGCTCCAGCTGCGCCGCGCGCTCTTTCTGCAGCGCCAGGTTTTCTTCCTTCAGCGCCGCCACCCGGGCGGCCGGATCCTGCCCGCTGCGCAGAGCCGCCGCGATGGTGCGGCTTACGGTGCCGCGCAGCTGCGCGTCGATCTGTACCAGGCGGGGCACGCGGGCATAAATCTCAGCGCGCTGCCGGCGGAAGTCTGCACGGCGGCGTTCCTTTTCCGTTTCATAGCGGTCTCTGGCCCGCGCCAGGACCTTTCCGTCGTATGCCATGCCCTTTCCTCCTTACTGCCCGTCCATTTCCTTTGAGATAGGCGTCCATCCAGGCGTCGTTTTCCTCCACGGCGGCGGCCCGGCCGGAACCAGTTCTGCGCCGTCCCGCCGCCTCGCTCCGCCCGGTCTGGGGCGGCTTGTCTTTGGCGCTGATTTCTTCCAGCGAATGTAATCCCTTTTGTGCAGATCTCTTAAAATACCATCCAGATAACGCCACTCCAGCTTACCACATTTGAATATAGTGATTTCATAGGCGTATTCCACCACATCAGGCGGAAACCCCCATTCGATCCACCGTTCCAAAAAAGTGGACTCGCGGTTCACCGGATCCCGGCTGCCCAGACGCAGCGCCTCCATCATCTGCGGCATAATCTGCTGCCGGCGGGCATAGTCCTTCAAATATTCCTCCACCAGCTCCGCGCTTACCAGCCCCAGCCGCTTCCAGCGGTAGCCTTCTTTTTCCACCTGGCGCATGGTGGGCCGGCGGCCAGGGCCGTAACGCCGCTCGGTGCGCTCCACGCAGTGACCCACCAGCGAAAAAATCACGTCGGCCCCCAGTCCCAGATCGCTGTACAGTCCCAGCAGCATATCGTCGTCCTTCTCTGTCATCAGCCGGCAGAGCTTTTCGCCCACCGCCTGACGCAGGGCGGCAAAGGAAGCGTCCTGCTCCAACGCCGCGGCGATGTCGCTGCGGCTGTACGGCGTGCGCGCCCGCTCCGGCGGCGCGCTGAGCGGCTCTTCCACCTTCCGCGTCTCCCCCAGCAGGCCCAGCGCGCAGGCGTTCCACCGCGGCGGACAAATCCGCCGACGACCAGTGCAGCGCCGCGCAGATCTCCGTCTCCTTCTTTTCCCCGCCGGCTTCGGCCAGAAACAGATACAGCAGGGCCGCGCTGCCGTCGCCGCTGCGCAGCAGGGCGCGCACCTGAGCGCGCGGCAGCGTCAGCACGTCGCTCTCTTTCAGCTGCAATGCATATTCCACCGTTTCTGCGCCTCCTTTCGCGCCTCATTGTCTCGATCGCTCTTTATTGTACACGATTCGCGCTGGATTCTCAACAGGAAATGTAGCCGCCGCCCCGGCTCTGCTGTGCAGAAATTGTTCCTCCGGTTGCACAGCGGCATACAACATTTGCCCTGCCCTGCACTACTTGTGCAGGGCCTTTTTGCACAACGGCCTGTAATTTCAGCTACGAAATGGAGAAATGAATTTGAATTATACAAAACATTATCAATTAAACCAGTGGGACGCCGCCGACCGTGTGCTGCGGGAGGATTTTAATGCGGACAATCAGAAAGTGGACGCAGCGCTGGCGGAGATCAAGGCCCAGCCGTGCTTTACCAAGCTGGCGGAAACGGTTACCACAGAATCCGTTCACACCCTGTTGTACGACCTGCCCAGCATCGACTGGGCGAACTGGCAGATCGTGCGGATTGACCTGCGCCTGATCAATGGAAACGGCGGCAACGGAGAGGTATCCCTCAACGGCGGCGGGCAGTACACCAGCATAATGGGCGGCTCCTCCAGCACACCTTTTTCATAACCACCCTGCAAACGGAAGCCGCCCCCGGAAACCAGAGCACCCGGCCGCATCTTTCTGCTGCCCATGGGTGAGCCGGACACCGATGTGCGGGCCGTGTCCATCGGCGCTTACGGCTTCTGTTACAGCATACTGAATGTACCTTATCAGGAGCTGACCCAGTTATCGGTGGCCACAAAAAGGCAGTGCCTTCCGTCCCGGCTGCCGCATTGCGGTGTGGGGGATGCATTGACCTGCCAGCTCTCGACCAAAAAAGACCTCCGGGCGCTGCCCGGAGGTCTTTTTGAAATTACCTTGTAATAGAAACCCAAAGTTTCAATTACACAGTTGCATCGAACACATACAGATCGGTGATGTAGTTATCGTCGTCCAGAACAACAATGACGTAGTCGCCGGCAGCCAGGGCATAGCCCTCGGAACCGCTTGCACCAAAGGTGCTGTCGCTGTCCAGAGCCAGATCTTCCACTTCTGCAGAGCTGCCCTTGACGATGTAGGAGTTGAACTCGTCCGCCGTCACATAGGTCTTGTCAGCAGTTGCATCAATCGTCACAATGCCATTCTTCAGCGTTACATCGCTCAGGCCTTCAGCAGCCTGATCGGTCACAATCACAGTAGCCGTGTCAGTTGCAGTAGCATCAAAGTGATCGCCCATAGCGGAGATGTACTCATCCGTGTAGGAGTTATTCACATACAGGCCCACAGCAGGGGTGCCATTGAAGCCCGCATCGCTGATGCCGATGGTGGTATCCTCACCATTCACCAGTGCATTGTAATACTTGATTACAGTGCTGCCGTCCTTTTCGGTACCCTGAGGAGCGGTATCATAGATGAACACCTGATCCTCGTTGCTGGTGGAAGCGCTCTTGTTGACCACAACGATCTTGGCCACGGAGCCCTCCCAGCAGAGCATATCCCTCATTGGTTTCCCACTTCCATGCTGGGAACGTTCTTGATGCCGTGTAAACGGTGTAAGCGCCGTCTTTCTTCACCAGGAAGATGGTCTTGCTGGAAGCCGTCTTGTCGGTGAAAATGGTGGAATTGCCCTTGGTGATATCGCCAGAAACCTTATTTGCAGTGCCAGTGGTTTCAGCAGTCACGTCGTACTCGCCGTCCTTCTCGGAGAAGGAAACAAACTGATCCTTCAAATCGGACAGATCGCTCTCATCCACATCACCATCCGCCACGACATCGTCGTTGACTTCGGAGACGTCGACCCATTTGGTGGTGCCGTCGGTGAACAGCAGCTTCAGGGCGTAATCATACTCGCCGCGGTTCTTGTCTGCGCTGTAGTCCAGAACAAAGGCGTACACGTCGTCCGCCACGTCCTCATCGTCCACATTCAGGATGTAGCCATACTGATCCAGCGTCAGGGTGTAGGTGTTGCCAATATCGCCGTCGCCCAAACCGGTAGCACCCTTCGCCTTCTGATAGACTTCGCCGCCGATGGTGTATTCGGTAGTATCGCCGGAACCCTTGTTCTTGGTGTACTTGCCGGTGACATACTCAGGCTCATAAGCCTCGACTACATCATTGTTGTCATCGAGCACCACAACAACTTCGTCATCCTTTTTCCAGATCGGAGAAGAAGGCAAACAGGTCGTGATCGTCTTCAATTTTATTGGCGCCGCCGGTCAGCGTAACCTCGTCTTTCGCGACCTTCTTGACCTCGACCAGCTTGGAATCAATGGCCACAATGTCAGTGATGACATTGTCGGTCACATAGATCTCCACGCTGCGGCCGTTTTCAGTCAGAGCGGCAACCTCGTCGGAGCTGTCGATGTTGAAAACAGCACTTACGTTACCAGTAGAAGACAGACCGGCGTCGTTGGTGTTGCCATAATAATAATTCTTCAGATCGTTTTTTTGACGGTCTTTTTTGCCGCTGTCGGTATTCATGTCAGCGGTGTAGACCACAGCGGCCTTCTGCGCATAGGTGCCGATGGACTTGTTCTCGAACACCCACTCGTTGGAGGGGCGGTCCAGATCGTCGCTGCTGCCCTTGTTCAGCTTCAGCTTGAAGCATACTGCTCGCAGAACTGCGTGTACTCGTCGTTGGCCACATCCATGCGATAACCGGTGGTCGGTATGACCCACATAGTAACGATCCGCATCCACCACAATGGTGGTGCCATCCGGCGTGGTGATGTTAGTGCCGCCGGTGTAGTCCACCATTCTTGCGGTCATGGCGTTGAACGCCATCTGAGCAGCCTGCTCACGGGTCAGGGCACTGTTCAGAGAGATGTCCAGATCATCCGCCAGGCCGGCAGTGATGGCCAGCTTGAAATGTTGATGGCCCAGCTGTTGCCCACCAGCTGCTCGATCTGGGGATCATAGCCCAGTGCCACCAGCAGCATCTTGGCAAACTGTACGCCCAGCACCTTGTCAGTGGGGTTAAACTTGCCGTTGCCATCGCCGGCAATGATGCCCTCGTTGGTGCAGTAGGCAATCGCGCCTGCGCTCCAGCGGTTGGCCGCCACCACGTCGGCATAGGGCGCCACAGTGGCCGTCAGCTTGTCAGCTTCCTTCTGGCCCAGCAGCATGTAGGTAATGATCTTCGCAGCCTGCTCACGGTTCAGCGTGTCCGTGGGGTTGAAGTTTCCGCTGTCGCTGCCGTTGAACACGCCGGCGGCAGTCATAACATCAACTGCTTCTTTGTAGGTGACTTCATTGTAATCCTTGTAGTCACCTGCGTCCGCGGCGAAGGCGGCGGTCATCAGGCTCAATGCCATGGCCAGCGCCAGCACCAGGGACAGAACCTTTTTCAGATTCTTCATGGTTCGGTAGTCCTCCTTTTTTGATCGTTTTGCTCCAAAAAGTGATCCAACTTGGCACAAATAACCCGTTTTTCCTCCAAAATGCCGGTTCATAAATACCGCATAGCACCTCTTTGACCGCAAAGCAAAATCCCCGGAAAGCCGCACCACAGCGGCCTTTCCGGGGATTGCAAAACGTATGGTTTTTCAATTTGGTAGACATTTCGCCGGCAGATGCTGTCGCTACTCTACCTCCATCTCTTGTCCCCCAACTGTTTTTCTTTCCCGTTTGGGTAGACATCCGGTAGACATGGTAGACAGAGGCTGGAAAAAAGCGGAAAAACAACGGAACAGCAGCCTGTCCATTTTTCCGGACTTGCGGACGGCCTGAGATAAAAAGTTCACAATTTTTGCTTTCCCACACCCTCTGTTTGTGTTATACTGTAGTTTGTATTGGAATAGACAGGGATACCCGCGCGGTTTGCGCGGGAGAGATTCCCCAAGAGATAGGAGCTGTTCGTATGGATCACCGTGTTACCGTAACGATCTGCGGAAATGAATACACCTTCGTGGCCGAGGAGGACGGCGCATATGTGGAAAAAGTGGCCGCGTATGTGGACCAGAAGATGACCGAAATTCTCTTTCCACCAAGGCCGGGCATACTGACGCCGCAGTACTCACCGCCGCCAATATTGCCGACGAGCTGTTCAAAAGCCAAGAGATCGCTGAAAATCTGCGTGCCCAGCTGAAAGAGTATCTGGACGAAGCATCCAAAAAGCAAAAATGAGATCTCCGAACTGAAGCGCGAGATCTTCAAACTGCAGAATCAGCGTTAATGCGTCCAGAACTGCTCGCCCCCGCCGGGGGACCGGAAGCGCTGCGCGCCGCTGTGCAGTGCGGAGCTGACGCCGTTTATCTGGGCTTTGGCGCGTTCAATGCCCGCCGCAACGCCAAAAATTTTACCGAAGCGGAATTCCGCGCCGCCGTGCGCTACTGCCATGGGCGGGGCGTGAAAGTCTACCTGACGCTAAACACCTTGTTGTTTGACCGGGAGCTGTCCGCTGCAGCCCAAACGGCCGTGTTGGCCAGCGCAATCGGTGTGGACGCCATACTGGTACAGGATCTGGGCGTGCTGCAGGCTGTGCGCGCCGCTGCGCCGGATCTGCCGCTCCACGCCAGCACCCAGATGACTGTGCACAACACAGACGGCGCGCTGCAGGCCCGGGAAATGGGCCTGCAGCGCGTGGTGCTGGCCCGTGAAATGGCCAAAGAACAGATCGCCGCCGTATGCGCCCTGGAAGGCATTGAAACCGAAGTATTTGTCCATGGCGCCCACTGCATGTGCTACAGTGGCCAGTGCGCCCTCAGCGCCGTTATCGGAGGACGCAGCGGCAACCGGGGTACCTGCGCTCAGCCCTGCCGCCTGCCCTACACGCTGGAAGGACAGGATAACCGTTATCCCCTGAGCCTGAAGGACATGAGCCTGGCCGATCATATTCCAGAGCTGACCGCTATGGGCATCTCCTGCCTGAAGCTGGAAGGGCGCATGAAGCGGCCGGAATATGTGGCCGTGGTCACGACCATCTATGCCGCGCTGCTGCGCGAAAACCGCCGTCCCACAGCCGCGGAGCGCCGGGACTTGGAGGCAGCCTTTTCCCGCAGCGGCTTTACCGATGGCTACTTCAAAGGCAAACCCGACGCTTCCATGTTCGGTGTACGCGGAGAAAAAACGCCGGAGCCAAAAGAGCTGTTCGCGCACGTCCGCACAGAATACGAGCGCTGCGAACACCGGAGCATCCCGGTGTCCATGGCGCTTTGTGTGCGCCGGGGCGTTCCGTGCCGTTTGACCGTCCGGGATGGGGCAGGCCGCTCGGCAGAATCCACCGGTCCGGTCCCCGAAGAAGCCCGCAGCAAACCTCTGACCCCAGAGGATCTGCGCGCACGTTTGGGAAAAACGGGCGGTACTGCGTTTGAAGCTGCAGAAATTGCGGTAGAATTGGACGGAGGCCTTTCCTTGCCTGCTTCCGCGGTCAACGCCCTGCGTCGGGATGCGCTGGCCGCTCTGGAAGAAGTCCGGTGCGCCCCGCCGCCGCGGCGCACCGGGGCCTATGCCCTTCCCCGCAAAGAACACGCCGGGGAAGCATCGCCCCGGCTGAGCGTATCCGTCGCCCGGGCCGGGCAGGTCAGTACGGAACTGCTGGCTCTTTCCCCCGCCCTGCTGTATGTGCCGGCGGAGGAAATCCCGGCTCTGCCGCCTCTGGCCATCCCCGCGGGCATACTCTGGGCCGTATTGCCCCGCATTTACACAGACGCAGACCGACCCCGGCTGCTGCGCCTGCTGCAAGCCGCCGCAGAACGGGGCGCCGCCGGGGCGGCAGTGTCCAATCTGGGGCACCTGCCCTTATGCCGGGAGGCTGGACTTCCCATGCGGGGCGATTGGGGTCTCAATGTGACCAATTCCGAAACCCTGCGGTTTTTGCAGCGGGCAGGTCTTCGCTCCGCCGCCGTTTCCTTTGAGCTGCGCGCCGAGCAGATTCGGGATCTGGACAAGGCTCTGCCCACGGAAGCCGTGGTGTACGGCCGCCTGCCGCTGATGCTGACCGAGCACTGCCTGAATAAGCCCCGGCGCGGCGCCTGCCGCTGCACCGAAGCACCAGCCCTTCTGACCGACCGCACCGGCGCCGCCTTCCCCGTGCTGCCCGCCTTCGGCTGCCGCAGCGAAATCGAAAACTGCAAAACCCTGTTTCTGGCCGACAAAAACGACTGGAAACGCCTGGGACTGGCTTTCGCCCGGCTGCGTTTTACCACGGAGCCGGCGGAGGAATGCCTGCGCGTGCTGCGCCGTTACAGCGGCGCAGAAGAAGGCTGGAAGCCGAAAGAATTTACGCGGGGCCTGTTTTTACCGGAGCGTAGAGTGAGCCTGTGCGGGCCGATTGCCATACTCCGGCGCAGCCTGTCCTCTTCCCTCTGCCAAGAGGGATCTCCATAAAACGCAGCAAAACACAATCCGCCCCGTCAGGGGCATCAAAGGAGCCTTCCCCCATGAACGAACTGATTTTAGCCTCCAAATCCCCCCGTCGGCGGGAGCTGCTGGACCGGCTCGGTCTGGCGCACACCGTCATCAGCATCGACACCGACGAGTGGTATCCCGACGATTTGTCTCCTGTGGGAATCGTAAGCTATATTTCAGGGAAAAAGCAGCCGCGGCGGCCACTATGGTGGCTCCGGAGGACATCGTCATCACCGCCGACACCATGGTCTTTCTGGACAATCGGAAGCTGGGCAAGCCCCAAAGTGAGGAAGAGGCTTTTGAAATGCTCTCCTCCCTCTCCGGCCGGGAGCACACTGTGTGCACCGGCGTGACCGTGATGCAGGGCAACCGCATGCTGACCGAAGCCGAAAGCACCCGGGTACGTTTTGCCCCGCTGGATGAGGACACGATCCGTGCATACATCCGCACCGGCGAACCCATGGACAAGGCCGGTGCATACGGCGCCCAAGGCTACGGCGCACTGCTGATCGAGGGCATCGAGGGCGACTTTTTCAATGTGATGGGCCTCCCCATCCGCCGCCTGTCTTGTATGCTCCGGAAATTCCACGTTCCCGTCCTGTAAGGCGCAGGTCTCTCCGACCGCGCCCCATCTCCCGCTTCATTTCCCACTCCAAACGAGAGGTACGCTCTATGAAAGAATTTTTCGCAAAGCACGGTATCTGGATCCTGCTGGTAGCCGTTATCGTCACAGTGACCATGGCGGCGCTGTCCGCATTCGGCACCGGCGTGGCAACGCCGATTCAAAACGCCCTGGGCGTGGTCACTGCCCGTTTCGCTCCGGCATCAGCGCCGTGACCAACTGGGTGGACGACCGCATCCGTTTTCTGAGGACTACGACGCACTGAAAGAAGAAGTAGCGCGCCTGAAGGAGGAAAACGCCAGGCTGGCCGAGGAAAACCGCCAGGCCCAGGCCGACAGCGCCGAAAACGAACGGCTGCGCTCCCTGCTGAACCTGCGGCCCCAGCAGCGGGAATTCCAGTATGAATCCGCTATGGTGGTGGACCATACCAGCAGCAACTGGACCCGCACTCTGACGCTGAATAAGGGATCTTCCATGGGGATTTCTCCCAAGGATTGCGTGATTGACGCCCAGGGCTATCTGGTGGGCGTCGTCGATCAAGTGGGCACCAACTGGGCCACTGTACTCACCACCATCGACACCGACTTTGAAATGGGCGCCATTGTGTTCCGCTCCGGCGAAGCAGCCATCGCATCGGGCAGCTTCAATTTGATGGCGGACAGCCTGCTGCAGCTGAACTACATTTCCTCAGAAGAAGCGCTGCTCAACGGCGATCTGGTCGTTACCTCGGGTCTGGGCGGCTACTATCCCTCCAACCTGGTCATCGGTGAAGTGGAGGAAGTGATCACCGACGACTCCGGCGCCATGGACTATGCCCTGCTGCGCCCGGCGGTGGACTTCGACGAGCTGACCGAGGTGTTCGTCATCACCGACTTCACCATTGTGGACTGAGGAGCGGAGGGAACGCCATGCTGACCAAAAAAACTGCTGACTAAGTGGGGGATCTATGCCCTGGTTATGGTGCTGCTCTTTGCTGCCCAGCAGCTCTTTCTGGATCCCATTGTCCTTTCCCCATGGGGGCTTCGCCCTTTTAGCGCCTATGCTGGTGGCCGTGGTGGCTGCCCTGGAAGGGCCGACCGAGGGCACCCTGTTTGGCACCGCCGCAGGCATTTTGTGCGACCTCCCGGCCACGGCGTTTTTTCCGAGTATACACCTTCTCCTTTTTCTGCATCGCTCTGCTTGTCGCCATTATTGCCAAATACTGGGTCATGCGCAATGTGTTCGGCAGCATTGTTTACGCCCTGATTGCCTTTGTGGTGATCGACCTGATTCAGAGCCTGTATCTGACAGCCCCTGCACGGTGCGGCGCTCTCCGCCGCCCTTCCTCTGGCCGGGCGGGAGATCGCCGTTTCCATTGTATTCGTCATTCCGATTTTTTTCCTCTACAACGCCCTGCACAAGCGCTTCCGCTTCGAATGAAAGGAGAACCATGGATCGTCCCGAATCGCAAAACTGCCCAAACACCGTATTGTGGTATTGGTACTGCTCATCTTCGCCGTGCTCGCCTGCTATTTTACCGTAATGTTCAATCTCCAGATTGTCCACGGTGCAGAATACCGCAGCCAGTCTGTGTCCCAGATCGTGCGCACCACTACCGTGGAGGCCGCCCGCGGCAACATTACCGACCGCAACGGCAATCTGATCGTAGGCAATCAGCAGACGTATACGCTGACTTTTGACGCCTCCCTCCTGCCCGACGACGCCGACACCAATGAGGCGATTCTGCGCCTGGTGAATCTGTGCATTGAAAACAACGTAAGCATAACCGATAACGTCCCCCCTGAGCGCCGACGCACCTTTCACCTACACGCCCTACCGCAGCAGCACCGCGGAATCCAACTTCAAGCGGTATCTCGAAAAAGACCCTGCAGCCCTGGCTGGAAAAGGAAATCGAAAAACACCGCAATGAACTGGCCGCAGCCGCGGACAATCCCAAAAACACGGTGAAGCCGACCCATTTCTGGAGGATCTGCTCTGGACCCTGCCAACCTGACCGCTCCGCAGCTGCTGGAGGCCATGCGCCGCAGCTTTGACATCGATGAAACGGTTTCCGACGCCGACGCTCACAAGAATCGCCGCGGTGCGCTGAACTGGCACTGCTGGGAATACGCCACTTCAGCCTATATCCTGGCTGAAAACGTGGACATTAATCTGATTACCCTGATCAAAAAACGGGGATTATCTGGGCGCTGATATCAGCCTGTCCTCCGCCCGCCAATATGAAACCACCGCAGCGGCCCATCTGCTGGGCTATGTCAGCGCCATCAGCAAAGAGCAATATGACGAACTGAAGGGACAAGGCTATTCCCTCAACGCCGTGGGCGCCGCCGGGTGGAAGCTGCTTTTGTGGAATATCTCCACGGCACCAACGGCGTGCGCATTTCCAACACCAATGATTCCGGCAAAGTCACCAGCGAACTGTACACCGTGGAGCGGAACCCGGCGATACGGTGGAGCTGACCATCGACCTGGAATTTCAGGAACAGGTGGAGGCCCTGCTGGCCGAACGTGTAGATCGCATGACCGCGGAAGATGGCATTGCCCGCGGCGCCGCCGCCGTGGTCGAGCAGATCGGTACCGGCGAAATTTTAGCCATGGCTTCCTACCCCACCTATGACCTGTCTACCTTCCATAGGACTATACGGAGCTGAGCCAGGATCCCTTCTCCTCCGCTGCTGAACCCGGGCCACCATGGGACTCTATCCTCCCGGCTCCGCGCTCAAGCCCTGACCGCTATTGCTGCGCTGGAAGAGGGCGTTACCACCACCACCGAGAAAAACCGGGATACCGGTAAATGGACGTATCCCGGCGACAGCAAAAGCTATTTTACTGCTGGAAACGCACAGGACACGGTTTACAGAACATCACACAGGCCATCACCAATTCCTGTAACTACTTCATCGGCGAAATGGGCTACCGCCTGGGCATGGAGAAGCTGCGGGAATACCTGACCGCTTTGGCCTGGGCGAAAAAAGCCGGCATCGAAATCGGCGATTATGCCGGCACGCTGCCGGAAACCCGGAGGGCAGAACCAGGCCCCCTGGGCAGCGTTCCGGCAGTCCAACCAGCTTTATACACCGCTGCAGCTGGCCCAACTATGTCGCTACCCTGGCCGGCGGCGGAGAGACGTTACACCCCCACCTGCTCAAATCCGTCCGCAGCTACGACAATTCCGAGCTGGTCTATTCTTCTTCTGAAATGGAACCTGCTGGAAACCATTGACATCGATTCCAAAAATCTGAAGCCGTACTCAAAGGCATGCTGGGTTATACCCAGCCCGGCGGGCAAGTCTATTCTTATTTCAAAGACTGCGTCGTCTGCCGGCGCCAAAACCGGTACAGCCCAGCTGGGCGGAAAAAAAGAAAATAACGTCGCCTTTGCTCCTTATGACGATCCGGGAGATTGCCGTTGCCCTGGTGATCGAAAAAGGGCGGGCAGCGGCGCGGCCTCTGGCTGAAAACCGCTGTGGGGATCCTGAACGCCTATTTCCAGCAAGGACGAAATTGCTACCACCATCATCGGCGAAAACGAGCTGCTGCGCTGACGTTCATACCGCCCCAAGGCTTCCCTGCCGCCAGGCTGAAAGGACAAATACCCCGGCAGGGCGGCTCATTACATCCCATTTTTATGCAAAAGGAGGTTTTCATGCTCGACGCCTTGATCTATCATCCCCGTCGGAAGCACTGCAAAACCCATTCGGCGTGCCTCTGGGGCCTGGGTGCGTTTTTCCGCAGGGCCGGCGGCGGCCCGTAGGCTGTACGCTTTGCGCAGCGGCGGAATTTCCGCGCCGAACAGAAACAGATTTGCCGTTCGACGCCCAGGGCCGCTGCAGCGGTATTTTACACCGTTCCGCAGAGCCAGTTTGGTGTGGTATTTCCTGCGCTTTCGCTTTGCTGATGGGAGCACCAAGATTACGGCGCGGGAGGGATTTGTTTTGCTGGCAGCGCCGTGCCCCCCTTCTTTCAGCTGATCAGAGATGCCGCCGCGCCTGCCACCGGACTGGTTTGACGCGGCGTAACTTATCAGATCTTTCCGGACCGTTTCTGCCGCCTGGAGCCACCGGAGCCGAAGGGTATGATTGGAAACCGCTGCGCATGAAAACTGGAACGAACTGATGGCGTACCAGCCGGAAGACGGCGTGATCACCAACCGATTTTTTCGGCGCAGTTTAGCGCATCTTGTCCCGGCTGGACTATCTGAAAGTCTCTTCGGTATCCACAGTGCATCTCAACCCCATTTTGAAGCCGCCTCCAACCACCGTTATGACACCCAGATTATTGCAAAATCGACCCGATAAGCTGGGCACGGAACAGGACTTCCGCCTGCTGTGCAGCGCGGCTGCTGTGCATACGGGTAATTTACCTAAAAGCGAATCATTAATGGGAAATGGAGCTGCTATTTTAACGCCTGCGGCTGGTATGACTCCCTGGGCAGCCCAAAGCAAGGATTCCTGGTATGAATGGTACGATTTCACCCATTGGCCGGGATCAATATTCCTCCTGGTGGGGCATCGACACGCTGCCCCAGGTGCGGGGCGTTCCCTCTTATATGGTTCATCATCCAAGCGCGATTCCGTCGTGCGCCGCTGGCTGCGCGCCGGAGCCCGGCTGGCGGCTGACGTGGCCGACGAAATCCGCCTGACGCATTTATCGAGGCACGCGCAATGCCGCCGGAAGAAAAGAGCGATGCGATAGTGACGGCGAAGTGTGGGAGGACGGCTCCAAATAAAATCGTTTATGGCCAGCGCGCTGCAGATACCTGCTGGGTCATGAGACTCACGGGCTGATGAACTAATCTTTCCGGGTGTCCGCCATGCCTGAGCGTGGCATGACGCCGCCGCCTTTATGGAAACCATGGAGACAATCCGGGAGCACTATCCCCCGCCGCTTTCTATTCTTCCCTGAACAGTCTCGGCACCCACGACAATCCCCGTATCCCGACCCTGCTGGGCCAGAGCGAAGACCTGAGCCGCCACGACCGGGACTGGCGCGCCCATTACCGGCTGAGTCATGCCGAGCGGCAGCGGGCCGTGCGCCGGCTGAAACTGGCTTCCACCCTGTTGTGGCCTTTTCCCGGCTCCCCCCACCGGTGTTTTTTACGGTGACGAGGCCGGCCTGGAAGGCTGCGAGGATCCCTTTAACCGCGGCACGTTTCCCTGGGGCCGTGAAGACGCAGTGCCCTGCATCACTATCGCACCCCTGGGAAGACTCCGCAGCACGCGGCTGTCCCTGCAGAAGGGTGCCATCGAATACCTGCGCGCCGAAGGCGGGCTGCTGGTATTCCTCTCGTCGCTGGGAGAACGAGGTGACCCTGGCTGCCCTGAACAACGGCCCTGCTGCACAGGGGCACTTGAACTGCCCTGGAGCGGTGCCATGGCCATAGACGCTCTGAGCTGCAGCAGTTTGCAGTTCATGACGGCGTCTTGAAAATTACCCCCGGAGGGACGGAGTACTGCTGATTGAATGCTGAACGGCAGGAGATGTTTCACGTGAAACATCTCCTGCTGTTTCCCCTTTTATAAAGCAAAGCGGCGCCTGCCCCAGAGCGACATTCGCTCCCTGTCCCTCTTATTGCATTCTTTCTCTGTGCTGTCGTATCTTTGTCAAAAATCTTTATTCCAGGGGGCGCCCGTATCAAAACGAAGCTTTATTGCATGCGCTGTGCAGCCACATTTTCTGAAAACGACCATTTTGGAGGGCGTGCCTGCGCAAGCTGTATCCATAGATATTCCGCCGCCGCCCTGCCCGCCCCTCTCCGGTAATCTCACGGTCCAGCGGCGGCATCCTCCTACCGGGGATTCGATGACACCGGACAGCCCCTCTTCTGAATGACGGGCTTTCGTATTCCTCGATATCGGATTCCTATCCACCTTTTTCCAGGCGCCGGCTGCGCCTGGAAAGTTTTCTTTTCCTGCCGCCTTCCTTGTCCTCTGTACAAAATTTCCCGGTTGTTTCACGTGAAACAATGAAACAATTTTTCTTTTTCTTGTTATGCCCCGTCAATGATGATATAATGGCATTCAATGGGCTA
>VOFH01004109.1_pt1 | contig 59480 bp, 47 predicted proteins | sample 5384091 | NCBI WGS metagenome assembly VOFH01 (sample SAMN12384727, study PRJNA508395) | human gut metagenome | isolation source: healthy gut G | host: Homo sapiens | reverse complement strand
ACCGAGCTCTATCGCCACATCGGCCCCAACACCGACGTTCCCGCCGGCGACCTGGGCGTTGGCGGCCGCGAGGTTGCCTACCTGTTCGGTCAGTACAAGCGCCTGACCAACGAGTGGACCGGCGTCCTTACCGGCAAGGGCCTCTCCTTTGGCGGCTCGCTCGCCCGTACCGAGGCTACCGGTTACGGTCTGGTCTACTTTGTGGACGAGTACCTCAAGAGCCGCGGCGACTCCTTCGAGGGCAAGAACGTCGTCGTTCACGGCTCCGGTAACGTCGCCATCTACGCGGTCCAGAAGGTCGCCCAGCTCGGCGGCAAGGTGCTCGCCTGCTCCGACACCCACGGCTGGGTCGAGGATCCCGATGGCATCGACTACACCGTGCTCGAGCACGTCTACAACAAGAAGCGCTCCGGCCACGACAAGGGCGTCACGCTCGCTATGTACGTTGACGAGAAGCCCAATGCCACGTGGCACGAGGGCGACGGCCGCGGCGTGTGGCAGCTGCCCTGCGACATCGCGCTGCCCTGCGCTCGCGAGAACACGCTGCTGCTCGAGGACGCCCAGGCGCTCGTCGCCAACGGCTGCAAGGTTTCAGTAGTGGTTTCTGACTTGCGATTGCGCGGCTGCGTCGTTCTGGACTGCTCCGTTTGCCGCGGCGGCCTGCTCGCGTCATCCTCGTCAGTCTCCTCATTACGGGCGATGGAGATGATTTCGTCGTTCTTGTCGGGCTTCGCGAGCGTTACGCCTGGGTGTTGCGGCCCGTGCGCTTGACTTCGGCGACGTTGGAACGGATGACCTTGCCGGACTTCATGATGGCCATGACCTGGTCATCTTCCTCCACGATCACGGCGCCCACCGGGAGCCACGGCTTCGGCTAACTGCACGGCCTTGACGCCGGTAGCCGTTACCCGGCCTTGCAACGATATTCGCTGATGGCCGTACGCTTGGCGAAGTCGTTGGTGACCACGAGCAGATCCTTGTCGGAATCGCCCCAGACCACGTCATGGCCAGAGCTCGTCGCCTTCGCGGAACTTCATGCCCTGCACACCTGCGGTCTGGCGGCCCATTGGCGCAGCTGCTCGTCATCGGCCTGGAACTTCAGGCTCATGCCCAGCTTGGAGACGAGGATGATGTCGTCGTCGGCGTGCACAGCGCGAGCACCGATCAGCTCGTCGGCGTTCTCCGCCGTTCTCGTCGGTCAATCGCACTGCGATCAGACCACCTTGACGAGGGAGTCGTATTCGGCAAGCGCGGTCTTCTTGACCTTGCCGGAACGGGTGGTGCCAACAAGATACTTGGCCACCTCGTAGTTCGGAATCGACAATACGGTCTGAATGGCCTCGTCCGACCGAACTGCAGCAGGTTCGCCACGTGCTGTCCCTTGGAATCGCGGGATCCTTCCGGCAGCTCGTATGCCTTCAGACGGTATACGCGGCCCTTTGTTGGTGAAGAACAGCAGCCAGTTGTGCGTGCTGGTCAGGAAGAAGTGGTCCACCGTCGTCCTCGCGCAGCTTGGCGCCATAATGCCCTTACCGCCGCGGTGCTGCGCACGGTATTCGTCGGCCTTGGTGCGCCAGATGAAACCGGAAAGGGTCACGGTCACGACCACGTTTTTCTTCGGCGATCAGGTCTTCGACGTTCATCTCGCCGGAGTATGGCAGAATCTGGTGCGGCGTTCATCGCCGCAATTTATGACGATTTCGTCGAGTTCGTCACCTAATGTTCGCGCCGAGGATGTCGTCGGCGATGCTGCAGCTGGGATCTTCTGACGTTCCAATGCTTGTAGCTGCATGGTTGTTGCAGCCACATCACCTTCGGTCACGGAGGTGCGAATGAGGCGATCACCTCATCGATCATGCCGGCGGGCCTTCAGATAGCCCTGCAGGATGTGGTCGCTGGCCTCACGCTTGAGGTATGCGGTACGGACGTGCGATACGTCAAGGGATTTCCAGTGGCGGATGAACGCGTCCAAGGACAATGCGTCGGCACGCCGTCGACCAGTGCCAGCATGTGGCAACGAAAGTTCTTGCAGCGTGCTTATACAGGTTGTTGAGCACCCTTTCGGCACGGCGTCACGCTCGCGAGTCGCTGATGGAGGTTTCGTCGCGCATATCGGCGATGCCTGATTTTGCTGTCACGCATCCGGATGTTGACCAGTCGATCCGGGTTGACGGCCAGTTTCGGTGACCACGAGGCACATGCGGCCCTTGATCTCCTCGGTGTTCACCACGGCTCGCATGGTGATGAGGCCACGGCCGGTACGGTACGCCTGTTCGATGCCCTTATGGCCGAGAATCGTGGCGCCGGTAGGGAAGTCCGGTCCCTTGATGATGCGGATCAGGTTGTCGAGCAGTTCCTCACGGCTCGCGTCCGGATGGTCGAGCGCCCAATGCACGCCTTCTGCCACCTCGCGCATGTTGTGCGGAGGAATGTTGGTCGCCATGCCGACGGCGATGCCGGACGAGCCGTTGCACAGCAGGTTCGGGAAGCGGGCCGGCAGCACGGTCGGCTCCTGCGTCTTGCCATCGTAGTTCGGCAGGAAATCGACGGTGTCCTTGTCGATGTCGCGCACCATTTCCATGGCCAGCGGGGCCATACGGCATTCGGTGTAACGCATTGCGGCTGCCGGGTCGTCGCCGGGGGAGCCGAAGTTGCCCTGGCCGTCGACGAGCGTGTATCGCATCGACCACGACTGCGCCATACGCACCAACGTGCCGTAGATGGCGGAATCGCCGTGCGGATGGTACTTGCCCATGACTTCGCCGACGACGCGTGCGCACTTGGAGTAGCCGCGGTCGGGGCGGTAGCCGCCGTCGTACATCGCGTAGATCACACGGCGGTGCACCGGCTTCATGCCGTCTCGCACACGTCCGGAAGGGCACGATCGACGATGACGGACATGGCGTACGCCAGATAGGATTCGCGCATTTCCTGCTGCAGATCCTTCTTCTGGACGCGTTCGCCGACCATCAGGCCATAATCGGTGTTGTCGGCCTCCTGCGGGCTCAACGGTTCCATGGAGCCGTCAGGCACGAACTGGCCGTCTTCGTTGCTGTTGTTTTCGTCTGCCAATTTCTAATCCTTGCTTTGAAGTCCTGCGAAACCCTACGCGTTTACGCGTCGATCCAGCTGACGTTGCGTGCGTTGCGCTGGATGAACAGACGACGTGGTTCGACTTCGTCGCCCATGAGCATGGAGAAGGTCTCGTCGGCCGCGGCCGCGTCTTCGATCTGCACCTGCTTCAGAATGCGATGGTCAGGATCCATGGTGGTCTCCCACAGTTCCTGGTAGCTCATCTCGCCCAGACCCTTGTAGCGCTGGATGCCTTCGCCCTTCGGCAGCTGGCGGCCCGCGGCCTTGCCTTCGGCGAGCACGCGGTCGCGTTCGGCGTCGGTGTACACGAAGTCGTGCGGGCCCTTGGTCCACTTGAGGCGGTACAGCGGCGGCATGGCCACGTACACGTAGCCGGCGGTGATCATCGGGCGCATGTAGCGGAAGAACAGCGTCAGGTTCAGGGTTGCGATATGCGCGCCGTCCACATCGGCATCGGCCATGATGATGACCTTGTGGTAGCGGACCTTGTTGAGGTCGAAGTCCTCGCCGTAGCCGCCGCCGACGGCGGTGATCAGCGATTCGATGGTGTCCGACTTCATCATGCGGTCCAGGCTTGCGCGCTCGGTGTTGAGGATCTTGCCTCGCAGCGGCAGGATGGCCTGCGTGATCGGGTTGCGTCCCTGGATGGCGGAGCCGCCTGCGGAATCACCCTCCACGATGAACAGCTCGCATTCTTCGGGGTTGTTGGACTGGCAGTCCTTGAGCTTGTCCGGCATGCCGGCCGATTCGAAGATCGACTTGCGGCGGGTGTTCTCACGTGCCTTCTTGGCGGCCAGACGCGCACGGGAGGCCTCGATGGCCTTCTGGATGATGTTCTTGGCCTCGTTCGGGTGGGCGTCGAACCAGTCGCCGAGCTTGTCGGTCATGACGCGCTGCACGAAGGTCTTCGCTTCGGAGTTGCCGAGCTTGGTCTTGGTCTGGCCTTCGAACTGCGGGTTGGTGAGCTTGACGGACACGACGGCGGTCAGGCCTTCGCGCACGTCGTCGCCGGACAGGTTCTCGTCCTTGTCCTTGAGGATGTTCTTCTCGCGGGCGTAACGGTTGACCAGCGAGGTCAGCGCGGCGCGGAAGCCCTCCTCATGGGTGCCGCCTTCGGTGGTGGAGATGGTGTTGGCGAAGGTGTGCACGGCTTCGGAATACGCGGTGGTCCACTGCATGGCGATTTCCGCGGAGATGCCGATCTTCAGGTCCTCGGCCTCGAAGTCGATGACGTCCGGTTCGACCGGGGTGGCCTTGCGGGACTTCACCAGGTAGTCGACGTAGTCCTTGATGCCGTCGTTGTACTGGTAGGTGACGGTCTGGAACTTGTCTTCGGTTTCGGATTCCTCGCCGGAAACCTCGTCGCCGGCCTGGTCGGGCTCGCGCAGGTCGGTCAGGGAGATCTTCAGGCCCTTGTTCAGGAACGCCATCTGCTGGAAGCGGTTGCGCAGTATCTCGAAATCGTAGGTGGTGGTTTCGAAGATCTTGCCGTCGGCCCAGAAGGTCACGGAAGTGCCGGTGGATTCGCCTTCCTCCATCGGCTTGCCCTTGAGCAGACGCGCGGTCGGCTTCTGGTCGATGTAGGTCTGGGTCCAGTGGAAGCCCTGACGGCGCACTTCGATGTCCACGCGGGTGGACAGCGCGTTCACCACGGAGATGCCCACGCCGTGCAGGCCGCCGGAAACCGCGTAGCCGCCGCCACCGAACTTGCCGCCAGCGTGCAGCTTGGTCATCACGGTTTCGACACCGGAGATGCCTTCGCCCGGCACTTCGTCGACCGGGATGCCTCGGCCGTCGTCCACCACGCGCACGCCGCCGTCCGGCAGAATCGTCACTTCGATGTGCGACGCGTAGCCGGCAAGCGCCTCGTCGACGGAGTTGTCGACGATCTCATACACCAGATGGTGCAGGCCGCGAGGGCCGGTGGAGCCGATATACATGCCCGGGCGGATACGCACCGCCTCAAGGCCTTCCAGCACCCTCAGATCGGACGCGTCGTAGTGTTCCGGAGACAGCGAATCGTCAAGTTGCGCATCTTCGAGCTGGTCGTTCTGGATCTGATCCTGAATCTGATCTTCCTGCGTGTTTTCAGCTGATTCGTTCAGCGAATCCGCATCAAGGTCTGCCACAGAGATTCCTTCCTGCATTTTTCCCGCCATCAAGGGTCATTTCCGCAGGTGATACCACCTAGAACGCAAATAAAGGCCCCTTCTAGGCGTTTACATACACTGCTGGATATTCTACTCATGGAGGGGGACAGCGCGCTATAGACATTTGTCCTTGGAATTCAACGGTTTCCAACGGCTTCGGCATGGTTCCGAACGCGTCCGACAAGCCGGAAAACCTCCGTAAACCCCGTCGCAACGGCCTGTTTCACGCGCGCCACAATCGATCTCTCCTGTCAGAGAGGTCGATTGTAAGTCGACTTCGCAATAGCCCTCAGTAGCGAATCTTCCTTGAGATACGCCCACGGCTGAACCCTTGGCTCTGCGGGCCGGTGACCCTCACCTCATTGATGGTCAGACCTTCGAGTTTCCTGCGGATGGTGTCCGTCAGCAACGGCGTCATATACGACAGGGTGGTGGTCCAGGCCGGGCTGTCGCAACGTATCGTCAGCACGCCGTCTCGCAGGCTGGCGGGGTAGGAGTGCTTCGCGTTCTCCACGCCCACCACCTGGTCCCAATGGTCGCGCATCTGCGCCATTTTGAGGTGGGGTATCCATGCGCCGTTCGATGCCAGCAGATTGAACAGGCTGCCGACGGTTTCCGGATCGCGTCCGGGTTCGCCGAAGCTTTCCCACGCCTTGCGCGCGCGTTCCTCGCGTTCCTTGAGCCGCCCGGCACGGTCGCTGATGCGGTCGAACACTTCGGCCGGCAGTTTGCGTTGGTCGAGGTTCAGCAGTTCGCAGATTGGTGGTTTCGGCATTAGGATTCGGCCTCGATTCCTTGCGATTGCGCGCCACGTCCGGCGGCAAGCATGGCCGCCATCGCCGCGATATCGCCGTCCGTCTCCTGCGATTGCGCACGCAGCGCGGCAACGTCGATGACATGCGCCTTGCCTTGCGGAATATCGCTTGCCGCGGCAACGGTGATCAGCACCTGGTCCTGCCGTCGCGCGAAGTCGAGGATCTGCCCGCGACGGGACTCGTCGAGCTGGGCGAACACATCGTCGAGGATCACGATCGGCTTGACGTCGCGCTGCGCCGAAACCACTTCGTACAGCGCCATTTTCAAGGCCAACGCCATCGTCCACATCTCGCCGTTCGAAGCGAATTCGCGGGCTGGCATGTCGTTGAGCCGCAATGTCAGATCATCGCGCTGCGGTCCGATCAGATTCTGCCCACGGGCCACTTCGCCGGGGTAGATGCGTTGGAAATGACGGCTGATTTCCGCGGCCGGCTCGTCGAACAGAAGCACCTCGTCGAAGGACGGCTCATACACCAGGTCGGCCTGTTCCTCTTCGCCCGCCAGCGAAGCATAGATGCGGGTGAACGGCTCGCGCAGCAGTCCGATCACATCGTTCCGGTCCTTGGTCAATTGCACGCCGAGGGCGATGAATTGGCCGGTCCACACTTCCAGACCGCTCAGCACGGCCTGACGCCCGTATTCGGGGTCGATGCCGGAGCCGTCGGACAGCTGTTTGAGCAATGCGGCACGCTGTTTGGCAACGTGCGTGAACTGTTGCAACGACTGCGCATAACGGGGCAACAGCAGCGAAGCCGCCTGGTTGAGGAAGTTCCTTCGGGTGGCCGGATCGCCAGACACCAACCGCTGGTCTTCGGGGGTAAAGGACACGGAGGGGACCAAACCCACGATATCCCTCATATATTGCGATTTTCCGCCGTCCACGCGCGCCCTGTTGGCGCCTCGCGCGGCGATGGTGATCTCATATGTGCGCTGTTCGCCCGCATCTTCGACGTTGGCCCGGACAGTGGCGGAAGGGTGGCCTTTTTCGACCAGCGGCAGCGATGACGAGGTGCGGTGGCTGGAGCCGGTGGACAGCACTTCCACGGCTTCCACGATATTGGTTTTCCCTAGGCCGTTCGAGCCTTGGAGAATGTTGATTCCCGGTTCGAAATCAAGCACGCAATGGTCCCATGACCGGTAATGGTCGAGCGCGAGACGGGAGATATGCATGAAAACCGGGATTCCTTGAAGGCGATGGCATGGTGGCCCGGACGGGAACTTGCCGTCCGGGCCACAGGTGGAACGAAATCAGTTGTTGAAGCGCATCGGAACGAGCAGGTAACGGTAGTCCATGGATTCGTCGGAATCCGCTTCCTGCTGGCCGTTGAATTCCACGGGCTTGACCGCGGTGGTCATCTTCATGCGCACGAACGGCTCGCTGATGGCGCTCAGGCCGTCGACCAGATAGGAGGGGTTGAACGCCACGGTGATGTCCTCGCCGTCCATGTCGATGTCGAGAATCTCCTTCGCCTGTGCTTCGTCGGCGGTGCCGGCCGACAGCGTCAGCTCCTGGCCAGAGAAGACCATACGGATCGGGGCGTTGCGTTCGGCGACCAGCGAAACGCGCTTGATGGCGTCGATGAGGGCCTGCTTGTTGATGACGGCATGAATCGGGTATTCATCGGCATACAGGCGGTCAACGGCCGGGAATTCGCCGTCGATGAGCTGGGAGGTGGACACGCGGCCGGCGTTCTCGAAGCCCAGCAGGGACGGGTTGTCCGCATCGAAATCGATGGTGACGTTCTGATGCTCGTCCAGCGAACGCGCCATGTCGCGCAGCAGCGAGCCACGGACCAAAGCGGTGGTGCTGATGGTCGCATCCTCCGGCGTCCAGGTGAAGCTGGAACGGGCCAGACGGAAACGGTCGGTGGAGCTCATGATGACCTTGTCGCCCTGGAACTGGACGCGGATGCCGGTGAGCACCGGACGGTTCTCCTCACGGGAGACCGCGACGGACGCCTGGTTGACGGCCTGAGCGAAGGTGGGGAGTCCACCTGACCCAGTTTCGTCGGCACCACGGGCAGATCCGGATATTCGCTTTCCGGCATGAGCTGCATGGTGAAGGTCGACTTGCCCGACGTGATGGTCATCGTGGAACCATCAGTGGAAAGATAGGTTTTCGCAGCGGGCAGCGACTTGGTGATGTCGGCAAGCAGTTTGCCCAGCACCAGAACGCTACCGGCCTCGTCCACGCCGGCTTCGATGTGGTGGCGTGCGGAAATGGCGTAGTTGAAGGCGGAAAGCTGGAGTGTGCCGTCAATGGCTTCCAGACGGATGCCCGCCAGAATCGGGGTTGCGGGACGTGCGTCGATGACACGTGTGGTCCATGCCACGGCATCGGCAAGAGCTTGGGAATTGACTTCGACTTTCATGGGGTATTCCTCGTTTCGTTCGATCCACATGCCATTCTAGCGATAAGAGCAACGACGACGAAAGCGTGGGGAATTCCCCGCATTACGAGAATGACGATGAAAGTAAGAAAAACGTACTTTCGTAATAATAAGCCCTGTGGATAGTGTGGATAAGCTCGTTCAGCCCAAGCGCAGCAACGTCTCAGTACGAGGCGACATCTGTGGATAACTTCTGAGTCGAATGTGGATAAGAGCATGGGTTATCCACAGGCTCATGGCCGCGCAAAACTTATCCACAATTCACTGTGAATAATCCACGAGCTATACACTGCCGTTTTCCGTGTTTCCAACGGCTTTTCCACAGACCTTTCCCCGAAATGTGGATATGTATGTGGAAAACTCGATGTACAAGAAATTATGTCCGGGCGTGTCACGCGGATAGTAAAAAGGCTGGTAAATAATTTACCAGCCTAAGAAAACCGTTGGAAATACGCCGTTTGTTGTGGTTGCTTCCGTTACTTGTCGTTGGAACGCTGCTTGAGCTGCAGAGTCAACTCGGTCACGTAGTTGTAGATCTCCTGCTTCTCCTGCATCTCGTCGTTGATGCGCGTATACGCGTGCATCACGGTGGTGTGGTCCTTGCCACCGAAGACCAGGCCGATGTCGTTGAGGCTCATGCTGGTCAGCTCGCGTACCAGATACATGGCAATCTGGCGTGCCAGCGCGATCTTCTTGGTACGCGAACGGCCGACGATGTCGTCGAACGTCAAATAGAAGTACTTGGCCACCTGCGTGATGATGTCCGCGGGCTTGATTTCCACGTCGGTGGTGAAGAAGTCCTGCAAAGTCTGCTCCGCAAGGGCTTTGGTGACCGGCTGGTTGCTCAGCGACGCCATGGCGGTCACACGGTTCAGCGCGCCTTCCAGCTCGCGGATGTTCTCGGTGAACCGTTCCGCGATCAGGTTGAACACGTCGTTGGGAATATTGGAGCCGTTCATGGTGGCGATCATGCGCAGAATGGCGATTCGCGTCTCCAGATCCGGCGGTTTGACGTCCACGGTCAGGCCCGATTCGAAGCGGGAGATCAGACGTTCGTTGAAGCCCTGCAGGTCCTTCGGCGGCACATCGGAGGCGATCACGATGCGCTTGTTGGCCTGATGCAGGGTGTTGAACGTGTGGAAGAACTGCTCAAGGGTCGCGTCCTTGCCGCTCAGGAACTGGATATCGTCGATGAGCAGCACGTCGACCTCGCGGTAGCGGCGGTTGAATTCCTTGATCTGGCCGGAACTTTGGTTCGTATCGGCCAGAGCCTCGATGAATTCGTTGGTGAATTCCTCACTGGTGACGTAGCGGACCTTCAGATTGGGGTCCTTGACCAGCGCGTAGTTGCCGATGGCGTTCAGCAAATGGGTTTTGCCCAGGCCGGAGCCTCCGTAGATACACAACGGATTGAAATCATGGCCGGAACCCTCCGCCACGGCCAGCGCCACGGTACGTGCGAAACGGTTGGAATCGCCGGGCACGAAGGTGTCGAAGGTGGCGTTCTTGTTCAAATGCGTTTCGGGGTCGAGCAGCGGCCTGTTCTGGCCGCTCTGGAAATGGTCCTGTTCCGGCGGCATCGTCGCGGGAATCGGCAACTGCCCCTGCATCGTCTCGTTCGCGGGGGACTTCGCCGGCGATTTCGCGGGGGAGAAGCGCGGATAGGTTTCCTCCGGCTGTTCCTCCGTTTTCGGCTTCATTTCAACGATTTTGAAGGCGGGGAAGATGTCCTGTTCGGCGGATTCGCGCAACGCCTCCATCAACGGCTTGTTCAATTCGGTCTGCAAAGCCTGCTGAGCCGCCTCACTGGGCACGCACAGCATGATGGTCGGACCCCACATGCCTTCGGGATAGACGTTCTCCAGCCAGCTTTTGTCACGTACGGACAGCGACGGATTCTGGTGCAGCAGGGCCAAAGCGTCGGACCACACCCCACGAGCCTGCTCGAGAGGATCTGTTGTCGTGTTATCAGCCACGGATAATCCTTTCTCGACAGACGTACCACTGATGTGCAACTGTATATTTGTACTCTCTTTTCCCCGAGTTATCCACCGGCGTGCGTGTTGAAAAGATTGAAATGTGAATAACATTGTTGTAGTTTGTGGATAACTTTTGTGGGGAATTCGGCGGAATCGCAACGATTATGTGGATTGTTTTATGCGGGGAATCCCCATGAAAATGTGAAGAAAAATGGACGACGCGACAATCTGTTCAGGGGTCAGAGTAATTTAGTAGAGCTTGACTCATGAGGAGCCGTGCCTTGGCATGGCTAAAAACACCGGGAGCATTAATTATGAAGAGGACATTCCAGCCGAACAACCGCCGTCGCCACATGAAGCACGGTTTCCGTCAGCGTATGCGCACCCGCGCAGGCCGCGCTCTGATCAACCGTCGCCGCGCCAAGGGCCGCAAGTCCCTCGCTGCCTGATTTTTTAGTGGCATAGAGCGGTGGAACGGCTGAAAAGCCATCGCGATTTTGTTGCGGTGCTTAAACGCCGTCGTAGGGTATCGCGAGAAGACATCGTCGTGCATTATCTGATGCACGACGATGTCGTAACGGGCGATACAGCGACGGTGCAAGGCCGCCGTGTCGGCTTGGCCGTTTCCAAAGCTGTTGGCAACGCGGTCACGCGCAACGCCGTGAAAAGGCGTTTCCGTGTGCTTGCACGAAAGTACGAATCACTATTACCTGAATCCTGCGATATCGTGTTGCGTGCCAAGCCAAGTGCCGCACGTGCCGATTTCCTGTCGCTTGAGCAGCAGATGGCATCGTGTTTCGAAGCGGTGAAACGTAAAACCGCTTCCCGGCAATGAGCAAGGGGCATCATCGCAATTGGATGGTGCGGCTCATCCGCTGGTATCAGAAACATATTTCCGCCCATACCGCACCTCGGTGCCGGTATTATCCCAGCTGCTCCAGTTATGCGATTCAGGCGATTGAACGATTTGGCTGCCTTAAAGGTGGCCTTCTTGCGTTATTACGCCTTCTTCGTTGCAACCAGTGGAACCGGGGAGGAATCGACGACGTTCCGCAGCTCTATTCCTTGTTTTACAGATGTTCGTGGTCGAAGGCACATGAGGAGCCTCGTCTCACGCCTCTGGATGTAGATGAACCTATAGGCGATAAGGAGAATGGCCTGTAATGAATCAAGATCAATTCCTCCTCGATAGTGGTTTCTGGGGCTGGCTGTACAAGCTCCTGTACCCCGTTGAGTGGCTCATGACGCAGATTATGGCCGGATTCCACCGATTCATGGTGATGCTGGGCATGAACGAGATCGGTTTCTCGTGGGTCATGTCCATCGTGTTCCTGGTGATTGTGGTCCAGGCGTGCGTGTTCCCGCTGTTCTACAAGTCCATGAAGGGCATGCGCAAGATGCAGGCCCAGATGGCCGTTTTGCAGCCCAAGATGCAGCGCATCCAAAACAAGTACAAGGGCAAGAACGATCCCGCCAGCAAAGAGGCTTTGCAACGCGAGATGATGAAGCTCTACCAGGACAACGACGCGAACCCGATGGGCGGCTGCACGTCGATGCTGCCTATGTTCGTGCAGGGTCCTGTGTTCATGTGCATGTTCTACACCCTGTCGGCCATTCCATACATCGCCCGTGGCAAGTTCAGGAACGGTTCCGGCCTCGGCGCCTTCGACATCGCCACCGCCAAGCAGTTCACCTCCACCAACGTGTTCGGCGTGAACGTGGCCGAGAACTTCACCACCGCCGACATCCACGGCAAGATCATCATCGGCATCTTCGTGGCGTTGATGTGCTTCTGCCTGTGGCTCATGCAGTACAACAGCATGAAGCGCAACATGGCCCAGAGCGCTGCGAACAAGCAGACTGAAATGATGCAGAAGATGATGCTGTGGATGTTCCCGATCATGTACATCTTCTCCGGCGTCGCCATGCCGTTCGCAGTGCTGGTGTACTGGCTGACCAACAACATCTGCAACCTGCTGCGTTCCGTCTGGCAGATCCACGTCTTCCCGACTCCGGGATCCCCGGCCGCCGAAGCGAAGGAAAAGCGCGACCACGCCCACGAGAACGCCCGCCGCGCCAAGGCCGGTCTGCCGTCCCTCGAAGAGGAGGAGCTGCAGAAAGCCAAGAAGGCCGCGGAGGCGAAGGAAAAGAACGGCTTCCAGCGTCAGCAGCCAAGACGCAAAAAGAAGAAGAAATAACATCAAGTGTGTGTCCTGTGTTTCACGTGAAACGCAGGACACACCGCTTTTGTATCGGGCGAATCGCCCATATGATACAACCCAATCAGTAGACTTTCAGTAGACTTGAAATAATACGAACCCCGCTCAAAGGAGTAAAACACCATGGCGCAGGATGCTGAGAAAACCATCGATCAGCTCAATGACGAAGCTGACATCGCTGCCGATTACCTTGAAGGATTGCTTGACATCGTCGACTACGAGGGCGATATCGAAATGGGCGTGCGCAACAACCGTCCGACCGTGCAGATCGTTGCCGACGACGACACCGACATCAAACATCTGATCGGACGCAACGGCGAAGTCGTGGACGCCCTGCAGCAGCTCACCCGACTCGCCGTACAGCAGAAGACCGGCGAGCGGTCCCACCTCATCGTGGACGTGGACGGCTATCTGAAGCGCAAGCGCCAGCGCCTGCACGACCTTGCGCTGGATGCCATCGACGAGGCGCGCGAAACCGGCGAGCCGGTGGACCTGAAGCCGATGAACTCCTTCGAACGCAAGATCATCCATGATGTGGTGCGCGAGGAAGGCATGAAGTCTCGGTCCCATGGCGAAGAACCGCATCGTTACGTCACGGTGTACGTCAAGGCTTCCGCAGCCGATGACGCCGACGAGATCGACGAAGCCTGAAATAGTTTCACGTGAAACATGAAGCGTCGCGAGTTTCTCGCGGCGCTTTTTGATGCCTGTAGATTAGGATGGTGTGCATGAGTGATGTGAATGACGAATTGGATGGGTCGCCGATTCTTGAGGAAGTGCTTGGCGATGCATTGGGCAAGTTGAAGGTGTTTCACGTGAAACTTGCTGCGGAAGGAGAACCGCGCGGGCTGATAGGGCCACGCGATGTCGGTATTATTTGGGAACGGCATATTCTGAACTCCGCGGCCATCGTACCGTTCATCCGTGAAGCAACGGCCAAGAGGCAATTCAAGACGGTGGCGGATATCGGCAGTGGTGGAGGATTCCCCGGTATCGTGGCGGCCGCCTGCCTGCCGGACCGCCAGTTCACTTTGGTGGAACCGATGGAACGCCGTATCGAATGGCTTCATGAGTGCGTTGACGAAATGGGATTGGACAATGTTTCGATAGTGCGCTCCCGAGCCAACGCCGTAATCGAAGCCGTCCGCGGTTCGAACGGTGGCCGGAAGGGCAGGGGAGAGGATGCCGTCGATCTCGACGGAAATCCCATCCCGGTCAGGCATCCGTTTGCCGTGGTGACCTGCCGTGCGGTCGCGCCGATGACCAAACTATCCGGATGGACGCTGCCGTTGCTGGACAAAGGCGGACGGCTGGTTGCCCTGAAAGGACGATCCGCGCAGGAGGAAATCGTCAAGGCCACCAAAGAGATCTCCAAAAACGGCGGTATCCATCCCCGCGTGGTGGAGGCCGAGGTCGGTCCGGGTCTGGAACCGACGCATGTGCTGATGGTGGACAAGCGATAAGTTATCCACAAAATCGCGTGAGTTATCCACAGTATCCACAATCGCGGAAATGTGTTACGAAGCATCTTGAAGAAGCTTGGAATTGCAACGATTGTTCTGTGGATAACTTTTGGGTGGTCGGATGAGTTATCCACCAACTATCCACCGTTGTTCACGATGGTGCACATGGCCGTGAACGGGTGAAAATCTGTCCACCCAAATGATGAAACTTGATTGTTGAATATGTATAGGAAGGCTAGTTCATGACTGGACCTGAAGAACCAGACAATTTGACGTCGATGGAATCCGCCACGGAAACCATCAAGCGAATCTTCGAAGGCTCGACATCCCCCGTAGGCGCGCAAATCGCTGATGAATCGACGCGATACAAGGCATTGGAGCATGCGGTCTGCCCGAAGCCGGCCCAAACGCGCCTGATCGCAGTCGCCAACCAGAAAGGTGGCGTCGGCAAAACCACATCCGCGGTGAACCTGTCCGCGGCCTTGGCCCGTTTCGGATGCAAGGTCCTGCTTATTGATATGGATCCGCAGGGCAACGCCTCCACGGCATTGGGTGCCCCGCACGCCTCCGGTCAGCCTTCGGTGTATGACGTCATCGAAGGGCGCAAGCGCATCGCGGAAGTCAAGTGCACGTGCCCTGATTTCGACAACCTCGACGTGGTCCCCGCATCCATCGATTTGAGTGGCGCCGAATTGGAAGTCGCCGACATGGCGGACCGCAACTCGCTGCTGAAGAACGCGGTGGACGAGTTCCTCGCCACCAGCGAAGAGCATTACGATTACGTGATCATCGACTGCCCGCCGAGCCTGGGTCTGCTGGTGATCAACGCCATGTGCGCCGTGCACGAAATGCTGATTCCGATTCAGGCCGAGTATTACGCCTTGGAAGGTTTGGGCCAGCTCATCAACACCATCGGACTGGTGCAGGAACATTACAATCCGTCGCTGCTGGTCTCCACGATGCTCATCACCATGTACGACAAGCGCACGCTGCTGAGCCGCGAAGTGCATGGGGAAGTGAAGAAGCACTATCCGACAATCGTGCTCGACACCACCATTCCGCGCACGGTGAAGATTTCCGAAGCGCCAAGCTTCAACCAAAGCGTGATCGCATACGACCCCAAGGGCATGGGTGCGATCGCGTACTGCGAAGCCGCGCTGGAACTTTCGCGTCGTTCCGATACGGTGCTGCAGGCAATCGATGCAAGAAGGAATGAGAACTGATCATGGCAACTAAGTCGCGTTTGGGTAAAGGTCTTGGCGCACTGTTTCCTTCTCTTCCGGGGGAGCCGCAGCATCAGGAGCATGCGGCGCCTGCCGCTGCCGCCAAAGAAATCAAGGCTTCCAAGACTGATGAGCATGTGGAATCCAAGAGCGCGTCCGCTACCGCACAGGCATCGGTGAACGCCGTGCAGGGGATGAAGCATGCTGTTTCACGTGAAACAACCAAGAAAAACCAGCATCGTCGTGCCAGCATGCCGTCGATTTCGTTGAACGAAAGCGCGCATCCCGCGGACATGTTCTTCGGCTCCACCGCTCAGCCAGCTTCCGAACAGGGCGAGCAGCAGGGGAGTGTTTCACGTGAAACCACGCCGACCGAACATAAGAAGGACGAACCGGAACTGCTTCCCGTGCAGGGTGGATATCTGGTTGAACTGCGTTTGAGCGACGTCGGTCCCAATCTGCATCAGCCACGTACCATTTTCGATGAAGACGACCTGCGCGAGCTAGCCGAATCCATCAAGGAAGTCGGCGTACTGCAGCCAATCGTCGTACGCAAGCGTCCGCAATCGCAAATCGAAGCCGCCCGCAGGGAAGCCGCAGCCAAACCGGCCGAACCGCACAACATGTTCGACGGGCGCATGGATAGCATGTACGAGCTCATCATGGGCGAACGTCGTTGGCGCGCATCGCAGATCGCCGGCCTGAAAACGATTCCGGCCATCGTCAAAACCACCGCCGATGACGACATGCTACGTGACGCACTGCTGGAAAACCTGCATCGCGTCGCGCTGAATCCACTGGAAGAGGCGGCTGCCTACCAGCAGATGATCGACGATTTCGGCCTGACGCAGGCCCAACTGTCCAAGTCGGTGTCGAAATCCCGTCCGCAAATCGCCAACACCTTGCGATTGCTCAACCTGCCGGCCGCCGTGCAAAAGAAGGTCGCATCCGGACTGCTGTCCGCGGGCCACGCGCGTGCGCTGCTGGGACTGCCGACGGAAGCGGATATGGAACAGCTGGCCACGCGCATCATTGCCGAGGGACTGTCCGTACGTAGCACCGAGGAAATCGTGTCGATGAAGGCCGCCGAAAGCGACCAGCCCAAGAAGCCGAAGGCCAGCAAGCTCAATCCGTGGGCTGGTACCCCCGTTCAGGTTGGTCTGGAGCAGCGTTTCGGCACCAAGGTCTCCATCAAGGGATCGAAGAAGCACGGGCGAATCGAAATCGTGTTCAAATCGGAAGACGATATGAAACGCATCGTCGACCTGCTTATGCAGCAGCAGAGCTGAACGAACCGAGCCAATCGAGCTCTGCGAGCGATAATGATTTGAACGATTTGAGCCTTACTTGAGCGAATCGAGATAAGCCTGCGCGTCCAGCGCGGCGCGGCACCCCATGCCCGCCGCGCTGATGGCCTGCCGATAGACGCTATCCACGCAGTCTCCCGCGGCGAAAACGCCGGGTTCGCTGGTACGCGTGCTGGCGCCATCGACCGTGATATAACCAGCTGAATCGACGTCTACAAGCCCGTTAAGAAAAGCAGTGGCAGGAGTGTGCCCAATCGCCATGAAAACGCCGTTAGCGGGGATTGCAGAGGTCTTTTCGGTGGCGGTGTTGCGCACCTCCACCTCCTGTACGCCGTTCTCGTCGCCGCGAATCTCCTGCACCACAGCGTCAAGCATGAAATCGATTTTCGGATTGCGTTGCGCACGCTCCACCATGATGCGGGAAGCACGGAACGTGGAACGCCTATGAATAAGGGTGACGGACGAGCCGAAACGGGACAGGAAATCAGCTTCTTCGAAAGCGCTGTCGCCGCCGCCGACCACCACAATCGGCTTGTTGCGGAAGAAGAAACCATCGCAGGTGGCGCAGTAGGAGACACCTTTGCCTGCGTATTCCGTCTCGCCTGGCACGCCCAGCTTACGATAGTTTGAGCCTGTTGCGATGACCAGCGCGCGTGCGTCGTACACGTCGCCGCCGTCAAGGGTGACGGTTTTGATGCCGGAATCGGCATTCGAAGCAACCGAAACAACATCGTCCCAAACGATATGCGCGCCGAACCGTTCCGCCTGCTTGCGCATATTGTCCATCAGATCCGGACCCATGATGCCATCGGGAAAGCCTGGGAAATTCTCCACTTCGGTGGTGTTGACCAACTGGCCGCCGGGCGTCAGCGCGCCGGCGACGACCAGCGGCTCGAAGCCGGCGCGGCCAAGATAGATCGCGGCAGTATAGCCAGCCGGGCCGGAACCGATAATCACCACATCACGCATATCACTCATGGTTGCTACTGTAATGCAGTTTCCACGACGGTTGCGGGCGGTTTTGCAGATGGCGTTCAAAAAGGCGTTCAAAAAGGCGTTCAAAAAAGTCAGCTATCCGTCACGTTGTTTCACGTGAAACAAAAGGAGGGTGTGCGGAACAATCCGCACACCCTCCTTGTCTGCCGATGCGTCAGAAAATCTGCACCGAATCGATGTACAGCTGGTTGCCGGGAAGGCTGTCGAACGGCACCCACAAGAGGATGTCCTGGGTCTCCACGGCCTTGTTGAACTTGATTTCGGTGGTGCCGCTGGCGTCGAACTCGAACTGGGCGACCTGTTCACCCTGGTTCGGGCTGGACTTGGCGTTCACGCGAATGTAGCCCTGGCCGCCGGAAGAACGGATCTTGATGACCATGCGATACGCTTTCTGGGGCTGGCTGAGGTGGAGGTAATAACCGTAACCTTGTTGTCCGTCCGGATTGGACAGGAACTGGCGGTTGTCGATCTCATACGGAGTCGTGTTCTCTGGCATCTTCGGTTCCGGAACCTTCCGCACCTTCTTATCCGAAGTCACCACCTTGTCGACGTCCTTCTTGGCGGAATGGTTCTTCTTCGTGGTTTTCTTCGGCTTGCTGGAATCGGAGCTGCCGTTGTCGGAGCTGTTGGCATCGTTGGAATCGTTGTTTGCATCGCTGGCGGAGCTGCTGCCATTGCCGGAATCGCCATTATTGCCGAAAGGCACGTCGTCAAGGTTCATTTCCGGCCACGGATTGTTGGAATTCGTATTGGTGATGCCGTCATCCGGCTTCTTGGTCAAACCATGAATGGCGAATCCCAATGCGACGGCCACCACAATGAACGCGACCACAATGGCCACGACCTTGGTGGTGAGCTTGCCGAACAATTTGGCATTGGCGACCTCGGCCGGACTGGAGGAAGAGGCTTTAGGGGCAAAGCTCGGCGGCACCGCAACGGGGGCTCCGTTTTCGTTCTGATATGCCGCGTCGATCGCTTCCTGCTCCGCCTTCAACGCGCGTGCGGATTCCTCGCCCGGCTCGATGACCCGTCCGTCAGGTCCGATCACCGGAATGCGACCGGTCTTCTCCAATTGCGAATCGTCCGTATGATAATCGCCCTGCGGCGACGGCGTGGAAACACGGATGGGGAAGGAGAACGGCGAATCCACATCTTCGGAGGATCCGTCGAGGTCCTCTTCGCTGAGTAGTTCGCGGCTGTTGTTCCACAGCGATTTCACGGCACCGCCGGTCGCGGCCATACCCTTGGCCAAGGCTTCCTTGCTGTCGGAGAAATCAGTGTGTGGTTCAGGCGCTTCGAACGTCATTTCCGGAATGCTTCCGGTTTCAGCCAGCGTATCGGGCAAGGCGATGGCATCCTGCTCGAGAATCTGCAGCAGGGGCACGTTCACAATCGAGCATTCCGAATCCGCGGACGGTAACGCAATATCGGGGCCGTTAAGCTTCGCCAGCGGCTCGTAGTCGCCCAGCAACGCCTCCAATTCGGCGATGGTGGCCATCGGAACGGTCGGGAAACCGTCCTTCTCCTTGAGATCCAGACCACGCTTGCAATCACGCGGAACTCCATCGGCACGTTCGGTGAAATCGCGTCAAGATGGTAGTTCGTGGACAGCGTCGACGGCGTGCGCGTCAGCAGGGAATACAGCAGGGAAGCGACCTGGCGAATCGCAAGCTGCTCCTGGTTTTCCACGGATTGCACGCGCGAAGTATCGGCCAGCATGATGCTTACCGGCGCGTCGGCGATTTCAATGCCGTTGCGGGTCAATCGCACGGTGTCCGTGCTGATCGAGAAATGCGTGAGATTGTCTTTCTGCAACACGTGCAGGGCTTCGACGACCTCACCAAGAATGGAACGGATCGCGGTGAAGCTCAGCGGCTTGCTGGACTGCGTGAGATACTCGCTCAACGACATGCCGGCATCGAGCTGCGTGATCACCAACGCCACCTCGCCCACGTGCTGAAGCTGCAGCACCTGCGTGAAATGGGCGTCGTGGGAAATCGCCAGCATGGAGGCCGTCGCATTGACGTCCTGCAAAGCCTTGCGGTTGTTGACGATAAAAAGCTGGCAATCCCGGGCAAGCACGTGATCGCTTGCCTTCCAAACCTGCAAGCCGGTTTCCTCGCGCAATGGCGAAACCAGCACATAGCGGTTGCTGATGGTATCTCCCAGTTGAGGTTTCATGGTTTCCTTCAACTCTGTAACGATTGTTCTACCTACGCTGTTATTCTTGGTCGCCGTTTTCGGCGGTACTTTGCTCAAGTTTACCGTTGGGGCTGGCCGTTCCGCCAGACTTAGGCTTGTTGCCAAGCCCTGGTATGCGGGCGGCGAGCATGCCCACGACCGAAGTGAGCTCCTCGGCACGCAGCGCCCACAGGCACGCCAGATAGACGATGGCGATGACGATGGTGAGCAGTATCGCGGACAGAACCGCCTGACCCCAGTTCATAGTGCCGTCGTCGGGGCCGATATGCGCTCCGACCAGCCGGTAGACGCCGTTGCGGCACAGCAGGCCAATCACGCAGGCGGCTATCGTGGCCACCAGCGCCTTCGCATAGGCGGTGATGATGCGCTTGTCGTCCACATCGCCGTCGAAACGGGAGCGGAGCATGTGCGTAAGCAGCGGATACGGCAGGATGAAGCTCACCGAAATCGCCAATCCGATGACGGTGATCCACTGCGTGGGCGGCAGAATGAACGTCGACGCGATGATGACGCCACCCTGGATGGCCATGGTGATCGCCATGAAAATAAACGGATGCTTGCCGTCTTCGAACGAGTAGAACGTGCGTTGGATGACCAAATACGAGCTGGAAAGTGGCAGGCCGATGCCCAAAGCGGCGAGCGGCGCGCTGATGAGCAGCGCCTCACGCACGCTGATGGACGGCAGCAGTGCGAGGATGATCGGCAACGGAAGCACGATGAACGCCGCTGCGAAGAAGCACATGATGAGATTGAGATTACGCAGGGCCGAGCTCAGATCCTTGCGCGCCTCGTCGATATTGCGGTCCGCGATGGCTTTCGATATTTTCGGGAAGATCGCAGTGGCGATGGACACGGCGATCAGCGAATACGGCAGCATGTAGATGGTGTACGCATTCTGATACGAGGCGTTGCCGGCCACGTCCAACTGGCTCATATGCAGCTGTTCCGAAGCCTTGAACGGCGCGCTGGTGGCCACGCGGGTGACGATGATGTTGACGATCTGATCGACGCCGACGATGCCGAGGCTCCACGCGGCGACCGGTCCCATCGAACGCAGTCCGATGCCGTGAACGCCGAATTTCGGACGGTATTTCAGGCCGATTCTCGTCAAAGGAATGAACAGCACCAGCGCCTGGAACGCCACGCCAAGCGTCCAAGTGCCGGCGGTCAGCGCGATTTTCGTCGGCGTCCAGAAGTCCAGCGGACGTTCCGTGGCCCTGCCGAACATCGCGATGAACGCGCCGAAACCGATGCAGCTGATGATGTTCGCGCCGACCGAGCTCCACGCATACGTGACGAAATGGTCCTTCGCCGCGAGAATCTGCCCGATCACCGTATACAGGCCGTAGAAGAAGATCTGGGGCATGCACCACAAGGTGAAGGAGGTGGCGAGGGCCATGGTTTCGGCGCTGCCGTTGACATACAGTTTGGTCAACAACGGCGTGGCAACGGCCATGAGCAGCGTCACACCCAACAACAAGGTGATGGCAAGGGTGATGAGCTTGTTGAGCTTGGTTTCGGCGTCCTTCGATTTCAGCGTGCGCACGATCTGCGGCACAAGCACCGCGTTGAAGATGCCGCCGGAAACCAGTGTGTAGATGACCTGCGGAATCATCGAACCGGCCTGGTAGGCGTTGGCGGCATAGCCGGTGGTGCCCAAGGCCCAGGCAAGCAGGATGGTGCGGATTTGGCCGGTCACGCGCGAAGCGGCGGTACCGGAGGCCATGATCAGTGAGTTACGGCCAACGGAAGAACTCATTCGTCGGGATCCTTCTTACGGTTGAATTGACGCCACAGTCCCACAGCGCCCAAGAGCACGGCGAAGCCGATGATGACGAAACCGCTCTTGTCGCTGATCTGCAGCGCGCTGGTGATGTGGGTGACCTGCGTGGCTCCAAACGCTGCACCATTCCTGTCGAACAGGCTGATGGTGGCGTTGGCGGTGCCGGACGTGGACACACGGATGGTGAACGCCACCTGTGCCTCGCCGTGGGGCGGCACCTGCACGGTGTCGAATCGGGACGTGACGATCTGCATGGAATCGGTCAGCGACGAGACCTTCACCTTTACCGGGTACGGGTGGCTGTTGCTGATGGTCACCGGCATTTTCGCGGTTTCGCTGACCACGTTCACGCTTTCCGTCGGCGTGATCGCCACACCGTTGATCAGCAGGGCCGCGAGCTGGTTCGCGCCTTCCGCCATCGTGCTTCTGGAAGGGCTTTCGCCGCCCAACGCGTGCAGGGCCATGATGGTGTGGGCGTTCGTCAGCTGCCTGCTCCAGGTGTTGACGTCGGATTCGTCTTTTCCGTTCGGCTTGACGAGGATCGACGTATTGAAACGTTTGATGTTGCTCGATGAGTTCGCCAGCGCGCTCAGAGTCTGCTGGACGTCGCTGCGCATGCTATCGGTAAGGCCGTCCGTTTGGGGAAGATCGGTTGACATGCTGGCCGCATCTTCGGAGATGTCGGCATCCTTCAACGTGGCGAGATCGGTGAGGTTCAGCCACGGCGACTGCTCGATGTCGCTCATCAGCGCGTCTACAACACTGGGGTCGGAATCCTCGTTCAGACAGACCAGCAGGTTGCGTTCCGCATAAGGCTGTTCCATCTGGTAGAACGCGCTTTGCGCGACGAATCGCGTCAATCTGCCGGCCGTGGTTCCCTCGCTGTCGGCGTTGGCATCGTCACTGGTCGCCTTGCCTTGGGCCAGGCCGGAAAGCACATTCTGCGCGGAAAGCACGGTGACGTCCCCGGCGTCGGTGGAGACCACCGTCTTGCCGGTACGTACGGTATCCGCATCGTCCTCTTCGAAGTCATGCGTGGCGATGACGGTGCCGTACCCCTGCTGGCGGGCCTTCGTCAACGCTTGTAGGGTCCAATTGCCGTTGCCCTGCCACGCGTATGCGGTGATGTCCGCGTTGCTGTCGCCCAATGCCGATTGATAGGTTTTCCGGGCTTTGGCTGCGGACCATTGACGGTCGTTGATACCGGCTGCGCTGTAGGCCGGAGCGTTGTTCATGGCGCTGTAGGCGGTTATGTCGAACAATGCGGGCTGGGTGATGCCGTCGACCCGCGTTGGCATCGCCATCGCCTGCAGGTAGGTCGGATCTCCTACGACCTGCAGCATGTCGTGCTTGGCGAAGGTCTGCTGCAACGATTTGAGCCGTGCGTCGTCATCCTTGCTGGGCATGGCGATTTTCGCCAGTTTCGAGGAGGGAAATACCCCCTTCATCGACCAGCTGTCCAAGCAGCTTGCTGTCGGTGGTCCACCCGTTGGCGGCCAGCGGCTGGGCGACGGTGATGTGCAGCGCCGGCGTGCTGGGCGTGTGGAGTCCCGCGCCGGTGCGCGTCACGAACGTATGCGATTGAGCAAGGGGGGTTCCGTTGGCGGAATAGCTCAGCAGCACCGGCTTCGGCCCCCAAGAGTTGATGGCCGCGAGCGATTCCTGATGGGCGTCCGCGTCGATGCTCACGTTGGCGCTGGCTCCCGGCTGCAACGCGGGCACATCGGCCTGTCCCACGGATTGCGGGGTGGGGATTCGCCCGTTGCCTTCAGACCAATCCTGGATGTCGTTGCGCGAAACGAACGTGTAGAAGGCGTTCATGGCCAGCGTCAGCGTTCCCGCGGGAATCTCCTGTCCGGTCGTGTTGGTCACCGTGGCGTTCAGATGGTATCCGGAGGTGTCCGTCAATACGGCCGTGGAAGAGTTGATGGACAACATACCGTCCGTCGACTCCGCCGATGTGGTCGATTCCATGGCCCTTGCCGATGGCGTGGGTGCGTATAACAACATCAACGCCATGGTCAATACCATGGCGAGGATGGATGATAACGCGCGAAGGCCACGCGAAACGTGCCGTTGTGCGGATTGATTCACTATTACGCCTGTCTGTTGAGTTTCCTTGCGTACAACCATGCTATCTTCCGTTCGTTCGGATAGCTCAGCACATCGTCCAAATCAGCAAAATCCACCCAAATGGCGTCTTCGGCCTCATGGTCGGGATCGCCTTCGACGGTCAGCTCGCCGCCGATCTGCCGCAACGCGAAGTGGTGCACCAGCTTGTGCACGCGTTGGCTGGTACCGGTGAACCAATAGTCGATGGTGGCGATGGAATCGACCACCTCGCCCAGAATGCCGGTTTCCTCATGCACTTCGCGCACGGCCGTCTGCTGCGGCGTTTCGCCTTTTTCGATATGTCCCTTCGGCAGGCACCATTCCAAATGCCCGCTGCGTGAATGACGTGCGATGATCGCCACGCGACCCTTGTCGTCGAACACCAGCCCGCCCGCCGAATACTCGCGCACCACCGGCAGCTCCTGCGCGTCAAGCGATGCGAACGTGGTCGGACCATCCGCGGTGCGCCGGCGCGGCATCATCGCCGGCGTAGGCGCGCTCGGCGTGATGATCGTGCGCTGCTGCAATTGCTGTAGTTGTTGCAGCTGCTGCAGCGAAACCGACTGCGATGTGTACAGCAGTTCGTCCGGTTCCAGCGGATTTTGGGCATGGTCGTCCGCAGCATGGGCAAGCATGCGTGCAAGGTCTGCGGGCGTAATCATGATTCCAACCATACTCAATTCTGTGTGCAGGTGGGGTAACGGTATGCTGGTAAACGAAAAACTTGTGGTGCTGAAAGGTATGGCGTGAACTTCGAAGTGTGGCCAGAGGCCATTGAATTAGGACGTATGTTTGCTGCGGAAGGCTACGAACTGGCACTGGTCGGGGGTCCTGTCCGCGACCTGCTGCTGCATCGCAAATCGCATGATTTGGATTTCTGCACATCGGCGCGTCCCGAGCAGTTTGAGCATATTCTGCGCCGTTTTGGGCATGATGGCTTCTGGGATATGGGCCGCAAATTCGGCACGCTCGGCGCGATGCGCAGGCGTGAGGACGGCACCGAGGTGAAAGTGGAGGTGACCACCTACCGTTCCGACACGTACGACCCCGACTCGCGCAAGCCGGAAGTCAATTACGGCGACACGCTGGAAGGCGATCTTTCCCGCCGCGATTTCACCGTCAACGCGATGGCGTTGCGTGTTCCGGAACTCGAATTCGTCGATCCGTTCGGCGGTGCGAACGATTTGGCCAAAGGCGTGCTGCGTACCCCCGTCGATCCGCGGCAGTCGTTCGACGACGATCCGTTGCGCATGATGCGCGCCGTGCGTTTCGTGGCGCAGCTCGGCTTCCGCATCGAGCCGGAAACCGCCGAAGCGCTGTCCGACATGGTCGATCGCATCGAAATCGTCTCCGCCGAACGTGTGCGCGACGAACTGGTCAAGCTGCTGCTGTCCGATCGCCCGCGCGCCGGCATCGAAGCGTTGGTCGATTCCGGTCTTGCCGACATCGTGCTGCCGGAAATTCCCGCGCTGCAGCTGGAAATCGACGAGCACCATCGCCATAAGGACGTGTTCGAACACACCATGATCGTCATCGAACGCGCCGTCGCCCTCGAAACCGGTCCCGACGGTCCGGTGCCGGCCCCGGACCTGACGCTGCGTCTGGCGGCTCTGCTGCACGACATCGGCAAGCCGAAGACCCGTCGTTTCGAAGCGGGCGGCAAGGTGAGCTTCCACCGTCATGACGCCGTCGGCGCGAAGATGACGCGCAAGCGTTTGAAGGCACTGCATTTCGACCACCACATGGTCGAGGACGTCAGCGAGCTGGTCAACCTGCATCTGCGCTTCCACGGCTACGTGGAGGAGCCGTGGACGGATTCCGCGGTCCGCCGCTACGTCAAGGACGCTGGCCCGCTGTACGAGCGTCTGAACCGCCTTACGCGCGCCGACACGACCACGCAGAACAAGCGCAAGGCCATGATGTTCTCGGCGGCCATGGACGAGATGGAACAGCGTGTACGCGACCTGAAAGAAAAGGAAGACTTCGACGCGATCCGTCCTGACCTCAACGGCGACGAGATCATGCAGCTGCTAAGCATCGAACCAGGCCCGATGGTCGGCAAGGCGTACAAGCACATGCTGGAATACCACCTCGATAACGGTCCGGTGGAGCGTGACGTGGCCGTTGCCGAGCTGGAACGCTGGTACAAGGAGCAGGGCGAATAGCGATTGACATGCGGTGGTTTCGCCGCATGCATGGAACAGTGTGCTTGGAACAGCTCGAATACGAAAACCCGCGTTCCCGATTGGGGGAGCGCGGGTTTTTCATATTGCCTATATCGATTTCGATTGGCGGTCAGCTTTGCGGATTCACCGCATCATGCTCGGGCGCCTTGGGCAGGTCGGTCATCTTGTCCACCGCGACGCAGCCCTGGATGCCGGTGATCGCCTTGCCTGCGGCGGGAACCTTCTTCGTATCCTGCAGATTGTCGAATGTGGCGCCCACGATGACGTCGATCAGCTGGTCCTGACGGTCGTCCATAACCAGCATGGCGTCGGTGAAATTGCTTGCCACGGTGTACGCCTGATTCACGCCGTTCTTGCCGAAGACGATCATCGTGCGATCCACCTTCTTGGTGTAGTTGTCCGGCGTCTGGGGGTTGAACTCGCGGTTCTGCAACGCGTCGCTCACCGCCTTGGCGAAGCCGGAGAACTTCGTGCCGTTGAGCACACGCAGCGTGATGTTGCGATTCTCCACATACTTGGCCTTGTTGCCGTCGGCTTCCTTGATGGGGCACGGTGCCTGCTGGCCGTAGTTCGGCTGTACGGCGGCCGACTTGACGTTGCCCAGGCCTCCGACATGGAAAAAGAACAGCAGGGACACCACCATGGCGACCACCATGACGGCTCCGACGATGCTGAACACCGTCTTCTGACGGCGGCGAATGTACTCTTTGCGCGCGGCGCGCTCGTCGTTAGCCTGGGTCATTTACGAATTCCTTTTGAACAAACCAATTGCCATCAACTTTACTGTCATGCGGTGATATGCACAATCGGTCGGGCTGGGGCGTTCGTGGCGATGATGCGATCGACGCAACGGCTGTCCTGCCATGCCCGCTGCACGGCGTCCGCCGCATCCTCCGTCGGCACGAACGCGATGACGGATGGGCCGGAACCGGAGACGAACGCCTGGCTGGCTCCCGCACGCAAGGCTTCCTCGATCGCCTGTCCGCTACGCGGATGCAGGGAGACCGCCGCCTTCTGCAGGTGGTTCTCATCGCCATCGCCGGCACCGATCTGATCGAATGTGGCATACACTTCCGGCGTGCGCAGTTCCGCACGGTATGCGCCGACCAGCAGATGGCCGGTAAACCCACGTTCCGTAAGATCGCGTACGATATCGCCATCGTCATCAAGCTGTTCGATGCGTTCGCCGAAACCGGTGCCGCGCGCGTAACCGCCGGTCAGACAGAACGGCATGTCCGCGCCCAGCGTGGCCGCGACTTCCTGCAGGCGTTCGATCGGCCAATCGAGATCCCACAACGTGTTCAATGCCAGAATCGTCGCCGCCGCATCGGCGGAACCGCCGGCCATGCCCGCGCCGACGGGGATGCGCTTGTCGATGTTCAACGCCACGTCCGGCTCATGGCCGCTCGCTTCGGCCATGGCGAACAATGCCAGCACGGCATGGTTGCGGCGCATATCGCTGCCGGAAGAGGCCAGGTCGCCCAGATACGCGCCCTCGAGATTCAGCGAGAAGCCGCTTCCCGGCGCTTTGCGCGTGGCGGTGACGGTGTCGTATACGCCGACCGCGCAATAGATGGTGTCGAGTTCATGACGGCCGCCCCATTCGGCATGCGACGGGCCCACATGCAGGGTCAGATTCGTTTTCGCCGGGCAGTCCACGCTCACGGCGTTGATGGTGGCCGTTCCGATGGCGGGCGAATCAATGGTGCTCATGACGCGAACACCTCATCCAACGCGCGTGCCAACGCCACGAATTCGTCGATGGTGAGCGTCTCGCCACGACGGGTCGGGTCGATGCCGGCCTTCTCGAACGCTTCGGACGGCACGATTTTCTTCAATGCGGCGTGCAGGGTCTTGCGGCGCTGCCCGAAAGCCGCGTCGATCAAACGGAACACGGTTTCGCGATCCACCACGGAACCGTCCGCATTGTCCGCGGCGGGGGTGTGACCGCCCGGGTAGCGCTTGAACAGCACCAGCGCGGAATCGACGTTCGGGGCCGGCCAGAACACGTTGCGGCCGATGACGCCCACGCGTTCCGCGGTGCCGTACCATGCGAGCTTCACGCTCGGCGTGCCGTAGATCTTCGAACCGGGCTTCTCGCTCAAACGGTCCGCCACTTCCTTCTGCACCATCACCAGGAAGGTGCCCAGATTGTCGAAACGTTCCAACAGGGTGAGCAGAATCGGCGTGGCCACGTTGTACGGCAGATTGGCCACCAGCGTGAAGGAATCGTCATCCTTGAAATCGGGCAGATTCTCCGGATTGACGGTAAGTGCGTCGCGGTTGACCACACGGAAGCGGTCCACGGCGTCCGGCATGAATTCGGCGATGGTTTTCGGCAGGCGTTCGGCGACCGGCGGGTCGATTTCCACAGCCGTCATCGTGGCGCCGGTTTCCAGAATCGCCAGCGTCAGCGAACCCAGTCCGGGACCGACTTCCAGCACATGGTCGTCGGCGGTCACGCCGGCCTCGCGCACGATGCGACGCACGGTTCCCGGATCAATCACGAAATTCTGCCCGAATTTCTTCGTCGGGCTGATACCCGCGTCGGCGGCGATGCGTCGGATGTCGGCCGCCCCCAGCAAATGGCCCTGCGTATGCTCGTTCACGTTTTCCGTCATTCCCTCTTCTGTCATTCCCTCATTATCCGTTCATGCCGGTACGAAAATCGTTGGCGATTAGCCGGATCATCAGTACCATCCGGTCTGTTCGGAGTGCTGCCACGCCGCGGACGGGCTGCCGTACCGCTGTGCGATGTAGCTCAGACCCCAGTCGATCTGCACGGCGGCATCGTCCTTCCAATTCGCGCCGAACGTGGCCATTTTGCTGCCCGGCAACGCTTGTGGAATACCGTATGCGCCCGAATACACGTTTTCCGCGCTCCAGCTCCATCCGGATTCGCGATTCCAGAGTTTGACCAGATCCGTCCAGTTCTGGCCGGTCCAGCCGCGCTGCGCCGCCGCGCCGGAAGCGTAGGCCTGTGCCTGTGCCGCGGAAGGATGGTACAAGCGGCAGCCTGCGGAAGGATTGCTCGGCTGCGGCGTGGGCTGCGGTTTGGGCTGGGGTGCGGGAGTCGGCTGCGGTGCAGGGGTTGGTGGGGGGGTCGGTGCCGGATCGTCCTTCTCGGTGTTGTTGGAATTGTTATTCGAGTTGTTGTTCGAATTGTTCTTATCCGAGGAATCCGACTTGTTCGAATCGGTTTTGTCGGAATCGGACTTATTCGAATCGGACTTATTCGAGTCGTTCTTACCCGAATCGTTCTTGCCGTCGTCCGTCTTGCCGGAATCGCCGTTATCGCCGTTGCTGTTGCCGTTGCCGCTGTTGTCGGATTTGTCGGATTTGTCGGTATCGTCCGTAGTTTTTTCCGGTCCGACCGCAATGACTTTGTCGATGGCGATTTTCGTGGTCTTCTCTCCGGTCAGCGTCTCGCTTTCCTTCACGCCATCCACGTAGGTGACGGCGTACGTCTGCTGGATTTCGCCGTTTTCGCCTTCCTGCCGTACCGTGACTTCGCCCGGCTGCAGGTTCGGGTCGATGATGGTCTGCGTGCCGAACGGCACTTCCTTCGTGCGGGTCTCCTCACCATGCGTCACGCGGCGGACGCGCAGAATGGTCGTCTTGCCGTCCTTTTCGACACTGACGCGATCCTCCTTGCCCAACGTGATGCCTTTGGCGTCAAGAATGGAGGCAGCGGGCAGCTTGCCGTTCGGCGCCACCGAGCTTTTCCCGTCCGCGATGACGGTGACGGGCCCCTTCTGGTTGATGATGAGACCGCCGGTGAGCTTGTTGTAGACGTTGCTGATATTGACGGTGATTTTCGCCGCTTCGGTTTCGTTTTGGTTGAAGAAGTCCAGCAACTGCTCGGCGCTGGACGCGACCGTCCAGAACGGCACTTCCTGGCCGTCGATGGTGATGGTGGTCTGGTATGCGCTCTGCACGTTCACCACATCATGGTTCTTCAGCATGCTGGTCGGGCTGGTCGATTCCACCAGGTCGTGCGTTTTGACTTTCACGCCCTGCTCCTGCAGCAGACGGTCCACGCTCATCGCATATGTGGTCACCGTGGTGGTCTCCCCATTGACGGTCAACGCCACGGATTTGCGCGCGCCCACACCAAACGCCAACGCCGAAGTCAAAGTCAATGAGGCCACGCATGCCATGACGCGGACACGACGAAGCGTCACGAATCTCCGAGGGGTCCACCTTCTCGTCATTTATCCTCTTTTCAGCGCTGCCTACAACGCCGTTATTGTAACGGCTCAGCTGGAACGGTCGCCGTGCTTTCCGATGGTTTTATCCATACTGCCACATTTTTGAAAGCAGGTGCGAAAAGCGAAAAATAAAAAGGGGGCAGGAGAGAAGGGGATGTCCTGCCCCCGGTCGGACGAGACAGGTTGGGGGACGTCTCGTCCGCTTTGCCAGAAGTCTCAAGTTGGGGGAAGACTTCTGGAGCACTTGCCCATGGTAAGAGGTCCAAGCCCGTCATACGGGTTCGAGCCTCCTGTCGGGATCGAACCGACGACCTGCCGCTTACAAGGCGGCCGCTCTGGCCATCTGAGCTAAGGAGGCATGTCCTCTTTTGCTATGAAAACAACAGAGGAACGATGAATAGCATAACCAGCGCTTCCACCGCAGTCAACTTAGCATTGCGGGTTGAGACGCGCCGGCTGCCCGTAAGGGGTTATTCGCCCGTGGTGACGGAAATCGGCCCCTTCTTGGCTCCGATGGACGGCATCTTGCCGGCAACGCCGACTTCGCTGTCCTTCAGGCCGATCGATTCCAACAGACCGTCCTTAACCGTCGTCTGGGCGGTGGTCAGCTGGTCCATATCCCAATACTTGCCGTTGATGATCACGGTCGGCGTGGTCATGCTGCCCTTGTAGCTGCCGGACTGATGCCACAGTTCGGAACGCTTCGGCGTGTAAGTGTCGATCGCATCAAGCCATTCCTGATAATCGCGGCCAAACGCCTTGTCCGCAACATCCTTGGAAACACCCGCGGCGATCATCTGCTCCTTGATCTTGGCGTCGCTCACCGACTTGTATGCGGAGCCTTCCTCCGGCTGGAAATCCTCGGCGTAGATCTTCTCCAGGAAGGAGATCAGATGGTTCGGGTCGCTGTCATGCTCGGCCAGGTAGATGGCCGCGTTCGCCGCGCGACTGGAATACTCGTCGGTGGACCAACGGTCCATGAACGCCATGAAATGCAGGTCCAGATTGATCTGGCCGGCATCGACCATCTTCTGCAGGTCGGCGTCCAACTGGCGGTGCAGGTTGCCGCAGCCCGGGCACAGGAAATCCATGTAGAGCTCGACGGTCGGCGCGCCCTCCACAGCCTTGCCGTAGCCGTTCTTGGAAATCAGCAGGCCGCCCTTCTTATCGACGAGCTTCGGAGTGTTCTTCACTTTCTGCAACGCCGTGTACGCTTCCTGCACGGTTTCGGTGGAAGCCTTCGTTTCGGCCTTCTTATGCATGTTGTGGTACACGGTGAACGCGCCGATCGCCACCAGAATCACCAGCACCGCCACCACGATGCCGCCGATGATCGTCTGCTGCTTGCGTTCCTTCTCCATCTGCTCGGCGCGCGCCTTCATCGCTGCGGCCTCAGCGGCCCTACGCTCGGCGCGGCTGGTACGCTTCTGCGCATCCTTGCTGTTCTGGGCCATCGATATTCCTTTCGACCTCACGTTGTTATGCTGGGCACCATACTAGCGATGCCTTGCTATCGATTCGCCGGGAATTCCGTATTGCCTTGCGATTGCGTCGGCAGCTCGCTCAAGTGGCGCAGATACGGCTGTTTACGCAGTGCGCCGCCGCCCAATCGCAGTACGATCGCGCCCGGAGCGGCCACGGCCACAAGCCAGCCGATCGCGCAGAACGCAGCCTGCGCCAGCCCGCTTTCGGAAAGCGGACCGCCAAGCAGCGTCGGCATCGGAATCGTCAATCCAAATATCCACGTATCCATCACGGCATACGGAAGCTGCAGCACGACCGTGGTGAGCGACAAACCCAGCGCGGCCACGGCCAACATGATCAGCGTCCGCACGATGGCGACGCCGAAGCCCTTCACGATGTGCCAGGGCAGTCCCGCCAATCGCAGCAGCCAGTCGGAACTTTTCTTCTCGCCGCCACGTTTGCCTTCGCGCTCGAGCTGCGCCTCCGTGTTGAATCCGATGGTGGCCAGCGCACAGGCGAACAGCAACGCGGCTGCCATCGCCGTCCACAGTGAGAACAGTCCGCAGACGGCCACGGGAATCGCCATCAGCGCGCAGGGGAGCATGCCCCGGCCCAACATCGCGCCACGCTTCACATCGGCGGGATTGGGTGCTTCCGCAACGTTCGGCCCATCCATACCGGGTACCGGCGGGAATGACATTGCGGGCGATTGCTGCGCCGCGGCCACCGTGGCCTGCGGTATGACGGACGGTGGCTGCCGCATGGCGATGCGTTGCAACGCGGGTTTGATGGTCGGGTCGACTTGCGTCGGCGCTTCCGCTGGATTCCATGCGTTCTGGGCCGGCAGCATTTGTGTTGACGGCATGGATTGCGGCATTACCTGCGTGCCTGTCGGCATCGCCCGCGTGCCTTGCGATTGCGGCATCGTGCGCGTGTTGTCCACGTTGGGAAGTGCGTCGGAAAGCACACTGGTCTCGGCATCGTCAACAGGTGCGATCACCTGCGTTGCGCTCGCGTCGGATTGGCTGGTCACTTGTTTCCCGATTACTTGAGTTGCGCTCACATCGGGCTGCCCGATCGCCTGCGTTGCTTCGCTGAGCCTTGGCATCGTGCGCGTGCTGATGGCGTTTTCGCCGGTTATGTCGTCCTGCAATCGCCACAACGTGCGCGGATTGTCGGGCGATTCAACAAAAGGGGGCATCGCCTCCGTATCGCCATCCGCTGCGCCACCATTGTCGGCCGCAACCCACGCCTGCGGATTCAACGCATCCACGGCGATCGCCTGCAGCAAATCGTCCGGCGTGCACCGCTTCGTCCGATCCGGATTGAGCGCCGAACGGAACGCGGCCATCGTGCCCGCGGGAAGTCCCGCAAGATTGGCGCTGCCGGCCGCGGCGCGTTCCAACACGGTCATCATCGGCTTCGTGCCGAACACCGGCTCACCCGTAGCGGCGAACGCCAATACGCTCGCCACCGACCACCAATCGGTCATTTCATCCGATTCCGCGCCATCAATGATTTCCGGCGCGATGAACCCCGGCGTGCCCATCACCAGACCGGTACGCGTCACATGGCTTTCGCCTTCGCCCATAGCGATGCCGAAATCCACCAATACCGGGCCGGTGCTCGACACCATCACATTCGTCGGCTTGATATCGCGGTGCACGATGCCGGCCGCATGCACGGCACGCACCGCCTCAATCAGCTTGCGTGCCAGCCGTTCCAAATCGTCGCCCACATATCGGCCATTGACGCGCACATCCTCACGCAGATTCTTGCCTTCGATCAACTCGGTCACAATAAAAGCCAACGCGTCGTCAAGTTCCATATCCACAATGCCGCACACGCCCGGATGCCGCACCTTCTGCAACGCCATCGCCTCCCTGCGCAGGCGCTCGCGTGCGGTCAACTCGTCGCGCTGCTGCTGCGGGGAATCGTCGTCGGAGAGGGAATCACGCAAAATCTTCATCGCATATTGATGGCCGCCATCGTCCCGCACACGCCATACCGAGCCCATGGCACCCGAACCAAGCCGGGAAATCAACGTGTAGCCGCCAACCAGGCTGCCTGCTTCCAGATTCAATGCGCTTAAGTCGCTCATACTTCCATCGTACTTGGCGTGCAGATTATGCACGCGAATTGACAGGCTGGGGAAAACGCCATGTGCCGCACGTTGAAGTCTGATGAAATCGAATCATCGACATGAAGAAGTGTCTTCACTTGCCGCACGCATCTGCAGCCACTTCACCGAAACCATGAGATGCGGGGCAGTGTTGAATGGTTTCGCGGTTCCGATAAAGGCATCGGAGCCTACGTGTCGTTTGGTTATGAGAATCAAGGAGGAGGCAGACCATGCTGCAAATCAACATGGCTGACGTTATGAACGTCATCGGCTCATTGACGCCGTACCTTATTGCGATTGGCGTGCTGTTCGCGCTCGCGCTGATTATCACTTTTGCCGTCAACAAGAAGACGGTCAAGGACGTGGCGACCCGTAAGATCGTCCATTCCGAATCCTGGCTGGTGGCGCTTGTCGGCATCGTCGTGGCCGTGTCCATGATGCTGACCGGCCCGCTTTCCACGCTGCTCAACAACGCGACCACCACCAAGTACATGCTGTCCGACACCACCGTTTCCAAAGCCAACGAGCTGGCCAAGGAAGTGCAGTCGGAAGCCATCACCATGCTGAAGAACGACGATTCCAACCTGCCGCTGTCCAACAAGAAGGTCAACGTGTTCGGTTGGGGCTCCACCAACCCCGTCTACGGCGGCACCGGCTCCGGCTCCATGTCCGACCAGTACGAGACCGTTTCCATGCTTGACGGCATGAAGCAGGCCGGCATCGAAACCAATTCCGAGCTGACCAAGCTGTACACCGACTACCGCAAGGACCGCCCGATGGTGGCTATGTGGTCGCAGGATTGGACCCTGCCTGAGGTTCCGGCCAAGCAGTATTCCGACAAGCTGATCTCCGACGCCAAGGACTTCTCCGACGAAGCCGTCATCACCATCACCCGCGTCGGCGGCGAAGGCGCTGACCTGCCGACGAACATGAAGGCGAAGGGCATCACCTACAACAACAATTCCAAGGACTACGAAGATTTCAAGGATGGCGAGCACTTCCTGCAGCTGTCCCAGACCGAGCGCGACATGATCGACCTGGTCACCAAGAACTTCAAGAAGGTGACGCTCGTCTACAACGGCGCCAACGCGTTCCAGTTCGACTTCCTGTCCCAGTATCCGCAGATCAAGTCCGTGCTGTGGTGCCCGCCGGCCGGCCAGACCGGCTTCTCCGCACTGGGTGAGGTGCTCGCCGGCGATGTGAATCCGTCCGGCAAGACCTCCGACACGTTCGCGAAGGACCTGACCAAGACCGCTGTGTTCAACAACACCGATGGCACCGCCGCCGGCAACGCTTCGTCCGTCGGCACGAACGGCAAGTTCACTTACGACAATGCGGATGATCTCACTGCTTCCTACATGGGCTTCAGTGGCGACAAGGTCACGGTGACCCCGACGTTCGTCAACTACGTCGAAGGCATCTACGTTGGCTACAAGTTCTATGAGACCGCCGCCGACGAAGGTCTGATCAACTACGACGACACCGTCATGTTCCCGTTCGGCTACGGCCTGTCCTACACGACGTTCAAGCAGGAGATGGGCAAGGCCTCCTACAAGAACGGCAAGATCTCGTTCGATGTGACCGTCACCAACACCGGCGACAAGGCCGGCAAGGACGTGGTCGAGGTCTACTACAACCCGCCGTACACCGATGGCGGCATCGAGAAGGCATCCAAGAACCTGGTTGCGTTCGAAAAGACCAAGAAGCTCGAGCCGGGCGCTTCCCAGACCGTGAAGATCGAGTTCGACGATGACGACATGGCCTCCTACGACCAGAAGGACGCTAAGGCGTACGTGCTGGAGCAGGGCGATTACGACATCTCCATCCAGTCCGATTCGCACCACGTGATCGACCATCAGAAGGTCACCGTGAAGGACACCGTCACCTACAATTCCGACTCGAACACCCATAACGGCGATGCCGTGGCCGCCACCAACGAGTTCGATTACGCCGCCGGCGACGTGACGTACCTGTCTCGCGCGGGCCACTTCGCGAACTATGCCAAGGCCACCGCCGCTCCGACCAACTTCTCGATGAGCGACGAAGCCAAGGCCGAGTTCACCAACAACAGCAACTACGATCCGAAGAAGTATGACAACGATTCGGACGAGATGCCGACCACCGGTGCCAAGAATGGCCTGAAGCTGTACCAGATGTATGGCAAGGATTATGACGACGCCGATTGGGACAAGCTGCTCGACCAGCTCACCTTCGACGATATGGACAACCTGATCGCCAATGGTGGTTACGGCACTCCGGCTGTGAAGTCCGTCGGCAAGATCCAGCTGACCGACGCCGACGGCCCGGCCTCGCTGAACAACAACTTCACCGGTGTTGGCTCCATCGGCTTCCCGGCCTCCACCGCGTTCGCCTGCACCTGGAACCGTGATCTCGCCAAGCAGTTCGGAGAGATGATTGGAGACATGGCTCATGACATGCATGTGGCTGGTTGGTACGCTCCGGCCATGAACATCCACCGTTCGGCATTCTCCGGTCGTACCTTCGAGTACTTCTCCGAGGACTCCCTGCTCTCCGGTGCGATGGCCTCCAACGAAATCGCCGGCGCCAAATCCAAGGGCGTGTACTCCTTCATGAAGCACTTCGCACTCAACGACCAGGAGACCAACCGCACCAACATGGTGTGCACGTGGGCCAACGAGCAGTCCATCCGTGAAACCTATCTGAAGCCGTTCGAGATGAGCGTGAAGGAAGGCGGCGCCCAGGCCGTGATGAGCTCCTTCAACTACATCGGCTACACCTACGCCGGCGCTTCCAGCAACCTGCTGCAGACCGTGCTGCGTGACGAGTGGGGCTTCAAGGGGCTTCGTCCTGACCGATTACTTCGGCGGCTACGGCTACCAGAACGCCGATCAGGAAGTGCGTGCGGGCAACGACTCGATGCTCGCCACCACGAAGATCACCAACCACATCACCGATAAGTCCGCCACTTCCGTGAAGGCCATGCGTCAGGCCGCGCACAACATTCTGTACACCGCCGCCAACAGCTGGCAGTACGCGAATGGCGAGCCGAAGGTCGCCACCCCGATCTGGAAGACCGCCATGTACGTGGCTTGGGGCGTGACCGCGGTGCTCGTGATCGGCCTGGAGATTGTGGCCATCAAGCGGTACCTGAACCGCAAGAAGGCTGTCGCCACGGTCGAGTCGGCTGCAGAACCGGTTGCCGCCGGCCCGGCCAATGCCGAGTGAGCTGCCTGATCAGCGATAACTGAAGTAATAACTGAAAACAGTCGGTTACAGGCAGCATTAGCAATGGTCAGCGATTCGAATGACCAAAGCTGAATATCCAGTAGCCGAACAACAAAGCCGGGAGTCTCCGCCAACCACGGAGCTTCCGGCTTTTTGTTATGCGAGAACCGTGGTTGGACCGCAAAATGCGGATGTGGTTGACCATGTTGATGGTCGACATGCCGACAGCTATTGGTTTTGCGTTCACCTGGTTGTGGTTTTCGGGGTCTATTCTGATGGTATCGGCGCTTTCCGGACGCATTTTCCCGGTTTTCGACACGCCGATGGAACGTTGGATTTCCAACGGTTCCGTGCTTCATTGTGCCCTGCGGGTTGCGCGATTGCGGGTTCTCGTGTAAGTTTATCTCTTGCTGCTCAGCACGGCGGCCTCGCTCCTGGAGATTGGGGCGGCTTGCTGGTGCGGTGGTGGTTTGAGAACTCAAGAGCGTATCTGTACTACTTCTTTATAGTCAATGATTGCCAGTCCATCGTCGGCTCGCCGTGTTGCGGCGAGTGGCCGGGAGGCCTTGAAGGACGGTGGGGTTTTCGTGCGATGCGCCTTTCCTTATAAGGCGATCGTCAATTTTCTTATTTCGAGAGTCATCGTGTCGATGTCTCTTCATGAAAAGGTTTTTTTGTGGAGGGTTCGATTCTGGCTCAGGATGAACGCTGGCGGCGTGCTTAACACATGCAAGTCGAACGGGATCCCAGGAGCTTGCTCCTGGGTGAGAGTGGCGAACGGGTGAGTAATGCGTGACCGACCTGCCCCATACACCGGAATAGCTCCTGGAAACGGGTGGTAATGCCGGATGCTCCGACATGACGCATGTCGTGTCGGGAAAGATTCATCGGTATGGGATGGGGTCGCGTCCTATCAGCTTGATGGCGGGGTAACGGCCCACCATGGCTTCGACGGGTAGCCGGCCTGAGAGGGCGACCGGCCACATTGGGACTGAGATACGGCCCAGACTCCTACGGGAGGCAGCAGTGGGGAATATTGCACAATGGGCGCAAGCCTGATGCAGCGACGCCGCGTGCGGGATGACGGCCTTCGGGTTGTAAACCGCTTTTGACTGGGAGCAAGCCCTTCGGGGTGAGTGTACCTTTCGAATAAGCACCGGCTAACTACGTGCCAGCAGCCGCGGTAATACGTAGGGTGCAAGCGTTATCCGGAATTATTGGGCGTAAAGGGCTCGTAGGCGGTTCGTCGCGTCCGGTGTGAAAGTCCATCGCTTAACGGTGGATCCGCGCCGGGTACGGGCGGGCTTGAGTGCGGTAGGGGAGACTGGAATTCCCGGTGTAACGGTGGAATGTGTAGATATCGGGAAGCACACCAATGGCGAAGGCAGGTCTCTGGGCCGTCACTGACGCTGAGGAGCGAAAGCGTGGGGAGCGAACAGGATTAGATACCCTGGTAGTCCACGCCGTAAACGGTGGATGCTGGATGTGGGGACCATTCCACGGTCTCCGTGTCGGAGCCAACGCGTTAAGCATCCCGCCTGGGGAGTACGGCCGCAAGGCTAAAACTCAAAGAAATTGACGGGGGCCCGCACAAGCGGCGGAGCATGCGGATTAATTCGATGCAACGCGAAGAACCTTACCTGGGCTTGACATGTTCCCGACAGCCGTAGAGATACGGTCTCCCTTCGGGGCGGGTTCACAGGTGGTGCATGGTCGTCGTCAGCTCGTGTCGTGAGATGTTGGGTTAAGTCCCGCAACGAGCGCAACCCTCGCCCTGTGTTGCCAGCACGTCGTGGTGGGAACTCACGGGGGACCGCCGGGGTCAACTCGGAGGAAGGTGGGGATGACGTCAGATCATCATGCCCCTTACGTCCAGGGCTTCACGCATGCTACAATGGCCGGTACAACGGGATGCGACCTCGTGAGGGGGAGCGGATCCCTTAAAACCGGTCTCAGTTCGGATTGGAGTCTGCAACCCGACTCCATGAAGGCGGAGTCGCTAGTAATCGCGGATCAGCAACGCCGCGGTGAATGCGTTCCCGGGCCTTGTACACACCGCCCGTCAAGTCATGAAAGTGGGTAGCACCCGAAGCCGGTGGCCCAACCTTTTTGGGGGGAGCCGTCTAAGGTGAGACTCGTGATTGGGACTAAGTCGTAACAAGGTAGCCGTACCGGAAGGTGCGGCTGGATCACCTCCTTTCTACGGAGAATTTCAGGACACGGTTCCGTGTCCGGTGTGAGCCCCGTGCTCGTGGAATGGTTCCACGGTCTCGCATGGGGATGCTGGTGTGGAAGAGATCATGGGCTTGGATGGGATTCGTCCCGTCCGGGAGTGGTATGGGTATGCTTTTGGGCTCCCGGACCGCCACCCCACAACGTCTGTTGTGGTGCGGTTCGATGCCCATCATCGTCAGCCTGGTTTCCTTTGTTGGTTTCGGGTGAGGGTGGTGGCGCGTGGTGGTTTGAGAACTGGATAGTGGACGCGAGCAAGAGAAACTGAAAGAACGTTTCTTTTTGCTTATCGCGATTTCGCCAAACTCTTCATTGAGTTTGGTTTCGAGATCGATCGTTTTGTGATCATTTTAGTGTTAAGATTTGTCGTCTGGCGATCTTGCTATCAGGAAACCCGCGGGTGGGGCAATGACAATTTGTTTTGCTGTTGTGCCGCTTGCGAGGGCGTATGGTGGATGCCTTGGCAGACAGTACCGATGAAGGACGTTTGAGGATGCGATAATCCTAGGGGAGCCTCCAACATGGCTTTGATCCTAGGGTCTCCGAATGGGGGAACCCGCCGGCCGTCATGGGCCGGCACCGCACGTTGTTGCGGGGGGTACGCAGGGAAGTGAAACATCTCAGTACCTGCAGGAAGGGATACTCCGTGAGTAGTGGCGAGCGAAAGCGGATCAGACCAAACCGGTTGCGCGTGATACCCGTCGGGGGTTGCGTTGCCGGTGTCGTGGGATCACGTGTCCCGGTTCCGACGGGCCGGGCGGGAGTCATAAAACGGCTTGCCAGGGGAACAGGCTTGAAGGCCTGGCCGTAGAGGGTGCCAGCCCCGTACCTGGACGTGAGCCGTCTTCCGATCGTGTTGTCCCAAGTAGCGCGGGCCTCGTGGAATCCCGCGTGAATCAGCCCAGACCGTTGGGTAAGTCTAAGCATACCTGTCTGACCGATAGCGTACCAGTACCGTGAGGGAAAGGTGAAAAGCACCCCGGGAGGGGAGTGAAACAGTTCCTGAAACCGTGCGCCCACAAACCGTCGGAGCCTCCTTGTGGGGTGACGGCGTGCCTATCGAAAAATGAGTCTGCGAGTCAGTGGCGGGTGGCGAGCATAAGCCGTGTGGCGTATGCGTAGCGAAAGCGAGTCTTAAAAGGCGTTTTTAGTCGCTTGTCCTGGACCCGAAGCGGGATGATCTAGCCCTGGGCAGGTTGAAGCGCGGGTAAGACCGCGTGGAGGACCGAACCCACCTGGGTTGAAAACCGGGGGGATGACCTGGGGCTAGGGGTGAAAGGCCAATCAAATTCCGTGATAGCTGGTTCTCTCCGAAATGCATTTAGGTGCAGCGTCGGTCGATTGCGTCGCGGGGGTAGAGCTACCGGATGCTTGCGGGCCCTTGTTGGGTACCAACAGCAGCCGAACTCCGAATACCGTTGACGTGTATTCCGGCAGTGAGTCGGCGGGGGATAAGCTCCGTCGTCGAGAGGGAGACAGCCCAGACCGTCGTCTAAGGTCCCGAAGCGTGTGCTAAGTGGGAAAGGATGTGGAGTCGCATAGACAGCCAGGAGGTTGGCTCAGAAGCAGCCATCCTTGAAAGAGTGCGTAACAGCTCACTGGTCTAGTGGTTCCGCGCCGACAATGTAGCGGGGCTCAAGCACACCACCGAAGACGCGGCAGCAATCTTCATGGTTGCTGGGTAGGAGAGCGTCCTGCGAGGGGCGAAGCGGCCGGGTAACCGTGCCGTGGACTTCGTGGGAGTGAGAATGCAGACATGAGTAGCGAGAGACGGGTGAGGATCCCGTCCGCTGGATGACCAAGGGTTCCGGGGCCACGTTCGTCGTCCCCGGGTGAGTCGGGTCCTAAGGCGAGGCCGACAGGCGTAGTCGAATGGATGAACGGGTGGATATTCCCGTACCGACCATGGACCGGCAAAACCGAGACGGTGAGTACTAACCTCCGCCTCGTGGTGGTTCCTTCCTTCGGGTTGGTGTCGCCGCGTGGTGTTGGGACTGTAGCCGTAGTAGGTCAGCGCAGGGGTGACACGGAATGGGAGCCGGCCGCGGAGGTGGTTTTCCGTGGTCAAGCACGCAGCCAGTCATGTAGGCAAATCCGCATGGCGCGCATGGCGAGGTGTGATGATGGGGAGCCTTTTTGGGCTCGATATCCGGTTGTCCAGGCCGTCGAGAAAAGCCTCGGCGTGAGGGCCATGGCCGCCCGTACCCCAAACCGACACTGGTGGTCAGGTAGAGAATACCAAGGCGATCGAGCGAATCCTGGTCAAGGAACTCGGCAAATCACTCCCGTGCCTTCGGTATAAGGGAGACCCGCTGGGGTGAACCGGCTAGCCCGGGGAGCTTTGGTGGGTGGCACAGACCAGGGGGTAGCGACTGTTTACCAAAAACACAGGTGCATGCGAAGGCGAAAGCCGCTGTATATGCACTGACGCCTGCCCGGTGCCGGAAGGTTAAGAGGATCCGTCAATCCCTTCGGGGACGAAGCGGTGAATTCAAGCCCCGGTAAACGGCGGTGGTAACTATAACCATCCTAAGGTAGCGAAATTCCTTGTCGGGTAAGTTCCGACCTGCACGAATGGCGTAACGACTTCCCCACTGTCTCGACCAGGAGCTCGGCGAAATTGCAGTACGAGTAAAGATGCTCGTTAAGCGCAGAAGGACGAAAAGACCCCGGGACCTTTACTATACCTTGGTATTGGCGTTAGGCGCGGATTGTGTAGCATAGGCGGGAGGCTTCGAGGCGGGTGCGCCAGCATCCGTGGAGCCGCAAGGTGAAATACCGCTCTGTTCTCGTTTGACGTCTAACCTCGACAAGTCATCCTTGTCAGGGGACAGTGCCTGGCGGGTAGTTCAACTGGGGCGGTTGCCTCCCAAAGAGTAACGGAGGCGCTCAAAGGTCCGCTCAGCCCGGTTGGCAATCGGGTGTCGAGTGCAATCGCACAAGCGGGCTTGACTGCGAGGACGACGGTCCGAGCAGGGACGAAAGTCGGGACTAGTGATCCGGTGCCGGTGTACGGACGCGGCATCGCTCAACGGATAAAAGGTACCCCGGGGATAACAGGCTGATCATTCCCAAGAGTCCATATCGACGGGATGGTTTGGCACCTCGATGTCGGCTCGTCGCATCCTGGGGCTGGAGCAGGTCCCAAGGGTTCGGCTGTTCGCCGATTAAAGCGGCACGCGAGCTGGGTTCAGAACGTCGTGAGACAGTTTGGTCTCTATCCTCTGCGCTCGTTGGAATCCTGGGGAGGCCTGCCCATAGTACGAGAGGACCTGGGTGGACGAACCTCTGGTATGCCGGTTGTCGCGCCAGCGGCACGGCCGGTTGGCTACGTTCGGGAGGGATAACCGCTGAAAGCATCTAAGCGGGAAGCCTGCTCCAAGATTAGGATTCCATGGATCCTTCGAGATCCTGTAGCCCGCATGTTGAACACGTGTTTGATAGGCCGGAGGTGGAAGCCCCGTGAGGGGTGGAGCCGACCGGTACTAACGGGCGACGGCGACATAACATTCCGATCCTCTTGTGGAGGGTTGGTTCCGCGTCTTTCCTGTGCTGGATCGTCCTGGACGGCAATATGCGTTGGGATGGTCACGAATACGATTTAAACGATAGGCGTTTGCCTCGCGTCCGCTAGCCGGTTCCCAAACCGCCACCGATGACATGCCGGTTTGGATTCCTTTGGTTTCTTGCCGTGGCCGTTAGTTTTGCGGTGGTCATAGCCCTGGTGAGACGCCCGGTCCCATTCCGAACCCGGTAGCTAAGGCCAGGCGCGGCGATGGTACTGCACTCGAGAGGGTGTGGGAGAGTAGCACGCCGCCGCTTCACACGTTGGGGGTTCCCGTCGAGCAGTCCGCTCCGGGAACCCCATTTTTATCCCCGAATCTTTTTGTTCCTCCTCCCGGTTCTTCCGGGCTGACCCCATGCGGGTTCCCGGAAGGGCTTTTTTATTTCCCGTATTTCCTTCTTCCTTCCGGGACTCCCGTGGGGCTTGGCTTCCGGGAACCCCGTCTTTCCATCCTTGATTTCCATCTGATTCCCAGGTCTCCGCAGGGGCATGGAAAATCCTTTCCACTCCTGGTTTTTTCTCTTCGGCGCCGCGGATTCCTGCTAGAAGACCGGAAAAACTATGGTTTTGGGACCTCGTGTGTGTCCCATGCATCAAAGCGCTTAGACTGGTCTTATGGCAAGAGTTACGGTGTATGGCGTTGCAGAGAAGGCGGGTGTGTCTACCGCGACGGTCTCCTTCGCCTTCAGGCATCCCGACAAAGTGAAGGATGATACCAAGGCCAAGGTCCTCAGGGTCGCCGAGGAGCTTGGCTACGTTCCCAGCGGCAACGCACGTAGCCTTGCCAAAGGCAGGACGGGCACGTTGGGCATGTACGCGTTCGATATGCTGCTGGAAAGACCTCAGGGAAGCAACCTTGAGGATGATTGGCCTGATGTTTCCCCAGATCCATCGACGAGCCTCTGGACGGTGACGAACCCAACGTTCTTGTATATCCGTTATACGTTGATGAGGTGCTTCGTGGTTTCGAACTCGAATGCTGGAAGAACGGCAAGGGAATACTTATGGGAGCCGCCTCGGAAAGGGATGATCACAGATCGGTAACGGATATCGCCGGCCGCGTTGATGGACTGTCGCTGATGCCAAGCGGATATAACGATGCGCTTCCTCTTTCCATGTTGGCGAAGACCATCCCGCTTGTAATGGTGGGTGTGGGCGATGAAAACTGCCGGCCGCGTACCTGCAATGCGATAACGCATCGGGCATGAGGCAGATCGTCGACCATCTTGTAGACGTCCATCATGTCGACGAGATGGCGTTCGTCGGCGGCTTCGATTCGGCCGACGTCGTCGCCCGCTACGTCGCCTTCCGGAAATGCCTCGAGGAACGTGGTCTCGATTCCAGCGACGCGCTGTTGGATGACTCCTTCGCCACGTCCGATGAATACATGGTGGGTTTGTGCGAGGCGATAGGATCCGGCAGACTGCCGCAGGCCTTGGTCTGCGGCACGGACCAGACCGCCTTCGGCGTGATCAGACTCCTCGAGGAGGCCGGTGTCCGGGTTCCCGACGACGTCATCGTCACCGGATTCGACGGAATCCTCGCCGGACGGCTGATGGAACCGCAGCTGACGACCGTCCGCCAGCCCATGGAGGACATGGGGCGCGAGGCGGCTCGCATGCTGCTTTCCAGGAACGGGGAGCCTTGGGAGAAGGCTGAAAGACGAGTACTCCCGGTTCGCCTCATTGTGCGCGGCAGCTGCGGATGCAATCAAAAAATCTAAGCGCATAAATCATATGGGCATGTCGCCTTGACTTCCTTAAATCTAAGCGCTTAAATTGTAATATCAATCTAAGCGGTTAGATTGATATGAAGCAAAGGAGATTCAATGAGGAAGCCATTTTTCAAAGCGGTCGTGGCCGGCATGGCCAGTGTGGCGATGATTGCCGGTATGTCCGCGTGCGGACGGTCCGCGAACAACGCGGATTCCGATTCCGATGCGGTCAAGACCATCGATTCAAGCAAGGCCACCGGCGACCTGACCATCTGGGCCATGGGCAACGAGGGCGACCTGCTGGGTGATTTCGTCAAGGGATTCGAAAAGGAGAACCCCGACGTCAAGGTCAAGGTCACCGCGATCCCATGGTCCTCAGCGCACGACAAACTCCAGACCGCCATCGCCGCGGGCAACGGTCCCGACCTTGCGCAGATGGGCACCACCTGGATGGCCGATTTCTCCAACTCGTTCTCCACCGTGCCTGACAACCTCGACATGTCCGACTTCTCCGACGGGTCTAGGGCTACTGGCCAGGTCGACGGGAAACAGCTCGGCGTGCCTTGGTACATCGACACCAGAGTGCTGTACTACCGTACCGACATCGCCGAGATGGCTGGTTGGAACAAAGCTCCGAAGACTTGGAATGAGCTTAAGCAGATGGCTAAGGACATGCAGAAGGTCGATGGGGTCAAATACGGCATGTATCTCGGCCCCTCAGGCACCGATGCGTTCATCGGGACCCTGCCTTTCTCGTACACCGCCGGAGCGTCGCTGACTGACAAGAACCAGTCGAAATGGACTTTCGAAGATACTGGCATAAAGAAGGGACTGAACTTTACCACCAGTCTCTACAAGGACGGCGTCGCGAACGTCAACGCCGACGTAAGCTCCGGTGCCGACATCGCGAACTTCGTGTCCGGTGACACTCCGATGATGCTGCAGGGGCCGACCGCCGTCAGCCAGATCAACGAATTGGGCGGCGATGGCTTCGAATCCAAGTACGCCACCGTGATTCTGCCGTCGATGAACGAATCCTCGGGTCCTGCCACGTCCTTCGTCGGCGGCAGCAACCTCGTGACGTTCAAGGACTCCAAGAACAAGCAGTCCGCATGGAAGTTCATCCAGTGGGCAAGCAAGCCCGAGGTGCAGGTCGAATGGTACAAGAAGTCCTCCGACCTGCCCGCCTCTCAGAAGGCATGGGATGAGGACGCGCTCTCCGGCAACGACAAGCTTTCGGCATTCGGCGACCAGCTGAAGAACACCATGGCTCCGCCGGCGCTGTCCACCTGGGCCCAGGTGTCCTCCGCTGCTGACCGCATCCTCGAGCAGATAAACAAGGGACAGGTCTCCGTTGACGAGGGCTTGAAGAACCTGCAGTCCGAAGCCGACTCCATCGGAACGGGAAACTGATCCCATGAGCCTCGGGACAAGAAAGACGAAGACGGAGGGCTCGGGCAACGTCCTCCGCCGCCGCCGTACGATTCTCGCATGGGGATTTGCCTTGCCTTTCGCAGTCGTGTTCTGCGTATTCATGCTGATTCCCCTCCTGTCCTCGATGGCGATGTCCTTCACCGACATCACCTCCAAGGACCTTCGCACCCCGTTCAACGTCAACTTCGTCGGACTGGACCAGTACATCACCCTGTTCCACGACCACCGTTTCCTGCACGCGTTGGGCGTCACCGGAATCTTCGTGCTTGTCGGCCTGCCGATCACCATGGCGATCGCCCTCGCATTCGCGGTGGCCCTCAACAAGGGATCCAAGCACCTCAACGCGTTCTTCAGGGCCGTGTTCTACGCGCCGGTCGTCGCCAGTGTGGTCGCAGTCTCCGTCGTGTGGAGGTACATCCTCCAGAAGGACGGCCTGCTCAACTCGCTCTTGGCCGTCTTCGGCATTGCCGGACCGGACTGGCTGCACGACACCCGCTACGCACTGCCCGCGCTGATGGTCATGACCATCTGGCGCAACATGGGAACGCTGATGATCATCTTCCTCGCCGGCCTGCAGGCCATCCCCGAGGAGCTGAAGGAGGCCGCGGCCATCGACGGCGCGGGCAAATGGCGCACCTTCCGCAGCATCACGCTTCCGCTGCTCAAGCCCACGCTGCTGCTGGGAGCCGTGCTCCTTTCCGTCGCCTACCTGCAGTTCTTCGAGGAATCCTTCGTGATGACCCAGGGAGGGCCGCTCGACTCGACGCTCTCCGCCGCGTACTACGTGTACCAGAAGTTCGGTTTCGGACAGTACGGAATCGCTTCCGCAGCCAGCTGGGTGCTGTTCATCATCATCGCGCTGGTCAGCGTGCTCCAGTTCCGCATTCTCAAGGAGGATTGAGATGACAGCCACGACAGTCGCGGCCTCGAGGCCGCAAAGCAACAAGCAGTCGCTCTGGCGCCGATTCGTCAAGGGGCGTGGACTCTCCTACTGCGTCCTCGCGGTGATCGGAGTCTTCTGGATCTTCCCGTTCCTGTGGATGGCGCTGGGCTCGTTGAAGACCCAGAGGGAGATCCTCGCCAAACCGCCGAAGCTCCTGCCCGAGCACGCCTCGCTCGCAAACTTCGCGAAATGGTTCGGGGAACTGAACTTCGGTACCTACTTCACCAACAGCATGGTCGTCGCCGTGATCACCGTCCTCGGGAACATGGTGCTCTGCTCCATGGTCGGATACGCCCTGGCGAAGATGGACTTCGCCGGCAAGAACATCTTGTTCGGCGCCGTCATGGTGACGCTCATGGTTCCGAGCGTGGCCACGTTCGTCCCCCTGTTCGTGATCATCTCGAACATGGGACTCGCGAACTCCTACGCGGCGCTCATCCTGCCGTTCCTGTGCCAGCCCATCGGAGTCTTCCTGATGAGACAGTTCATCTCCGGAATCCCCGACGCGCTGATGGAGGCCGCGAGGGTCGACGGCGCCGGTGAGCTGCGCATATTCTTCCAGATCGTCCTGCCCCAGTGCGGGCCGCCGCTGGCGACGCTGTCCATCCTCACGTTCCTGTCCTCCTGGAACAACTTCCTGTGGCCGTTGGTCGCGGCCCAGACCGAGGAGAAGTACACGCTGCCCGTGGCACTGTCCCTCTACTCCACCGGCCAGAACGCCACGAACTACAGCGTCCTGCTCGCCGGAGCGGTACTGGTGGTCACCCCGATCCTCCTCCTGTTCGTATTCCTGCAGCGCTACTTCATCCAGGGCGTCGCCGGAACGGGCATCAAATAGAAAGACATGTCATGAAAGAACAATACGAGTTCCCGCCGGAATTCATCTGGGGCGCGTCCACGGCCGCGCACCAGATCGAAGGGAACAACGTCGCGAGCGACTGGTGGGCCAGGGAGCATGCCGAACGCACGGATCTCAGCGAACCGTCGGGAGACGCGGCCGACAGCTACCACCGCTACGGCGAGGACATCAGAATGCTCGCCGACGCCGGATTGGGCATGTACCGCTTCTCCATCGAATGGGCCCGCATCGAGCCCGCGGAGGGCTGCTTCTCCAAAGCGCAGCTGCTGCACTACCGCCAAATGATCGACGCGTGCCACGAGAACGGCGTCGAGCCCATGGTCACGCTGAACCACATGACACTGCCGCTGTGGCTCGCCGCCAAGGGCGGATGGCTCAACGCCGATGCCGTCGACTACTTCGCCCGGTACGTGCGGTACGTGATGCCGATCCTCCACGACGTCACCTGGGTCTGCACCATTAACGAGCCGAACATGGTCGCGCTGACCCGTGGCGGAACCGAAGGCAGCGACTTCGTGGCCGCCTCGCTGCCTGCGCCCGATCCGGACATCTCCGCCACGCTCGTCAAAGCGCACAGGAAAGCCAGGGAAATACTGTCCGAGAACCCGCGTATCAAGTCCGGGTGGACCATCGCCTGCCAGGCGCTCCACGCCATGCCCGGATGCGAACGGGAGATGGAGGAATACCAGTACCCGCGCGAGGACTACTTCACCGAGGCCGCGGCCGGGGATGACTTCATTGGGGTGCAGGCCTATCTGAGGACCTTCATCGGCAAGGATGGCCCCGTACCGATCCCCGAGGACGCGGAACGCACCCTCACCGGCTGGGAGTACTTCCCGCCGGCGCTGGGCATCGCCATCCGCCATACTTGGAACGTCGCCAAACGCACGCCGATAATCGTCACCGAAAATGGCATCGCCACTGCCGATGACCGCCGGAGGATCGACTACACCTTCGGCGCCATAGCCGGCATGCACGACGCGATGGACGACGGCATCGACGTGAGGGATACCTCCACTGGTCCCTGCTCGACAACTACGAATGGGGCTCGTTCACCCCGACGTTCGGCCTGGCCTCCTGGGACAGGGACACCTTCGAACGCCATCCGAAGCCATCCCTGGACTGGCTGGGATCAATCGCGAGAACGGGGGTCATGGCCAGATAGAAGCCGTTTCCTCTCCATCCATTACATGAAAGGGCGCACGTTTTGAAACGTGCGCCCTTTCGTTTGATTTGGCGGATTCAATAGAAAACGGGTATAGCCCTCGATCTGGAAGAACATGTCCGTCCGGCGGCCGATGCTCGCGGCTGGCATACGCCGAAAACGCAGCACTGCTGTTCCCGTAAGGTCGCATCTCCCTTAACGTGTCAAGCGTCTCCTGATACGTTGCTGTATCGACGCCGGTTTCGTCATTCCTTGCCTTTCCCGAGTGGCCCTGTCGGCCAAGTGCGTTTCAACTCGAGAAAATAGCCGGGTTATGGCGGGCCGGCGGGGAGGGGCGTGCTGGACGCCTGCGCGAACTCGGTCTGACCCGATTCGCTGGATGTCTAGCCACAATGGAATGACTTGATGCGTATTCCAAGCCGGACGGAGGATGGAATGCATCTCCACGCGGATGGCGGCCGAATTCTTAAGTGTTTGCACCAGCGTTACATAAAACGCTTAGCGAACCGAAATGATGTCCGGCGGAACGTGTCCTTGCGCGTCTTGGAAACGGATATCCGTATTCGTTCGAAGGTTTCTCGACCAGGGGATGGGCTTTGCTTTTTCAGATTGACAGTCCGTAATCATTTCGGATATGTCGGAATTTAGACAGGAATCCCTTGGATGCGCCGCGGGCGATAAATACGGGCCGTGGTGCGGGAAGGACCTCGAACATGACGATTCGAAGAACACGGTCGCCTATTTCGGCGAGCGTGCCGCTTCCCACCCTCGGCGAGGTCACGGCCGGCACCGCGAGCCTCAGCCGGTAGGAGCTACCCACAGGATCATTCGTGTTGGTCGGAGTTCTCTCGTTCGGCGACGGAATTGTATCCGTGGGGTACTTCGTCGTTGTTTCTACGGACGGATCCGAGGGTGTCCATCCACCAGTGTTCGCGGTCGATGATCTCTTTGGGTGACTTGTTCATGTCGAAGATCTCCAGGATCGAGTACTGGAAGTTCTTCTCGATGTATCCGGCGCCGAGGTTTCTGAGCTGCTTGTTTTCCCCGGAGTGGTCTCCGGACGCGTATTCCTTCCAACGCGACAGCAGACCGTGCGAGGCTCCTTTCCGTGAGTAGGCGGACCCCACGTAATGCCATCCCGTTCGTCTATCGGTCTGCAGATAGACCGCCTGGACGCTGCCGAGGGCCGCCCGCCATTCCTCGTTGTTCACGGCCGCCACGAGCTGCCGGTGCGTCAACCGAACGTTCTCGTATCCAGAGAACGGTAACGCGGATACGGGGGATTGAGCGATTTTCTCAAGGGTCATCGTCTTGAGAAAATCCCGGCGTCGTTCTTCATTGTTGGACAGGTTAAAGACGACTCCCGTGTAACCCGGATCTCTTTTGTAGTACACTACCGCCCTGGCCTTTAGCGAGGCGTATTCCGGGATCTCATTGTAACGGTATAGAATCTTGCCGTCGTTCTCCGTGTACTCGTCGAGGACGTCGTAGGCTCCGACGAACAGCCATTGTGTGGGGTGGGGATTCTCTGGCTTGAGCTGAATGAACTGGAGGACTTTACGTGTGTGAATCTGCGCTGTTGCCTTATCCTTATCTGGCCATTTCTTCGTGAAAATCCACTTCATCAGGTCATCATAGGAGAAATAGTAGGCGTCGGGAAGATCACTCCATTTGCCCCATTCCGGGTTGCTGCCATTCAGACGAATGCTATAGCCGGCTAGGTCCTCTTCGTCGAGTCCCAATAGTTCGAGGAACCGGATCGGTTCCGTATCCTGGATTCCGTCTTCGATGCGCGTCATTGCCATCGCCTTTCCATTCCCGATTGCCGCCGGACGGTATGATTTTCCGGTTTGTAAGACAGTCTAGCGTCTTGATGATGAGGATTATGGAACCGGCTGGCTCCTTGCCAGGTGGACGTGGAGTCCGACGAAGGGTTGCGGGTCCGGCTGTCTTCGTGGAACGACGACGGTTTGACGTGGCCGGGTGATGGGAATGAGACCGGTCGCGCGGTGTCTGGGCGTTATCTGTTGTCATGTCGCCATGTCGCGAAATCGGTTCGTTGTTGGATGAGTGTGGTCCTGTGAATTCTTAAATGTTGTACCGAATGCAACATGCAACACTTGGTGAATCCGACTAGGACCATCGGAATGCGTCTTGGACCATTTCGAAAACGGACGTTTTCGGAGCGTAAACCGGACTGGGGAGTTGTCTCCGACACTCCGGCGGAAAGTGTCTCAAAACCCGTCCCGTAATCAACGTTCCGAAACTCCATGCCTTTGACGGGTAATGGTACGGTCGGTCAAATTGCGGTGATGATGGGCGTTGGGCAATCCACTGTATATCGGTATCTGAATGAAGCAGATGGCAAGCGCTGAACAGTCGTTTCCTAAAAATATGTTCATATGTCGCCGGCGTTTGGCGAAGGATCGGCCGTGCGGACCATTGTGACCATGGATGGGGACGGCAGGCTCGCCATAGACCTGCGTCACCAAGGTGAGGGCATTGGCGCGATGCTGCTGAAGGGCGCCGCGGAACGAGCCTGACCTCTATTCCGCAAGCCGGCCGGGTCGCCGCGCGACGTTTTACCGTTAATCTGTAGATTCGTCGGAATCGGCGTTTGATGCAGTCGCGCGGTCGGAACAGTGCAGCTCGGTATCCGGAAAAGTGCGGAAATCGGGTAAAACGGGTTTTCAAAAAGTGCGGAAATCGGGAAACCGGGGATGACGGCCATGTTTTGACGGGGTGCGCAATGCCATGCTCGGATGAGGGGGGGTGATTTCATGGCGGAATGGCGCCGTTTTTTAAGGGGTACATAGGGTGCGCAGGTGGCCATGGAAGGGCGGCTCTCCCTCATGAAATGTTACGGAAGGGCAAAAACTCGCTCATAAAAGTGTGAGATGAGGATGCCGGATGTTTCAGAGAAAACGATGGCAAGGTCAGCCATGGCCACATCGCCGTATCGCCATTCGTCACAGCAGCTCGTCTCTCTTAAGCGCTCCGAACGGGTCTTCCTCCGTCTGATATTCCATTGCATGGTCTTTGAACACGTTTGATATACAGAACATATTTGTTGCGGACTGCAAGTGCGGAACCGGGCTTATAGAGACAAAGTGCGAGCGTATTGGACGGTTCGTTGTCGGACGGCTTGTATTAGAGAGGTAGTTCCCGATAGACCAAATCGTCACGGACCGCAAACCCCTGATGCTCCCAGAAATCGTTGCCGGCATCGTTGTCTGCGGGCACACCGACGGCGACTTTCGGCAGGCCGATCGCACGAAGCGCTTCAACCACTCGGCCCACCAAAAGCGAGCCAATGCCCATACCGCGCGCGTCGGGATCGACCGCCGTGTGGTAGATGCGCGACCGTCTGCTATCGTGACCGGCAAGAATCGCTCCAATAATCCTTCCGCCATCGTCCTCGGCTACGAAACAGGTGTCGGGATTGCGTTTGAGGAACGTTTTTATCGCATCCTCGGAATCGTCGATGTCCCTCATGGTGAAACCGGTGCATCGCGTCCACAACCCGTATACCAGCGGATAATCTTCAATTTTCATACGACGGATGGTTGGTGCAGGCCCAGTCATATTTCCTCCTTCTCTCGTTGAACGTTAGTTTCGATTTTCGTATCGTTCGCGATATTCCTGCGCGCGTATGCCGTATTTGCGTTGCACGGCCGTCTGCAGCGCGCGCGTATCGGGGAAACCGCATTCCCTTGCGATGCTGGCTATCGACGCAGAGGAACCTGACAGTTTTCTGCAGGCGTCGTCCAATCGCAGGTCGGTCAGAAATTCTTTGAACGTTTTGCCGGTCGCCTTGCGGAATAGGCGGCAGAAATGTTCCCTGCCGTATCCAAATTCCCGTGCGACGTCGGTCGCTTCGAGATGCTGTTTGCGGTGCGATGTCATGTATCCGATGATCTGCATGGTGATGTTTCTTCCGGATCTGACCAATTCCGGCCGCCGTACCCCGGAAACGAACCTCGAATACAGCAGCGATAGCAATTCGTACAGCAGCATATTGAGCTTGAATCCACGAATGGCCTCATCGGACTGCTGCCATCGGATGATGTCCTCGCCTAATCGTGCGAGTCGCGCTAAATCGTCTTTGGTGGCGCGGGGCGCTCGCAGGGAAAACATGTACCTGTCGGCGAAGGGGTACAGCCGTTCCAAAACCTCGTCATTGAATGTGACCGAGAGCACGAGCGGTGTCGTTCCGTCTGTGTCCGTCGGTATGCCGTAATGAATCGAATATGGATTGATGAGCAGCAGATCGCCGGTATTGAGGGCATTTCCTGCCCGTCCACGATAAACGGGCAGCTGACATGTGATGAGTAGACGAATTCCAGGCCGGGGTGCCAATGTGCCTTGGCTTTCTCATCCGGCGAATCGTGAATGATTACCAGTCCGGGGTGCTCCTCCGGATAGACGTTCTCTTCGCGATAATCAGGGCCAATCAATGTGTTGTATGGCATTGGCGCGGATGCGATGGCCACGAATCCCTCCACTTCATCGTCAACGGATATAGGGCATGTAACATGTGATTCTATTATGGCAAAATGTGATGTCTTTTTCTGCTATTACCGAACGGTAAATCACAAGCATGTATTCCAATGTCACATATTGCACTATTTTGGCCTGTTTGAACTCGTAGCGTTGATATGTCTATTGATTAGAAGACGAAGGAGTCGGAATGTCATCTTCGAACAATTCGAAGCAGACAAATGATTCCGTCGGAACTATTGCCTTGGCCAACAAACGCCGTATCGACGAAAGCATGCCGGAGACGGCGGGTGTTGAGCTCGAAGACATGAAGGCGGAGTGACATGTTTGAAAAAGTGCTGATCACCGACGAAGAGCGTCAGATGTTCCCCAAGTGGACCGTGCTTGACGAGGACCTCGCCGACGTCGATCCCGTTCTTGCCGAGCAGGTGCTTGAATCGCGACTCGAGTTCTTCAGGGGAGACATCTCTCGAACCGACTACTGGCATGATCCTGAAGGAATCGACGTCATCGCCGACATCCAGTACGTAGACGACGGAACCCGCGCCCACAGGCTCGACCTGTACCTGCCGCACGACAGTGTGGTCAGGGGCAGCAAAACCACTCCTGTGTACATCGACATTCATGGTGGCGGATTCGTTTACGGTTACAAGGACCTCAACCGCAACTTCTGCACGAACCTTGCCAAGCAGGGATTTGCCGTGTTTTCCATAAGCTACCGTCCCGCTCCGGAAACCGACTTCCTCGGACAGCTGGAGGATACTGCGGCGGCGTTCCGGTGGATTCGGGAGCATCGGGACGATTATCCCGTCGCGCAGGATCAGGTGTTTCTTACGGGAGATTCGGCGGGTGGCACCCTTGCCTTGTATATGACGGCCGTTGAGCGTTCCTCCGAATTCGCCGAAAAGATTGGCATCGGCCAGTCCGGTCTTTCCGTTGCGGGAAGCGCGTTGATTTCGCCGTTGACTGATCTGACTTCGTATCTGGCGTTGTGTGGTTTCGATGCGAAGTGTGAGTTCGGGGATGCGAGGTTGGTTCCGATTATTGACTGTATTGCGCCGATGTTCTTCACTCGACTGTTCGACAGGGGTGCAGAACTGGCCGATCTCAAGACAATGGCCGAAGAAGTGGATTTCCCGTCGGTGTTTATCAACACCAGCAGCGACGATTTCATCCATGTTGAATCGTTGAAGCTGGCCACCGCTCTGGTGGCGGCCGGCGAGACGTCGAACTGCACGATTGGCATACGGATAAGGGCCAGACCTCGGCCACGTGTTCCCCGGTGTGCATGTCTTGGCTGGATGAAAGCCAGAAGGTCCTCCGCCTGATGCGAGATTTCGCATACGCGAAGCTCTGATATCGGACGATATGGGCCACGGACGGGCGGTAGGCGATTCCCGAGCGATTTGCCTACCGCCCGTCTTCGACATAAGTGACTTAAACAACGGGGTGTGAGAAACATAGCGAAATCAAGGGGAAGAAAAGTGATTCTTGATTTTGACTGTATCGCGTTGCGGAAAGCCTCTGACGATGACTCTGCTTGTTGTTGTGTTCGATTGGTTGATGAGTGAACGCTTCGTTGCGATGGCGCATACACTGGATGGTATGAAGGCTGATGGCAATGTGGCGGATCGCAGGGAAGCGCAAGGCGGCCGGCGGAAGACGGACCGGTTCGGGTTGAATATGAGACGTTGGGCGGCGCAGCACGAATCGTATATCGACACCGCATTGATGCAAGGGGAGGCCCCGCAGCGGCTTCTCGATTGGCATTTGCGTAAACTGCAGTGGTTGCAGCATGAACGGCTGATCCATCTCATCGTCCTGTTCATCACCATCGCGCTATTCCTGACTTCGCTCGCTTTTGTGGTACTGGTACCGTCCACGCTGCCCGTGTCGCTGGTGGTTTATCTTATTCTTCTTGTGCTTTTGATCTTTTTATCTGCGCCACTACTTCTTCTTGGAGAATACCGTGCAGCATTGGTATCACATCGCCGAGGAACTGCATGACCGCGCCGAGGAAGCCCGCTAATCCGTTGACGCAACAAACGCTCAGTTTTTAAAGAAAGCAATCGACAACTTTTTTTTAAATAGATATTTTGATGAGCGGCTTGTTTCGGGAATAAAGACGTTCGGTTTTCTGTTAGCTCCGACTAGTCGGCTGCTTGCGTCTTCATGCGGATTGGATTGCCGATGCGGGTGGTCCTTTGGAAAATATGGAAGGTGGGAACGATGGAGAGTCTCGAAGGGCGAACGTGGGGAAAAATTTTCCTGCACCGTGGAATATGAGTCCGGAAAATGGCACCTTAGCCCGAATCCGTTCTGCACGAAATGGGATTCCGCATCTTCTCCCCAGCTATAAAGTCGGTTTACCCCTACATATCTTCCGCATTTTTCTCTCATTATTTTCGTGTTTCCGGACGATTCTGCGAAAGGTGGCCGATTATTCGCATCCCCTTTCTCATGGTGCGGGAGGCAGCCTCCGCCAGCATGCCGCTTGGTACGATTCGCGCTACGTGGACGGTCGCATGACTTGCGGCTACGCGTTGCCTCGGCTGAGGCTGCGTGCGCAGAGAGCCTCCAGCGGGAACGCTGGTTCGCCGATGTCCGTCGAGGTGGTGACATCTAGAAATGTGATTTCGCCCAGCGATTTTCAAACGGCGATGGATCTCAAATACGTCCGAGACGTGAAGGAAGCGCCACGGAAGGTGACACATGTTCTTCCTCGTCGAGCCTTCAACCGGCGTGGCACTGCCCATACTGGCGGGAAGAACGCAGTTGTACGGCCGCTTCACGGGCACGCCGGACGACGGCATGATCGTCGATATTGCCGTACGGTCTGTCAGAAAAATGCAGGAACGAGGTTTTCGACGAAGACAGCAGTGATAGTGGTGACGTCTCGTTCCGCCGTTTCCTGGAAAAGAATGGGGGAGCGGACGATAAGGACGTGGCGCAGTACATCGAACAAAACGACGGCGTACTACGCGAACTCGTCGAACGCAGGGGGAGCGACGACGACTACAGAAAGCTACGCGAAGCCGTTTATCTTCTTCGGCGCAGGCTGGGTGAAGGAGACGCGCAGGATGTCGTCTGGAACGATGGCAATGGCAGTGGCGAGGGCAATAGCGATGGTGACAACGACGTTCGGGAAGTCGTCGAACAAGATGGGGCCTGTATCTTCGCGCATTCCCGTCTGCATTGCGATTGCCGTGCGGAATACTATATCGAATCATACTGTGCGAATCCCGAATGCAGCGAGGTACACGAACAATGCTACTGCGCTCGCCATTTTGCCTACAAAATCGGCAAGTACATAAACCTTCTTGAACGATCCCGGGTCGATGCGGCCCGCCTCCGTGACGAGGTTCTGTGGGCGGGCCTGCTCCCGTCCTGCATGACTCTGCTGGATTGGGGACGTCTTAACTGACGATTTGCCGTTTTCCGGGGATACGCCGGATGCGAACATACGGTAACGGCACGGTGAACTGTGCTTAACTGGAATCATGCGCATGAAGAACAGAAGTGTCGCAAGAACGGCGGCTGTTGTGATCGCAACTGCGGTACTGTGCGGCATTGTGCCGATGATTGGTGTTGCGTTGCGCAATTCGACAGTCGCAACAATACGTGAAACCAATATTTTGCAGGCTTTAACAGTGTTGCCAGAAGGATTGCGCGACTGCTCCACGGTACTTGCGTACCTGTTCTCGACGGTTGGGTGCGTCGCTATCGTCTCTGCGCTCGCCGTTGTCGATTCGCGTATTACCGGCAGCGGACGCGTCGTCATCCGCGATGTTATCGTTTCGGTGGCACCGATACTGTATGTGACCGGCGTCAAATGGCTGGTTGAACGTCCCCGTCCGATTACGTCCGTCGGTAGCGGTTTGCTGCCGGGCGATCCAAGCTTTCCCAGCGGACATACTGCAGCCGCGGTGATCGTATCGGTCATGATGATTCTCATCGTGCGTAATTTCGCGCGCAGTCGCTTCCCCGACGGCGAAGATGACGAGCGCGCAAACAGAAGACGAGTGTTCCTTCGCAGGGCGATTATCGGCGCTGTCGCGCTTGTCGTGGCGGTCGCCTGCTCGCGATTGCTGCTCGGCCTGCACTATCCAACAGACGTGATCATTTCCGCCACCATCTGCCCGCTCATCTCCTACGCCGTCTGGTGCGTGTGGAACGCATGCGAAAGCGCGGAGGAGTGGTAAAAATCGCGCGCTGTCAGCGAAATTATAGGCGTTATATAGGCGTTGCGTAGACGCTATATAGGGCGTTACATAGGCGTTTGGAGCGTCGGCAAGGGATTTCACAGTCTGCGTCAGCATGGTGAATGGCTGATCGGGCTCGTCGTCTTCAGCGACAAGCCCGGCCACATCCGCTAGACACCATAGGGCATATAACGGCAAATTCAGCACGTTCCCTTGAAGCAGCACGTTCGACCGGGAGACCACAATGCCTTGTTTCAATTGGTATTCCGGGTTGGCAAGCAATGCGTCGATGGCCGCATGGGTCATGTAACTCCTGCCAGATTTCACTTCTATCGGCATTACGGAATCGTCTTGGGTGTCTGCAATGAAATCGACTTCGCCCTTCTTTTTTGACATGTAGTAATACAGTGGAATCCTCTGTGCCGTCAGTTCTTGGGCTGCAAAGTTCTCGTAAATGGCCCCAAGGTTGGGATTGCGATCATCCAAATATGCCGCTTGTGCCGTGGTGGTGGGATACCTTGCCATCAGCATGCCTGTGTCAGACTGGTACAGCTTAAATTTCGGGGATTGCGCGCCACGTTTCAGTGGCGATTTCGGTTCGGCCACGCAATCGGTTTTCAGTGCCACGCCAGCGTCCGACAGCCATACGAAATCTTTCTGATTGCGGGAATACCTTGCGTTTTCGCCAATCGCGGTCACGGAGAAACGGCCATTGCCTTCCGTCAACTGTGCTGGCAGCTGCTCGAACACTTCTCTCACCTGCAATGTGCGGGAGCCAGCGTATTGGGAAATATCATGTCGATATTGACGATTCAAATCAGATTGGACACGTCTTACGGCCGACAGATCGCCATTGGAGTTCAGAAAAGCGTTCACTGCGTCCGGCATACCGCCTACAACAAGATAAGTGCGGAAATTGCGCATCATCGCATCATGCACGGCTTCATCAATGGGGCTTTTGTTTTTGCAACATTGACGTATGGTTTCCAATGTTGCTTCACGTATGCCGATCGCCCAACAAAATTCTTCAAAATCCATAGGGCGCATAGTTCGTTTCGTCACATATCCTACCGGATATGAACGTACGCCTTTGAATTCTGTTCCGAGCATGGAACCGGAGAAGATGTAGTCGAACCGACCGTCCTGCACCAGGAATTTGACCATCGTCATGATATCCGGTGCTTCCTGCACCTCGTCGATGAAGATGAGGGTGTTGCCGGGGACCATGTCGGTTTGGGCGAATAAGGAAAGTCGGGAGGAGGAAATCATCCATACTGGAGGCTGTCAGCAGTGCTTTTGTGGCCGCTTTGTTGTCATATAGATTGATTTCAACGTACGTCTGGTATTCCTGTTTGGCGAATTCGCGTATTGCGTAGCTTTCCGATTTGCCGTGCTCCAGTGACGAGCATTGCCTTTTCGGATGATGTTTTCCAGTCGATAAGTTGCTGTGTGATCTTACGTTTCAGCATCGGCAGCCCTTTAGTGCGATGAATCCTTGAAAAGCATAGCATAGGAAGCGTTTGTTGCACAAAATAGAAGATTTGAAAAGGATAAAATTGCACAAAATGGAAGATTTGAGACTGAGCTATTTGCACAAAAATGAAAAATTTTGTTTTTATGCGTGATGAGGTCAGTTGCGGTTCAGCACTTCAGCTGGGGTCTAGATGATCGGCTGCGACTGATTGCATTCATTGGCGGCGAACTGTTATTTGATGATTCAAGCTTTCCAAGTGTTGTGCATACGGAAGCCGCGAATGTTGGTTATGATAGTGTTTGCTGCGCGTGTTTTGGCATAAAACGAATCGACCGAAGGGGAGTGTTAGCGGCACGTGGTTCTATGGCACTCGTTCGCTCGCAATCACTACTTAGTTCACATTACCTGACCGATGTAATCTTTCGGTTACAATCTGCCCTCTCATTTCTTATGTCGTGCGGTGCGTGTG
>VOFH01002194.1_pt1 | contig 59593 bp, 45 predicted proteins | sample 5384091 | NCBI WGS metagenome assembly VOFH01 (sample SAMN12384727, study PRJNA508395) | human gut metagenome | isolation source: healthy gut G | host: Homo sapiens | reverse complement strand
TTCGCGTACACGGCTTTCCCTTCCGACCCGAAACCGCCGGAGAACCCCGTCAATCAGGCCTGTCAAAGGCATTTTTCACGAATACCTGACACCGCGCTCTGCAACACAGCGCTTTGCCTAAACGCGACGCGGGCGGCCTCCCCCAAGGGAAGCCGCCAGCAGCCGTGTTCAGGAAGACTTTTCGATCAGCTCACAAGGCTCAGAACTTGTGCACCATGCCGACGATGTACTCGCAGATGCGCTCCGCAGCATCGGGGTGCGCCGCTTCGTACTTGTCGGAATAGTTCGCCTTGATGAAGTTCCCGGCCGTGTACATGTACGTGGTGGGACTCAACTTGTAGGTGAAGCCCAGGGTCGCCTGAATCGTGTCCATCGAGAGGTCGGAGTCGCGGGAGCCCTCGAAGTCGCCGTAGCCGACGCCCATCTTGACCGTGCCGCCGAAGGCGGGGACGTCGGCGCCCAGGTTGATGCCGAAGCCGTCGACGCCGGACGCCACCGAGAAGGTCGTGGTCTTCGCGGCCTTCTGGTAGTCCTGGAAGTACTGGCCGTAGGCGTAGAGCTTTCATGACGCCGAAGTCGTACGTGCCGGCGAGGTTGAGCGACATGGCGTCGTCCAGCTTCGTGTCGCCCGCGGCGGGCTGCGCCCAGTTGATCGTTTCGACGCCGGCCACGACCATCAAGCCGGCCGCGCGGTAGCGGGCGGCGATAGCGCCCATGCGTTCGACCGTGGTCTTGCCTTCGACGCCCTCGCCGTAGTTCTTCGCGTCGGTGCCGAGCGAATACTGGGCGGTCACGTCGAAGCCGCCGAAGTTGGGCGTACGGTAGTTGATGGTGTTGTCGATGAATTCGTAGCCGAGCGCGGTCACCTGGAGGTGGCCGCCCACGTCGCCCCAACCGCAGGAGAACGGGCTCACCGCCGCGCCGAAGAGCGCGTAGGTGCCGTTGCCGCCGACCACGGGGCCGAGGCGCCCGAACGACACCTGACCGAAGTCGCCCGAGAGCGTGAGCGACGCTTCGCGCCCGAAGATTCGGCCGTCCTGACCCATCGCGCCAGAGTCCGCGCTGAAGCCGTTTTCAAGGACGAAACCGACCTTCATGCCGTTCCCGAGGTCTTCCGTGCCCTTCATACCGAAACGCGAGCCCGAGTTCATGCCGGAATTCATCTTGAAGGTGGTGTCGGATTCGCCCTGAACCGGCGTGCGGTGCTGGAGCGAGAAGCCGTAGTCGACGAGACCGTAGAGCGTCACGTCGGCGGCCTGGGCCTGGAAGGAGGTGAGCGCGGCGGCGAGGCCGAGCGCGATGAGCGTCTTCTGCATTTCGAAGTCCTTGCGGCGCGGCGGCGTCTCCCGGTCCGCAGGGGCGACGTAGGGAGTTCGTGCCTTGCGGAGCTTGGTTTCTGCCGGGAGAGCGTCGCCGCCAAAGTGGTGGTTGATGAATCTCCTCGTCGGCGGTTCGGAGAGTCGGCATCGAACCGCCGGAGACGGGGGTCATCCTCAAGTTGGGTGTTGGACCTAGGTCAAAGGAAGGAGAAGACGCTTAAAACCAACCTTCAACAAAAACAATGACTTGCGGATGCACACAACTCACCCGAAAGGCGTACTCGGGCATAGAGGTTTACCCCTAGTCAGCGCTTTTCGACGCTCTTAGACTTCCTCTTCGCTCTCTTTCAGACGAGCTTTTCCGCCCCATTCGGGGCTTCCCGCTCCGACGCTCAATCGAGCAGCACGCGGAAGAGCCCGTAGGCTTCGCGGTCGAGGTTGCGGCGGGCGGTCATGCGTATCTCCATGAAGCAGGTCCCGCCCGCCGCCGTACCGTCGGCACCGTCGGCCGCAGCCATGCCCGCCGGGCGCTGGTTCACCTCCCGCATCGCCCGGTAGAACCGGTGCGTCCCGTCGGCAAGCGACGCCATGGCGTCCAAGGCGCCGCACCCGCCGAAGTGATGCACGAAGCGGCGGCCTGCCGGGAAGTATTCGACGACGTCGTTCAACGGGAGTCCCAACTGCTTCACGGCGGATTCGCCCACCAGCATCCCCCAGACGGCGTTCTTGCGGAAGAAGTCGTCAAGGGGCGGGGGCTCCGCGCCCTCGTCGCCGAAGGCGCACGCGGACGGCGTGAAGCGGAGCGCCGACTTCACGATCGGCATCCCCTCCATCCCAGGCGGGGAGGATGTCGTAGATGCGTTCGTCCTTGATGAAGTCCGTGCCGTTCGCGTGCGGGAGGAAGTAGAAGCCTTCACTTCGCCGGATCTCCCACTCGTCGGGCTTCTCGAAGCGCTCGCGAAGCCAAGCCTCCTGCTTTTTGACCTCCGCCAGAACGGCCTCTTCGCGGCGGATCTTCGCTTCTAAGGACGCCCGCACGTCGCGGAGCGCATCCGCCGCTTCCGCGCCGGTGCGCTCGTAGATCATGGGCCCCATCTCGCGCACGGTAAATCCGAACCCCTGAAGGCGCATGGCCTCGAGGATCGTCGCCGACTGGTTGAACGGGAAGTAGCGGTAGCCGTTGTCGCGGATCTCGGACGTGAGGATCCCTTGACGCTCGTAGTGCTTCAGGTAGTCCGGGCCCACGCCCATGAAGCGGGCGAAGTCACCGATGCGGTAGCGCTTGAAGCGGGGACGGCGGGGTTCTTCGGGCGCGTCGGGATGGTGGTGAGGAAGGTCGATGGGCATGGGCTTCGCTCCGGGGTTGGATCGGCGGGTCGTGCGGCTCTCGTGGGCAAATCGGTCCCCTTTCGGTCTTCAGGCCGCCCGCCGATTGTAATCAGTCGCCCGGACGGCTCGATTTTCTGCGCATCTCTCGGGGATTACCCTCAATTTCGCATTCCCCCTTGACCTGAGTCCTGCACCCAGGTTGACGATCTTCCCGCCGAAAGCAGGTCCGGGGGGCGTTACGCCCGGTGCGTTTCCGCGGTCGTTCAGGTCGAACCGGCTCCTTCGGACGCACCGGCCGGCAGCGTCGGCCGCCCCCTCGGGAGAACTCTCTTCCTCTCTCGTCTCCCGAACGGGGTTCAGCCGTCCGACGCCCGGGCCGTGGGCCCTCCCCCGGACCAACCCTTTTCAAACCGTTTTCAACCCTTTTCTCCATCCCGTCGGTCGCCCTCCGAAAAAGAAGCGTAGGGACGGCCGCCAACCCAAGAGAACACGACCATGACGCTCTCCCGCCGTTCATTCCTGCGCTCCGGCCTCGCCGGAGGCACCCTCGCCATCTCCGCCGCCGCTGCGGGCGCCGCGACGCTCGTGAAGCCCACGACCGGGATCTACGTCCCGGGCACGTACTCCGCCAAGGCCTCCGGCATCGGCAACGTCGTCGTCACGATGACGTTCGACGCGAACCGCATCACCGACGTGGTGCTGAACGTCGCCGAAGAAACGCCGACCATCGGTCAGGCTGCTGCGGAAACCTTGAAGAAGGCCCTGATGGCGGCTCAGGCTTCTGAAATCGACGCCGTCTCGGGCGCGACGATCACGTCGAAGGCCGTGATGGCCGCGGCGAAGAAGTGCATCCAGCAGGCCAAGGGCGAAATCCCCGTCGAGGTCGTCAACACCGGCAAGGCCTCGGACGAAGATCCCTCCGACTGGCTGGGCCAGCCCCCTGAAATCGCGGAGTCCCAGATCCGCCGCACGGTCGACGCCGACATCGTCGTGGTCGGCTGCGGCACGGGCGGTCTCTTTGCGGTGTGCGCGGCGGCCGAAGCCGGCGCGAAGGTGATCGGCATCGACCGCTTCGCGACCGGCACGGGCGTGCGCGGCGACCTGGGCGCGTTGAACTCCCGCTACCAGAAGGAGTGGGGCACGAAGATCGACAAGTTCGACTTCGTCACGATGGCGACGCAGTACGCCGCGGGTCACATCAACCAGGATCTCGTGAAGCTCTTCTGCGACGAGTCGGGGAAGACCATCGACTGGTACGGCGACCGCTTGGCCGAGCGCGGCGTCGAGCTCTGGCACGAGTCGGGCGACAAGGACGACGAAACGCGCTGGAAGCACTACCCGACCGGCCACTCGCCGCGTTGGGGCGCGAAGGGCCCGGACGGCAAGAAATTGGACGGGAACGCCGTGCTCGTCGACTACGCCCGTAAGCTGGGCGCGCGCTTCGACTACGAAACCCGCATGGTGAAGTTGGAGCGCGCCGACGGCGGCCGCGTCACGGGTCTCATCGCCGAAACGGCCGACGGGTACGTCCGCTACCGCGCCAAGAAGGGCGTGATCGTCGCGACGGGCGGCTATGGGCAAAACTACGCCATGATGGAGGCGCTCCAGCCCTGGAACCTCCGCGTCATCGGCCGCAACGGGGCTCTCCCCGGCGCCAAGGGCGACGGCATCCGCGCCTGCCTCTGGGTGGGGGCCGCCATGGACGAAACGCACTCGATGATGCTCTTCGACCGCTGCGCGCTCCGCCCCGATCAGCCGACCGGCGTGGAAACCGCCAAGAAAGGCGACGTCGGCTTCTTCTGGATCGGGAGCCAGCCGTGGTTGAAGGTCAATGCCGACGGGAAGCGCTTCTTCAACGAGTCCGGCATCTATGAAGGGATCCTCCACGCGGACGAATACCAGAAGGGCCACTGCCACTATTCGCTCTTCGACAGCGACTGGGTGGCGCAGACGAAGGAATTCAAAATGCACGGGTGCTCGCGCGTTCATCCCTTTGAGAACGGCGCCGACCCCAACATCCACTGGAAGGTCTTTGAGGAGAAGATGCTCCCGGGGTTGATTGAGAAGGGCTTCGTGCAGAAGGCCGACACGATCGCGGAACTCGCGAAGAAGCTGGGGCTCCCTGCGGCGGAGCTCGAAAAGACCGTGAAGCGCTACAACGAGTTGGCCGCGAAGGGCGTCGACGAAGACTACGGCAAGGAAGCCCACCGCTTGGCCGGCCTCACGAAGCCGCCCTTCTACGGCGCGAAGAACACGGGCTACAGTCTCTGCACGATGGACGGCATCAAGATCAACACCGACATGAACGCGCTCGACACCGAGGGGAACCCGATCCCGGGCCTCTACGTGGTCGGGAACGACTCGGGCGGGTTCTTTGCGAACACCTACCCGAACCTCGTCACCGGCATGGCCTGCGGCCGCACGGTCACGTTCGGGCGCTTGGTGGGGCTTGCGCTCGCGAAGGCGTAAGACCCCGGGGGCCTTGCGCCCCCTCCCCTCCGCCGCAGACGGGATGGATCTTCTGCGGCGGAGGTCGCCCGCGGTGCTCTTGACGCGCTGCGGGCAGGAACCCGGGAGCTCAGGCTCCCGTGGTTCTCTCTTCTCCGGCTCCTCATCTTCTCAAACCATCCTCTCCGCTTCTCTCCGGAGGCTCCGGCGGTCTTCACCTTGGTCTGTCTCTCGAAGACCGCCGACGGCACCCGGGCGCTTCTTCAGGTTGGTCCAACCTGCGCCCGGGACCGTTTTTTCTTCCTCCCGCCTCCTTCTTCCCTTTGTCATCCTTCCTCCATCCGTCCCATTCGCCTGTCCGCTTAGGGTACTGCGGTACTCCCATCCGTTTTCGCCATAAGGACTTTCGCTCAGCCCGGCCGCAGGAAGCCACCGGTCGGCAACGTCCCGAAGGCATCCTGAGGAAAGACGCCGGAAAGGGTCGCCGTCCGCCTCCCTACCGCCGTCCGATGCGCATATCTGCGACATCCCCGCGTCAAAAAAGCACATTCGTCGAGCGTTTCAACCGATGCCGACCAAAAGACTAAGCATTTATGGTTTGTCGTGCCCCGAACGGAAAACCAAGGAGATCCAACCATGACCGTTCAACTCACCCGCCGGGCGCTCTTCGAGTCCGCGGCGCTCGCCGCACTCGTGCCCTCCGCCCAGAACGTCTTCGCCGAGACCGACCCCAAGGCCGAGGCCGACTGGACGGGCTACACCTTCTGCGACTCGTGCAACCACGGGCCGCACTGCGGCATTAAGTTCCACGCACGCGGCAACACCGCCCACCGCATCGAAAACTGGGCCGAAAACCCCAACCATTTCCTCTGCTCGAAGGGCTGGGCGACGCTCCAGCGCCTCTACAACCCGAACCGCCTCCTCTACCCATGAAGCGCACGAACCCGAAGGGTTCTGCCGATCCGGGCTGGGTGAGGATTTCGTGGGACGAGGCCTACAAGACGATCGCCGCGAAGATGCTCGCGACGCGCGAGAAGTACGGCGCGAAGAGCGTCATGTTCTACGCCGGCGACCCGAAGGAGCCCCGCGCGCCGATCCAGCGCCTCGCGCGCTATTTCGGCTCCACGACCTGGTGCACGGAATCGTCCGCCGCCTGCCGCTCGGGCTGCCTCGTCGGCGAAACGCTCAACTTCGGGGTCGAGAACATCGGCGCCGCCCCGACTGCGAAGACCAAAGTTTTTATGATCTGCGCCACGAACTGTTGGAGCAAACCCATCGGTTGGTGGAACATGGTCTTGGCCGCGAAGGCCCGCGGCGTCAAGATCATCACCGTCGACCCGCGCCGCACCAAGGCAGCGGAGATCGCCGACGTGCATCTTCAATTGAAGGTCGGCACCGACAGCGCCTTGGCGGCCGGGATCACGCACGTGCTCGTCAAAGAAAACCTCTACGACAAGGCCTTCGTCGAGAAGTGGACGCACGGCTTTGCCGAATACGCGAAGTACTGCGAAGCCTTCACGCCGGAGAAGACCGAAGAGATCACGGGGGTGCCGGCGGAGAAAATCGTTGAGGCCGCGCGCCTCTGGACGAAGGGCCCGGGCGTCTACATCTCCACTCCGCAGTCGCTCTCCCACAATTCGAACGGCGTGCAGAACACCCGCGCGCTCCTCATGCTGATCGCGACGATGGGCTACGTCGACGTCGAAGGGGGTTTGCCCTTCCCCGTCGGTCCCAAGGGCATGCGTCTTCACGCCTTTGGGCTCCACGACGACATGATCGACCCGGCCTGGTGGGACGCGCCCGAGCAGCGCGAGGCGCGTTTGGACCGCGAAGCCGTGCCGGTCTGGAACCACATGATGGACCAGTGCAGCCCCAACGACTTCCCCGAATGGGTCGAAGCCGGGAAGGTGCGGATGTTCTGCGGCTGGGGCTTCAACGTCAACATTTGGCCGCAGCCGGAAACGTACCGGAAGGCCTTTGAGAAGCTCGACTTCGGCTTCGCCTGCGACTACTTCTACCGTCCGGCGAGCCACGACGCGCTGGACGTCATTCTCCCGGCTGCCATCAACTACGAGCGCTACGCGCCCTACGGCGCGTACGGCCCTCGCGTCGCCGCGAGGAGGCCCCTGAAGCCCTTGGGCGAAGCGAAGGAAGACTGGCGGATCGCGCTGGAGTTGGGTTGCATCGTCGACAAGCCCGAGAACTTCTTTGAGGGCGACCCCGTGAAGTGCCTCGACTGGATCCTCACGAAGTATGAGGGCTTCAGCTGGGCGAAGTTGGACGCCATGCTCCCGAAGGTCGGCACGCTCCCTGGCGGCGTGAAGGGCTTCCGGAAGTACGAGACCGGCCACATGCGCCCCGACGGGAAGCCGGGGTTCAATACGCCGTCGGGCAAGATCGAGTACGTGAGCGAGGTGCTCAAAGCCTTCGGCGTCGAGCCTCTGCCCAAGTTCAAGCCCATGATGCCCTTGACGAAGGAATTCGACCTCCGCTTCATCAACGGGACCCGAAAGCCCTACATCACCCACTCGAAGACCCGTCAGGACCAGCCCTACCTCATGGAGATCGAGGACCGTCTGACGATCGACATGAACCCGAAGGACGCGGAAAAGCGGGGCTTGAAGGAAGGCGACGACGTCTTGATCCGGAGCGCCTGGGGCGGCCCGGTGAAGGCGCGCCTCACCGTCACGATCCTCGTTCCCGAAGGGACGATCGGCGGGCAGTACGGGTGGCTCGGAGACATGAACACCCAAACCCTGATGACGCGCGAGCACCGCGACCCGATCACCGGGTACCCCTGCTACTTCGAGGTGCCGGTGAGCGTCACGAAGGCCTGAGCTGAACGATGAAGGAGGAAAAGAACATGAGCAAACTCGGCATCATCGTGAACGCGGACCGCTGCATGGGCTGCCACACGTGCTTCACGGCCTGCAAGGAAGAAAACCAATTGGCGCCGGGCATCAAGTGGAATCACCTGGAACGCGTCGAACACCCGGCCGCGGGCGTCATCGACTACTTCCGCGTCTCCTGCATGCACTGCGACGACCCCGCCTGCATGAAGGTGTGCCCCATGAAGGCCATTCACAAGGGCCCCAACGGCGAGGTCCTCGTCGACCAGGCGAAGTGCATCGGCTGCAGGATGTGCTTGTCGGCCTGCCCCTACGGGGCGCCGAAGTTCTCGGACCCGAAGGTCACGAGCTACTTCGGGGAGAAGGAACCCTTGGCGCGCGTCGACGTCCGGCCCGAGAACGCCCGCATTCCGGGGAAGGCGGAGCACTGCACGCTCTGCACGCACCGGACGGCCAAAGGGGAACTCCCCGCGTGCGTCGCCGCCTGCCCCGCGAAGGCGTTGGTCCTGGTTGATTACGAGAACCCGACGGCGGAAGCCAAGGCGCTGATCGACCGCGCGCAGGCGATCAACGAAGCCGCGGGCACCCACCCGAAGATCCGGTTCGTCTCGAGCCATACGGACTTCAGAAAGCTCGGGGTCAAGGCCTGACCGACGGGCCCGACCCGCACCTGCGGCTGAAGCGGCCTGATCGGGACGCCGGTGCTCCGGCACCGGCGTCCCGCAGCTTCCGCCCGAGGCACGCCCGGAAAGCGGACCGTCATCGAGCCGGATGCGGGACCGCACCAAGACATTTGAGTAGGACAAGGACGCCCCATGACCCAACCCCTGAACGACCCCACCTCCCCGACCGCAGCGGATCTGCGCGCAGAGATCCGTGACGAGAGCCTCGCCCGTGCGGCCGACATCCTCGACGCGCTCTCGCTCTTTTGGCGGGGACGGCGCCCCGAGATCTGGTACGCCGCCTGGAACGACGTTTGGGCGGGCGTGACGCCCGACGGGAGCCCTGCCGAGACGACGCCCGCTCCGGGGCTCGACGCCCTGGAGGTGGAGCGCGCCTTCGCGAAGTGCTTCTACGGCGTGGGCGAAGCGACCATCCCCTTGGCGCAGAGCTGCTGGGAGACGCCCGAGGGCACCTACGGCGGCCGCGCGGCGCTCGCCTGCACCGAGCTCTACCAAAGGTTCGGGCTCAAGACGGACGGAGACGACCATCTCCCCGACGACCACGCCGCCGTGATGCTCGCCTTCGCGGCGAAGCTCCTGCGTTGGGGCGAGTGGGAGAAGCTTGCCCGGTTCCTGCGACACGGGCTTCTCACCTGGTGGCCCAAGGTGACGGAGGCGCTCCGGAGGACGCCCGAAGGCGCCGTGCTCCTTCCCGTCGCGGTGGCGACGGAGCGCGCGGTGCGGGCTGCGCAGCTTTGGACGGAGGACGCCGAACCGGGAAAGCCCGGCCGCTCCGAAGAAATCCCGACCGACTGACGACTCACGCCGTCTCCCGGGGCCTGCGCCGACAAGCGGGGTCGCCCCGTCAACCGCGTCAGTCCCTTCAACTCATTTCATCACACCAACTCTGCGCGCACCGCGTTGCCCGACGGGGCGCCTGGAGGGGGCGGCTCTGTCTCGAAAGACCCGAGCAGCCGCCGCCCTGAACCCACGCGCCGGAGACGCACGTCCCGCCCGGCATGGAACAACTCAGACCCCAACACACCACAACCCGGAGACCATCATCACGACCATCCGCCACAAACTTCTCACCGCTACCGTCGCCTCAGCGATCTCCGCCGTCGCGGGCTTCGCCCCCGCCGCCCACGCGGCCGACGTCACCCTCTACGGGAGCATCGACACCGGCATCCTCTTCCAGCGCGTCGACACCGACCGCGCGGGCGAAGACGCCCGAAACAACGTCAAGATGAACTCCAGCTCCCACACGCCCAACCGTTGGGGGCTCAAAGGCGCTGAGGATCTCGGCAACGGCCTCGCCGTCGGCTTCAACCTCGAAGGCCAGTTCGGGAGCGACGACGGCTCCATGGTGAACGGCCGCCTCTTTCAACGCGCCGCGCAGGTGTGGCTGAAGTCGGACGCCGCCGGGACCTTCATCGTCGGGCGCTCGGGGCAGCTCCGAAGCGGTCTCGGCACGACCGGGATCTTCGCCACGAAGGTCGCGCCCCTTCAGCCTCTCCTTCGGCGAACACATGGTCGGGCACAAGTGGCTCGTTCCCGGCCTTTGGGCCTCGGTCGACAATGCGCTGACGTGGCAGTCGCCGGTTTTCGCCGGCTGGCAGGTCCACCTCCAGTATTCGGGCCAGGTCGATCAGGTGAAGGCGAGCGACTACGCGGTGGAGTTTGAAAACTCCTCCGACCGCCTCTGGGGCGCGGCTTTGACCTACACCGGCGGACCCGTCCATGCGGTCCTCATCGCCGACAGCGTGATGTATTCGGACGAAAAGGCGGACTACGACGACAACCTCACGGTGAGCGCCGCCTTCACGTACGACTTCGGGCCGTGGACGCTGATGACGAGCGCCTTTTGGTTCCAGGACGCGAAGGGCTCGAACTTCCTCGGTCACGCCGACATGAAGGACGTCTGGACCAAGGACGCGGCCGGGAACGCCGACCCCGCGACCTACAAGGGTTATGCGCTGCAGGTGGGCGCCCTCATCGATGCGGGCGGCGGCACGGTGAAGGTCAACATGGGCTGGATGGACGCGAAGGTCGACAAGACCTACTACGGCTTCGACGCGGACCAGGTCCTCGACGCCGAACGCTTCGGCGTCGCGGCCGCCTACTTCTATCCGCTTTCGAAGCGCACCCAGGTCTACGCGGGTGCGGGTTGGACGAAGGACAAGAGTTCCGTCGTGAAGGGATCCGACCCCTCCGCCTGGGAAGCCGTCTCGGGGCTGGTCGTCTGGTTCTGAGGGTTCTGAGGGCCGCGGCCGGTCGGCCCGGACGAAACGGGCGGCCTCCCCTGTGGAGAAGCCGCCCGTGAGGTTGGATTCCATCCGTGACCCGGGCCGAGGAGGAAGACTCAAGCTCCCGGCCCGGAGGTCACGTCAGGCACCTGGCCGAAGCGATCAGAAGTTGTGGACGAGACCGGCGGCCACGTCGAAGCTCTTCTGCTGGAGCTTGTAGTTCCCGTCGGAGCGGACACCGTCAACCTTGCGGTCGCGGTAGCCGGCGCCGCAGTAGAGCGTCGTGCGCTCAGACAAGCCGTATTCGTAGCCGACCGAAGCCGTCCAGGCCTTGGCGTCGTAGCCCGTGTCCTTGCCGTCGTGATCGATCTGCGCGTCCATGTAGCCGATGCCGACCTTGAAGTCGCCGCCGAGGGCCGCGAAGGCGGTGCCGACGTGCACGCCCCAACCGGTCATCGTGTCGTACTTGGTCACCTGGCGTTCTTTACCGAAGTCGCCGATGATGCCGGCCGCGTCGGCCGCATCCTGAAAGTACTGGACCGCGAGGAAGGCCTGCGCGACGCCGAAGTCGTACGAACCCGAGAGGTTGTACGTGAAGGCGTCGTCGACGGAAGCCGTGTCGGTGGCGTCAAGCTTCGAAGCGTCCTTGTTCGTCCAGTCGACGAGAGCGCCGATGCCGACCGGGCCGACCTGCCACTGCGCGCCGATGGCGGCGTAGCGGTCCGTGCCGGACTTCAGTTCCTTGCCGTTTTCGCCGAAGGCGTACTGCGCGTAGACGAAGCCGCCCGCGAATTCGGGCGAGACGTACGTGACGGTGTTGTCGCGGACGTCTTCGAAGTTCGCGAACACGGCGGAGTGGCCGGTGATGTTGTCGCCCCAGCCGGTGCCGAGGGCCGACGCCTGCGCACCGTAGAAGCCGACCGAGCCGGTGTCGCCGACGACGGCGCCCATGCGGCCGAAGTAGACGGAGCCGAAGCCGCCCGAGACGGCGAGCGAAGCTTCGCGGTCGAAGATCGTGCCTTCGGTGGAGAGCGAACCCGAGTCGGCTTCAAAACCGTTTTCGAGGCGGAACGTCACCTTGAGGCCGTTCCCGAGGTCTTCCGAACCCGTAAGGCCGAAGGCCGAAGCGGAGTTCGTGCCGGGAGGCCATCGAGAAGGAGTCGTCCTTCACCGAGTCGGCGCCCGGTTCCGTCGTCTTGGCGTGGTTGTAGACGAAGCCGTAGTCAACCGTACCGTAGAGCTGAACGTCGGCGGCCTGCGCGGAGAAGCTCACGGCGGCGAAACCGGCGAGAAGAGCAGTCGAGAGAATCGTTTTCTGGAACATGACGGTGTTCTTTCCTTTGTCGTTGTGTCGGGTAGTCCGGGGCCGCATCGCGGGGCCTGTCGAGCTGTCTAGCGTTCGAGCGTGCATGCGCTGCGGCGCGCTGTCGGATGGGCGGATTGTGCGCTATCCCTGATGCGAATGACTACCATTTCCATCGGACAGATTGACCGGCACCACCGGCAGGTTCCCGCTTCGGTCATGGTTCTTTGTCAGGGGAGCGAATGTTTCAGGATTGTTGCGTGCAAGCAAACGGCAACACTTGACCACAAAGCGCTTTATCCCTTCTTTGAGGGATAATCGTCAAAAATGCTGATGCGCTTCGACCACGGCCCGGCCTCCGGAGGAAGGCCCTGAGCACCGCACCCGCGAAGGCTTGAAGGGGTGCGGATGGGGCTGCGGCGGGGGCTGCCGGAGGGCGGCCCGGGGCCCTTCCCCGACCCGGTACCCCCGGGTCGGGCTTTGTCGGGTACGTATTCACCGAAATGACGATGAAGCGCCGATGAAGAAATCTTGAAGCGCCGGCGAAGAGCCCCACGCTCAAAACGCCCACAAAACGCCGACGGCCGGGGGTCGGGCTCTCGGCGTGCGTTCTCTCTCTTGCCTGCTTCGCGCGCGGCCGGCTGATCCTTCCGGCGGGCGCGCGGTGCTCAGCCGCACGATGTTGAGCTTCCCCCCATTCGGGCGGGCGGCGGGGCGCTTCTCTGCGCCGCCCTATGCACGGTTGCGGTTGACGCCTGCGGCTTGGTCCTCGGGCGCGGGGAGAGGCGGTCTTGTCCTCTCCTCACGCCGCGACGCACGCGTCGACCGTGGCGGCGCCGGGAACGGGTCCCGCGCTTCATGTGGTCCTCTTGTCCGCCTGGATTCAGGCCTTCCTACCCTCCTTTCGGGGTTTGGCGACGCGGGCGGCGGGGTCAGGCGCCGCCCGGGCGTCGGGGGGTTCAACGGTTCGGAATCAACGCTTCGCGACGTAGATCTGTTCGTGGATGCGGCTTTCCGGCACGTTCTTCAGGGCATGGAGCGCCTTCCTCACTTCTTCCATGCTCTTTTCCGAGCCGCAGAGGTAGAAGTCGGCGTCGTGCTCCAGGCACACCGCGCGCAGGAGCGAGATGTCGAGCTTCCCGTGCACGTCGAAGTCGCGGCCGGCGCGTTCGTCGTGGTGGGGTTCGCTGTAGAAGACGGCGAGGCCGGCGTTGGGGAGTTCGGTCATGAGGCGCTTCAATTCCTCGCGGAGCGGGAAGTTCGAGCCGTTCTTCGTCGCGTAGACGACGTGCACGCGGCGAAGCGGTTCCCTAGTCGCGATTTCCGAGAGGAGCGAGACGATCGCCGTGATGCCGATGCCTTCCGCGATCATGACGAGCGGGGTTTCGCCTTCGACGAGCGTGAACGCGCCCACGGGTTCGGAGACTTCGAGCGTGTCGCCCACGCGCACGTTCTGGCAGAGGTGCTGCGCGAGCTTGCCGGTTTCGCCCGTGAAGCGCTTCACGACGAGGCGGTAGCAGCCGTCCGCGGGCGTCCCGCAGAGGGTGAAGGCGCGCGGCGCGTAGTCGTCCGTGCGGATCCCGATGCTCTGGCCCGCCTTGAAGTCCGGCATCGCGCCGTCTTCCGGGACGAGGTTGAAGCGGATGACGTCTTCGCATTCGGTCTCTTTGTTCAGAACCTTGAAGTTCTTCCAACCCGTCCAGACGGGCTTCTTTTCGACCGGCTTCGCCTGCGATTCACCGCTGCCCCAATGCAAACCGAACATGATGATCTCTCCTCAATCTATCCCGTTGTGGGTAATTCTTTCGACGGTGCGTTGTTTGGTCCTGCACACCTTTCGGACTAATAGTACCTACGAAAAATCGACTAGGGCGGCGGGTTCCGGTGGCCTGCGGGGCGATTCCGAACGATTTCTTGACCTGAGGCCCACCCGGGAGAGGTCCTTACAAATCGGGGAGACGCGCCCACCCTTCCCGATCGTTTTGACGGCCGCGCCGTGAAAACCGTTGAGGGATCAGGGGTTTATGAGGCGTCCCTTTGGGATGGAGGCATCACCCCCCAAGGGGTAGTTTGCGGAAAGACTACCTCTCCTGAGGTAGGACAGGTCTTCGTTCGTCACTTTTCTCGACGACATTCAAAAATTTGTGTTGCCTTGCGTCCGCCGCTTTTTCATACGCAATTGCACGTAGGACCAACCACCGAGACTCGGGTTCTAAGGGGGCGGCGGAGGGTGACGGCGGAGGCCTGAGCATGATCGATTCGGGCAATGGATGCAGGCAAAGCGAACCCCTCGGAGGCCTGCGCCCGACCGAGGGGTTGGAAGTGTTTGGTTGAGGGTTGTGCCCGCCGGCCGTCCCGGCGGGCACACTGCGATCAGAACGCGTGCCGGATGCCGACGTTCCACCTCCAGTTGGTCTTGACGTCGCCGCCCGTCGTGCGCTCAAGGCTCAGGAAGGCCTTCGTGGCTTCCGTGAGGCTGAAGCTCGCGCCCGCGCCGAATTCGGCGTAGGTGTCGCCCAGGTCTTCCTTGTAGCTGTTGACCGCGGTGTTGAGCCGCGCCGTCGCTTCGACGTCGCCCTGGAATTCGTGGAGGAGCCGCACCTTTGCGTACACCGAGCCGCGGTTGTTCGCGAACTTGTACCCCGCCCGCGCGCCGATGTCGGCGAGGAGCGAATCCATGTTTTCTTCCTCGTACTTCACGCCGTTCTTCAACGTATAGCTGTCCCCGGCAATCCGCCCGTAGGCAAGCGTCACCATCGGTTCGACGTAGGCCCGATCGGCGATCGGAAGGTACCAGCCGAATTCCGTCGTGAACCCGAAGGCGTTGTTGTCCTCTCCGGACGAAAAGAAGCCGGAGGGGCCGCTAGGACCCTTCCGGCGTACCGAATGGAGGAGAGATGTCGTTCTTGTTCTTATGGGCCCGGCATGACCGGTGCCGGGCGAGGAGCCCTCCCCTGCGGCCATCGGGGGACAACCGTCGCGGGGAGGTTGGAGAGAAGGATTACTTCCCGGCCTTGATCGCTTCGGCGATGCGGTCGGCGGCGAACTTGCCGGACGTGAGCGCCCAGCCGACGTTCGCACCGGCGGGCGAGTCGTCGCCCATCACGCCGCCCACGAGTTCGCCCGCGGCGTAGAGGTTCGGGATCACCTGACCGTTCGTCTTCACGATGTTGAGGTTGTCGTCCGTGCAGACGCCGCCCATCGTCGTGGCGAAGCGGGGCTTCTGCTCAACGATGTAGTAGGGGCCTTCGGCCGAAATCTCAGCGTTCATGTACTTGGCGGGACGGTCGAAGTCGGCGTCCTTCTTGGCCTTCACGAACCCGTTGTAGCGGGCGACGGTGGCCTTGAGGTTCTCGGCGTTGACGCCGGCCAGCTTCGCGACTTCTTCGATCGTCGCGGCCTTCACGAAGAGGGGCGCGTTCTTGCCGTTGTCGGCCAGGTACTTGTCCGCGTCTTCGTGCGAGACGCCCGTTTCAGGCAGACGCTTGTAGAAGCCTTCCCAGGACTTCTGGTCCATGAAGACGTAGGCCTGCTTGTTCGGGGTCTGGAGCATCGGATCGAGAATGTGGCGGTTCGAAGCCTTTTCGTTCACGAAGCGCTTGCCGTTGACGTCGACCAGGATGCCGGCCTGATCGAACGCACCCACGTTCGCGTAGATCGTGGACTTGGCGATGCCGGGCGCGACTTCGATGCCGTTCGGGTAGCGCTTCCCGTACTGGAGGAGCTGGGTCTTGGCGTCGAGGGCCTGCGCCATGCGCAGACCGTCGCCGGTGGAGGAGACCGGCCCGTAGTAGAGCGCGGCCTTGAGTTCAGGCGAGAGCATGTCCTTGTTGGCGCCGTAGCCGCCGGTGGTCAGCAGCGTCTTCTTCGCGCGGATCGTGTAGGCCGTGCCGTTCGCGTCTTCGGCCTTCACGCCGACGACCGCACCGTCTTCGACGATGAGTTCGGTCACGCGGGTCTGGTAGAGGACCTTGGCGCCGTTCCCGGCGATGACTTCGCGCAGGTGCTGCGCCATCGTCTTCGCGCCGCCTTCGAATTCAAGGGCGCGCGGGTGCGAGTATTCGGCGAGGAACGGGAGGTCGTTCGGGATGAACTTGACGCCGACTTCCTCGTGGAGCCAGTCGATCATCGGACCCACGTTGTTCGCGTAGATGCGAAGCTTCGAGAGGTCGTTCAGGTTGTGGCCGTTCGCCTGGAAGTCCTTGATCATCGATTCGGGGGAGTCTTCCGTGGAGCCGAAGGCCTTCTGGAGCTTCGACCCCTGCGCGACGACCTGGCCGCCCGAGATCGAGGCCGCACCGCCGATGAAGGGCATCTTTTCGACGAGGATCGCGTCGAGCCCGTTCATGCGGGTGCGGATCGTCGCAGACATGCCGGAGCCGCCGCCCCCGACGATCACGACGTCGGTCGTGAGCTCTTCATTCTTGGCGGCCTTCTTGACGGCGACCGGAACGAGGGTCGCGGGATCGACGCCAGCCTGCTTCACGCAGTCGGCGACGGCGTTGCGGATCGCGGTCGACGTGATCGTGGCGCCGGTCAGGGCGTCGATGTTGGGGGACTGCGCGTCGACGATCTTGGAGGGGAGAATTTCCGCGGCCTTGGAGCCGATCCCTTCCGTTTCCGTCTGCTTGACGATGTTCACCTTTTCGATGCGGTCCTTCGAGAACGTGACCTCGACGACGACCGGACCGTGAATGCCGGCGGCTTCGGCCGTGTACGTGCCCGCCTTGAAGGCGGGGGAGGCCCAGGCGGTCGTCGCCATGGCGGCGAGCGTGGCGAAGGCGATCATGGTGCGTTTCATATGAATGTTCCTCTCATTCGAAAAGCTGGCGGGGGACCTCTTGGAGCGTCTGGATCAGCCGCCCGTGGGTTCGGGACCCCCTTTGGGGTTTCAGGGGTGTTTGTTCGGGGTGTGTTTGGAGAACTCTGTGCCGAAGCCTCGGAGACTTACGGGTTCATCGCCTTGTGCAAGGTTTCCAGAACCGTCTTGCAGTCTTCCAAGGGGATCTGGCCCGGGGCGGAAGCCTTGCCGCCGACCGACGCAAACGTGAGATCCGACCCGAAGCCTTCGCCGGTGATGCGCGTCAACACGCCCGCCGCGCCCATCGCCATCGTGAGCATGGGCTTTTCGGTGTGGTAGTGGCGCATCTTGGCGGTGGCCATCATGACGGTGAGCGCATCTTCGGGCGAGTGGGCCATCACGGCGATCTTGAGGATGTCGGCGCCCATCTGGTCTTCGAGCATCAGACGGCGCATGATTTCGGCTTCGTCCGGCGTGAACTTGAATTCGTGATCCGAGATGATGACCTTCACGCCCTTGGCGTGGGCTTTCTCGACCAAGCGCTTCACCATCGCGGCGTCGCGGAAGAGCTCGATGTCGATGATGTCGGCGCGGCCGTTCTCCAACACGGCGTCGTAGACCTTGCCGTAGTAGTCGTCGTTCGCGATGAAGGGACCGCCGTCGGTGCCGTTGCGAAGCGTCACCAACACCATCTTGTCGCCCGCGGCTTCGTAGGCCTTGGCGGTGGCGGCGGCCATTTCAGAAGGAGCGAGCTTGCCGAGGTAGTCGATGCGGACTTCGACCATGTCGAGGGCTTCCAACTTCGCGAAGCCCTTCACCGTGTCGACCAGCGCGTCCGTCGTCTTCGCGGTCGTCGGGGCGATGAGGCCCGGACGGCCCCCGCCGATCGTGCGACCCTTGATCGTGAGCGGCTTCGCGGCACCGGTCCCCCAGCCCTTCACGACGTTCTTGGTGTCGACCGGACGGGTCTTCTCACCGAAGGCGTCCACGACGCTCGCGGCGGCTTCGTGGGTGAAGGCGACGGTACCCGCGGCGATCGTGGCGGCGGACTGGAGGAATTGACGACGGTGCATGGTCTGATGTGCCTCGTGCTTGTGTGTTTGGTTCGGAGGGAGAGCCGTCGGCGTGGTCGCGCCGGGCGGTCTTCCTTGGGGCGTCGGAGTCCGGTGGTTTCCGGACCCCTGCGGCCGGCTTGGATTTGTCTCGGGCGGTGCGCTCGGTGCGCTTCGGGAGGGTCTTCGCCCTCCTCCATCCGCCGGAATCGAATTCTGACGATCCGCCCCGCTTCCCACTACCCCCGAGCGGGGGTAAGAAGTGAAAACCCCGGCTCTGTAGAATTTGACGCATGCCGACCGACCAACAGAAAGCCCTTTTTGAGGCCCCGTTTCCCGCCGCGGACGCGACGTCGTCTCTGCGTCCCCCGGAAGCCCCGCAGGCGACCGACGCCCGGGCCGCTTCGGAGGGCGTTCGTCCTGAAGGTGCGGAATGTGGTGGAGGTGTCGGCGGCTTCGACGGCCTCCCCCGCGCGCAGGTGAAGCTCCTGCGGCGCGTGCGGCGGCACTACCGTCAGATGGCGCGGGAGCGCGCCCGGGAAATGGCCCGAGATAAAGTCTCGGAGATCACCCGCCCGTCGGAGTCCTCCTTCCTCTGGTCCAAGGCCTCTCCCGCGAAGAAGCTCCTCTGGATCGCGATCTTCACGGCGGCGCTCCTGGCACCCCTGAGGGAAGCCCACGGGGAAGGCGCCGGCCTGAATTCGCCGGATCCCGTGAACCCCGCGCGCCCCGTGGGCGTGATCACCGTCCCCGCGCAGCCCGACGCCGTGTCGGGGGCGACGACGTCCGCCGAAGGCGTTCAGGACAACCGGCCGTTGATCACGGTGGCGCTTCTGGACACCCTCATCAATCCGTTCGACGCGATGGACCTCCAGGCGACGGTGCGGACGATGTCCGAGATGACGCCGCAGTACCGCTGGCGCACCGTGACGGTGAGCGCGGCGGAAGCCGCGGACGACGTCGCGCGCGTGAAGCCCGACTTCATCTTCGCGCCCGCCGGCTTCGCCGCGGAAGCCGTGATCGGGCAGCCTTTCCCGAATCAGTGGATCGTCACACGAAAGACCGCGCTCGCGCAGAGCGCGGAAGCGTCGACCGGGGCGGTCTTCGTCGTGCGGCGCTCGGGCGAAGAGACTGAAGGTGCGGCCCCGGGCGCAACGACCCGCCCGGCCGGGCCGGGCCTTGCGAACCGCATGGGCGCCGCGGTCCGCCCCACGCCCACCACCATCGCCGACCTCGAGGGCCTTCGCGCCGGGGCGGCGCTCCCAACCTCCGTCGACGGGTGGCTCGCGGCCGCACTCGAAATCAAGAAGGCTGGGTTCGACCCCGAAACGTTCTTCTCTTCGGTCGCCTTCCGGAACAACGCCTACCCGGACGTGATCTCGGCGCTTTTGGCCGGTCAGGTCGACGTGGCGGTGCTCCCCGCGTGCCTTTTGGAGTCGATCGGCGCGCAGGGGTTGGCCGACCTCTCTCACTTGGCGGTGGTCGCCGAGCGCGACGACCGCGTGGGGCCGGACAACGTCCCCGCTTTGGCCTGCCGCCACTCCACCGCCCTCTACCCGGACGTGAGTCTGCTCTCCACCGGTTTTGCGCCCGAGTCGGTGGTGCGGGACGTGACGATCGCGATGCTGACGCTCCCCACCACCGGGCAGTTCGAATGGCGCACCAACGTCTCGCACGCGGCGGTCCGCGACCTCTTTCAAGCCCTGGAAGTGGGTCCCTACGCGCACCTTCGTGACATGAGCCCGCGGGCGATCTTCTCCCGCTGGAAGACCGAGATTCTCGTGGGGCTTCTCCTTCTTTTGATCCTCGTCGGGAACGAACTGCGGCTTCACGCCTTGGTGCGCCGCCGCACGGAAGAGCTCCGAAGGACGATGGAGGAGAAGGAGCGGGTGGCCGCGGAGGCCGCGAAGACGCGTCTGGAATTCGCCGGGTTCGAACGGCGCTCCATCGTGCAGCAGATGTCCGGGATGATCGCGCATGAGATCAACGGGCCCGTGGGGGCGATCCGGACGTATGCGGCCGTCCTGAAGATGGGCGAAGCGCAGAACGGCGCGAATGGGAACGGTGCCGGGAATGAAGGCGCCGACAAAGCGGACGACCCCGCTCGCCGGATCCGTGAGGAAGCCCTGGCCGGGATCGACCGCGAGGCGGTCCGGATCGCCGGGATCATCGCGGGGGTGCGCCGCTACGCGAAGCGAAGCGGCGCCGCCTTGAAGCCCGTCGACCTCTGCCGTGCCGTGCGCCGGAGCGTCGCGAGCCTCGCCGCCGAAATGGCGCAGCAGGGCGACGCGGAGATGGAGCTCCTCTTCGGGGTCGGCGGCGAATGGGGCGAGGCGAAGGAGGCGAAGAGCCTCTCCGGCCAGAACACGTCGGCGGGCGACGGTGCGAAGACGGGTTCTGACGTGAAGTCCGGGAAGAACGGCGCGAAGAAGAACGGCAGGAACGGCAAGAACGGGACGAAAGGCAGGACCGATGCGCCCGCCCCCGCCTGTGCGCCCGTGATCCGGCTCCCCCGCACCAAGACGGGCGGATCCGTAGAGGCCTGGGTGTCGGGGGACGCGTTGGAGTTGGAGATCCTGGTACTCAACCTCCTTCGCAACGCCTGTTCGGCCCTGAAGGCCCTCCAAGGCAGGCGCACCGACAAGGGCGTGGACGCCAAGGATGAGGCTGAGAAGGCCTCCACCGCCCTGCCCCCGCCAGTTCTGACGCTGGAGCGCTGCCCGACGGACGCGTCCCGCTGGCGCCTCACGGTCGTGAACGCCGTGAGCGTCGACCCGGCGGACGACGTCTCTCCCGAGGCCCTCGAAGCCCTCAACGACGCGAGCGCCGGGATCCGGCGGCGGATCCGCGAAGCGGCGGCCGCGGACGATCCGGTGAATCCGGGGGCTGTGACTGCTGCGGGTGCTGCGGCAGGTGCGGAGGGTTCGAGCGATTCGAACACCGACTCCCCCGACAGCCGCGACCACCGCGGCTTGGGGCTGGGCTTGACGATCTGCCGCGGCATCGTCGAGCGCCACGGCGGCAGGCTCACCTTCCGGGCGACGCGCCTGGGGGACCTCCCCGCCGTCGAAGCGGGGTTCGAGGTCGAAGCCCTTCCCGACGCCGGTGATTCGTCCGCATTGCCGGAAAAGGCTGCACTCCCGCATACTTCCACCATTGCTCCGGGCGTCGTGCCCGGCGCGTACGCGGCGGAGGAAGCCGCCCCTGAAGACTCGGGGGATGCCGATGCCGCCCCCAGAATTCACCGACCCGAAGAATCGGCTGAGCGCACGCGTCATGCCGCTTCCCGATGCTCCGAAGCCGCAGAAAGGACCACCGATGACCACGAAACCTCTCGTCCGCCTCGTCGACGACGATGACGACTTCCGCGAGCCAGCGGCTCTTTCTCGGCATGGCTGGGTTTGAGGTCGACGACTACGCCTGCGGGGAAGTCTTCCTCGCAGAAGCGTCGTTGGAGCGCCCCGGTGTCATCGTCGTGGACCTCCGGATGCCCGGGATCGACGGGATCGAACTCCAACGCCGGTTGATCCAGCGTGGGTGCGATCTCCCCATCATCTTTCTCACCGGTCACGGCGACGTGACCACGGCCGTGCACACGCTCAAAGCGGGCGCGCTCGACTTCATCGAGAAGCACGGCGACCCGATGGCGCTGCGCGCCGCGGTGGAGAAGGCCTGCGCGGTATCGCTCAAACGCCATGAAGAAAAGAAGGCGCTGGGTGAACTCGCCGACCTCTGGGCGACGCTCACGAACCGCGAGCGGGAAGTGCTCGTCCTCGTGGCGGAAGGAAAGTCCAACAAGGAAGTCGCGTCGGCGCTCGGCATCGGCGCCGAGACCGTCAAGATGCACCGCGCGAACGCCTTCGCGAAGATCGGCCTCACGAGCGCGCTCGACGCCTACCGGTGGCTGGAGCGCCTGGGGCTTGTTGAAGGGGCGGCCCCGACGGCCGCCGCGGAGGAAGCATGAGCACGGGTCGCGGTTTTGGGGCCTCCCGGCGGGACTTCCTCTCGGGGGGGCTTCTTGCGGCAGGGGCCGCGGGGGCTGCGTGGAACCTTCCCGGCGTCGCCCGCGCCACGGACCCGGCGGCCTGGAGCGAAACGGACGTTTTGGACGTCCTCGTCGTCGGCACCGGGATCGCGGGGCTCTCCGCCGCCTGCGCCGCGAAGGAGGCCGGGGCGAAGAAGGTCCTCCTCATTGAAAAGGGGCCGCTCATCGGCGGCCATTCCATCTATTCCTCCGGGTCGATCGCTGTGGTGACGCCGCGCACGAAACCCTACGGGCTGGAAGACTCGGCCGAGCTCTTCACCGCGGACGCCCTCGTTGTGGGCGGGGGCGCAGGGGACGAAGCGATCCTCATGAAGATCGCCCGAGGTTCGCACGACGCGTTCGAGTGGCTCGAATCCATGAACGTGCGCTTCGGCGCCCCCTACGTCGCGCACTCGGGCGTGCACCGCCGGTGCTTCACGATGCCGGGAAACAGCGCGGGGCGGAGCTACGTTCTGGAGCTTGCGAACCACGCCCGGAGCCTCGGGATTCCCGTGCGGTTGAACGCCCGCCTGACGGGGCTCTCCAAGACCCGCAACGGCTGGGGCGTCGCGGTCGAGAACACCGACGGGCCGCTCTCCCTCATGGAAGCCAAGACCGTCATCCTCGCGACCGGCGGCTTCACCGCGGACGTGCGCCGGCGCATGGCCGTTCACCCGCAGTTGACCGCGGACCTGCGCACCACCGCCAACCCCTACGGCACAAACTGGGACGGCGCGACCGGGGATGCGCTGGATCTCGTGCAGTCCGTGGGCGGCGCCTTGAAGACGGGCTTCGGCATGCAGCTGATTCCCTTCTGGGGCGGACGACTTTTGGACTACGTGGGCGGGGACATCTACTTGACGCTGCAGGGCCGCAGGTTCGTCGACGAGACGCGCCCCTGGAACGAGGTGGCGGACAAGATGCTCTCTCTCCCCGAAAGAGAATGCTGGGTCGTCACCGACCGGCAGTCGATGAAGGGCGCGACTCTTGGGTTGAAGCTCATCAACGGGATCGTCCGGAAGGCCGCCACCGTCGAAGAGCTCGCCCGCGGGATGGACGTGCCTTTGGCGGAACTCCGCCGGACCTTGGAGTCCTACAACCGCGCGGTGCGTGAGGGCTTCGACCCCGAGACGGGAAAGCGCGCCTTCGCGCAGACGATCTCGGAGCCGCCGTTTTATTACGGGAAGGAGCGGATCTACGTGCACACGTCTTTGGACGGGGTAGCGACCGACGCGTTGGCCCGGGTGGTCGACGCCGACGGGACGCCCGTCCCGGGACTCTACGCCGCGGGTGAAGTCGTGGGCGGGATCTGGGGGCGGGAGCGTCTGGGCGGCGCCCAGCTCACCAACTGCCTCGTCATGGGGCGGACCGCGGGGGCGCAGGCTGCGGAGGTGGCGAAAGGGTGAAACCCGGTTTGGAGCGCCTGCCCGTTCATCTCCATACCGTACCGGTGAAAAGAGTCCCGGCCTCCCGAAGAGCGCCGGGATTTTCACACCTCCCGGGGCCGTTTCAGGCGATTCTTGAACTCAAGTTCTTCACCCACAACGGAACGAGTCGTTCCGCTTTGCATCAAACACACTGATTTTTCTTGATTTTTTGGTTTTCACGGTGTTTTCACTAAGGCGATCAGCTTAGTTCGCCGCTTTAATGGTACGCAAACGGGTGGGAAACCGCTCGAACCGAAGAAAAACAGTGGAGACTCAGGACATGTTCAAGAAGACTCTCGTTGCGGCCGCCATCGGCGCGCTTTCCATCTCGGCCTACGCCGCCGACGTCAACGTCTACGGCGTCATCGACTACGGCATGGTGTACAACCACACCAAGTACGAAGCTACGGACAGCGATTCCATCAAGGAAGACAGCTTCACGATGGATTCCGGCGTCAACTCCGCGACCCGCTTCGGTCTGCGCGGCTCTGAAGACCTCGGCAACGGCCTCAAGGTCGGCTTCAAGCTCGAAAACGGCTTCTCGTCCGACTCCGGCAAGCTTGGTGAAGACCGCCTCTTCGGCCGTGAAGCGACGGTGAACGTCTCCGGCGACTTCGGTACGGTCTACATGGGCCGCCTCGGCACGCGTCTCCGATACGGGTTCCGTCGGCTTCTACGGCGCGATGGCCTCCGCCTTCGGCTCCGGCTGGTCCTCGAACATCGCCGGTCACACCAAGGTGATGGCCGCCTACACGTCCCGTCTCGACAACGTGATCGCCTACGTCTCGCCCACGTTCGCCGGCACGACGATCTACGCCCAGTACGCCATGGGCGGTGACGACGGCGGTGACGAAAACAAGACGAACACCGACCGCTACGCCGCCTTGGGCGCGAAGTGGGCGGGCGGCCCCTTCGAAGTGGGCGCCTTGGTCGACTGGACGAACAAGAGCAATGCCGTACTCAAGATCGGCACGACCACCCTCGGCAGCAACGACTACACGATCGAAGACGCCTACACGTTCAACCTCGCGGGTTCCTACGACTGCGGCTTCGCGAAGACCTTCCTCGCCGTGCAGTACTTCAAGGATGCCTCGGATGCTGCTGGGATTCTCGGCACGACCATGGACCTCGTTGAGATCAGTGGGTTTACCGACGATGATTACGACGCCGTCCAGCGTGTCTTCAGCTTCGACGGCTTCGGCGTGCATCTCTCGACGCAGTTCGACGCCTTGGGCGGCACCTGGAAGGCCGGCATCGGCTACATGGATGGTGAAGCCAACGTGAACTCCACCTATGCGGCGGTCCCCTCCTTCGAGCCAAGCCCGACCTCAAGGCCTACACGGCTTCCGTCGGCTACGAATACGCCCTCTCGAAGCGCACCACGCTCTACACGGGCATGGGCTACGTCCAGCGCGAGGTTGAGTTCACTGAAACCAACTCGACGTCCACCAAGTACGAAGGCAAGGCCTACGACTTCGTGGCCGGTCTCGTCCACCGCTTCTAACCAGCCTCTCCGCGGCTCCGGCCGCATGAGCTGAAAGCATTTCCCCGGTGCTCCATGTGAGTGCCGGGGATTTTCTTCATCTCGACAAACCGAACCCCCGGCCGGACCGCGCCCATGCCGGGGGTTCTGGTTTTCGTGCGGGCCGAAGAGGAAGAACCTCGCGGTCTCCCCTTCAGCTCACCGACCGGGACCTCACCCGATCGCCGCCGCCACGTTCCGGATGTGCGCGACGAAACGCGTCATGTCGGCTTCGATGGTGGGGTTCTTGTGGACGTCGTTCGCCATGAAGGACTGCGTGGGCTTCAGACCCAGGAACGCCATCGTGCGGTGAAGCGGCAGGAAGACGCCGTCGATCCCGACGCCGCCGAAGAACTGGTCGGGCTCGGTGAAGGCTTCCAAGGGCGCGTTCCAGGTGGACGAGAGCATGTAGTGCTTGTCGGTGAGGAACCCGCCCGAGCCGTACTTCTTCGAGGCGTCGCTACGCGATCGCCCGTCGCCGCCGCAGAGCCGGGGCGAGACGAACACCTCGTCCTCGTACTTCTTCAATTGCCACGGCGTCGACATCCACCACCCCGGCGTCTGGATCACCACAAGGTCGGCCTTGAGGATCTTTTCGACTTCGGCTTCGACGTCCCAGCCGTTTTCGATCTGGGTGGCGTCGGTCGTCCAACCGAGGGCTTCGAGGGTCTTGCGGCCCTTCTCAACGAAGGCGTGGTTCAACGTGCCGCCGCTGTGCCCCAGCGCGCAGCCGGCGTCGATGAAGAAGGCGTGTCGAGTCATTTGCTTTTCTCTTCCGTGTTCGATTCGAAGGCCGCGGGGCGCAGAGGCGCTGCCTCGCGGGCTTCTTCCGCACCGGCGGGAGCGCCGGCACGGACGTGTGCTTCGGCGAAGTTTACGCCTCAAGGTGCGCTTCGTTGAGAGGTTTTTCACGTTCTACGCCTTTTGACGGAGCCGGTTCGACACCTCTGCCCGTACACCTGCGGGCCCGGATCTCCCCAACCGATTCACCCCAACTGCTTATGGGGAAACTCCCACCTCTCCATGTCCCCGATTCGACATCACCTGTCCTCAATTCTTATTGCCTTTTGACGCGGACGGCGCGAAGATGGTTCTTAAGACAGGCGTAAGACCGTCAAGACCCGCGACCCGGGCATCAAAGCTTCGGATCGCTTGAAGACCGCACCTTGCCGAAGGACGCATTTCCCCGAACGGCCGCCCTTTCTCACGCCTCGACCAAGGCGGGCGGCCGCGGAATCGTCCCCAAAACGGAGGATCTAAAAGATGAACCAAAATCGTCGTGATTTGCTCAAAGGCACGATCATCGGGTCCGGCGCGCTGATCGCGGGCGCCGCCCATGCGAAACCCGAACCGAAGGGCAAGCCCAAACCCGAAACCTATGACGTGGTCGTTGTGGGCGCGGGCTTCGCCGGCATGTGCGCCGCGCTCGAAGCCGCTGAAAAAGGCGCGAAGACCGTGCTCCTCGAAAAGATGGGGCGCCCGGACGGCACGACCGTCTATTCGTCCGGTTGGATCGCCGCCGTCGGCTCCCGCTTCCAGAAGAACCATCCGGAGGATTCCAAGGAAGCGTTCTTCAACGACATGATGAAGCTCTCGGGCTACCACTCCGACCCCGAACTCGTGAAGGTCTACGCGGACGAAGCCGGGGACGGCATCGACTGGTTGGCCGACCACGGCACGCCCTTCTTCCTCTGGGAGAACCTCCCCGCGCCCGAACTCTCCCGCTGCGTGATCAGTCCGGGTGAAGGCATTTCGGGCGGCTCGAAGCTGCTGCGCTGCCTGATGGCCGCTTTGGACAAGGCGGGCGTCAAGATCCACTACAACACCAAGGCCGTTCACTTGATCAAGAACGACAAGTGGGAAGTGGAAGGCGTCGAATGCCTCACGCCCGAAGGCCCGAAGCACTACCGCGCCAAGGGCGGCGTGATTCTGACCACCGGCGGCTACGGCGCGAACGAAGCGATGGTCGCGCAGTACATCGGTGCGTGGGCCGCGAAGCTGATCGTGCGCGGCTCGCCCTGGATCACGGGTGAGAACCTGCTCTTGGCGAGTGAAGTCCACGCGAAGCTCGTCAACATGGACCAGTTCTACGCGGGCCCGATCACCCCGACCGGCCACGCGAACCCGTCGCCCCTGATGCACGCCGGCTACGGCATCCAGGTGGGCACGAACGGCAAGCGCTTCGTGCCGGAAACCTGGCTCCAGGTCCCGAAGGCCAAGGCCATTGCGGAACGCACCCCCGACAACCGCAGCTTCATGCTGATCGGTCAGGACGCGGACGCGAACGACAACATCCTCTCGAACACGATCGAGCGCTTCGGCCGCTTGGGCTACAAGGTCCCGAAGGGCGACACGATCGAAGAGGTCGCGAAGGCCGCGGGCGTCGACCCGGTTGCTCTCGCTGAAACCGTCAAGGAATTCAACGCGGCGGTGAAGGCGGGGAAAGCGAAGGAACTCGATCCGCCCTACGAATACGAAACCCCGCATGCGCTTGAGACCGGTCCCTACTACATGGTTCCGGCCGCGGGCGGCATGGCGAGCACGATGGGCGGCCCCAAGATCGACAAGGACGCGCGCGTCGTCAACTTCGAGATGAAGCCCATTCCCGGGCTCTACGCCGCGGGCGCCGCGGCGGGCGGGCTCTGGTACCAGGACGACATCGGCGGCAACCAGTTGGGCGGCGGCATGGTGTTCGGCCGCGTGGCGGCGCGCCATGCGGCGGCTCGTGCCAAGGCTTCGAAGGCTGCGAAGTAAGGGAGGACTGATCATGCTCAATACGAAACAACTCCTCTCCGCCCTTCTCGCGGCGGGCGTGCTGGCGCTCTCGGGTTCGGCGGGTGCCGCGGACTTCCTCGCGGACCGTCACGGTGCGCGCGGCGTCGAATGCAAGACCTGCCACCAGACGGCGACGCCGGCGCCTGGCGCCGTCGTGTCGTCCAAAGCCTGCGACGGCTGCCACGGCGGCCTCGACAAGGTGGCCGAACGCACGAAGGACATGGTCCCGAATCCGCACTACAACCACCTGATCAACACCGACTGCCAGGAATGCCACAAGGGGCATCAGCAGAGTCAGAACCTCTGCGGCTCGTGCCACAACCTGGAATGGAAGGTGCCGTAATCGGGTGAGTTGATCGCCGGATCAACGGCAACCCCCGCCGCCGGGCGACCCGAGCCGAAAGGCAAGCTTCTCCGGCGGCGGATCTCCTCCTCGACGCGTGAGGCTGGCGGTGAGACATGAGCCGCCCGATCACGCGGGCTGAGAGCCCGACCGGGAAGTGTGCCGGTCGGGTTCTTTTTTCTTTCCGGCGGGGCGCGGGATGGGGCTGCGCAAACCGTTTGTTTCCGGGTCGCCGGAACCTGAGGCCCGGGCGATAATCGTCCAAGCGGTTGGGGGTCTGCGCCCGACGAAATGCGCACACCCCTGCCCTGCCCGACCATCCCGACCGACCCGACCACCGACCCGACCACATGACCACCAAAAGCTCCTCCGCCCTTCCCACCCGCTGGCCCGAAAACTTCCGCCCGGACGACGTGACCGCGCCGGTGCACGGCGTCTTGGTGAAGGACCGCATCGAGCACGGCGACGCCCGTGGCGTGGGCCAGCACGCCCACAAGACAGGGCAGCTCACCATCACGCTCTCGGGCTGGGTGGGGTTGTCGGTCGGGGGTTCGATCGTCGCTTTGCCGGCCGGCACTGCCGCGTGGGTGCCTTCGGGCATCGCCCACGAAGGGATCCTGGGCGAGAACGCCTCGAGTTGGTACGTGCACTTCGCGGAGCCCCTCTGCGCGGAGCTCCCGAAGACGATCGAGCGCTTCTTCATCTCGAACCTCGCCTTGGAAGCGGCGCGGCGCTTCATCGACCGGAACGACCCCTTCGACGCCGACTCGCCCCTCGGGCGGATCGCCAGGGTGCTGATCGACGAGATCCGTTCGGCGGAGCGCCTCAAACCGGGCTTTGCGGCGCTCTCCACGCATCCCCTTTTGAAGGCCGTCGCCGAGGCGATCATTGCGAAGCCCGACATGCGGCTCTCGCGCGAAGACTACGCGGAAGCGGCCGGGATCTCGGGGCGGCAGCTCTCCCGCATCCTCGCGGCGGAAACGGGCAGAGGGTTCGGAGACTGGCGTCTGGAGCTCGTCATGCTTCAGGCGACGCTGCTTCTTCGCCGCGGGATGACCACCGAGGCCGTCGCGGCGGAGGTGGGGTATTCGAGCGCGTCCGCCTTCATCGTGGCCTTCAAGCGCGTCTTCGGCGTGACGCCGGGGGCGTACGTGACCGGAAACTGAGGGGCGCCCGTCGTCAGGACCGCAGGAACGCAAAGGGGCGCCCACCGTGAGCGCCCCTCGTTTCGTTGCCTTCTCAGCTTCCGATTCACTTCCCAGGCGCGATCGTCCGCATGACGATCCCGCAGGCCTTTGCCAGAACCGCGTCGCGGGTTTGGAGGTCCGTCCCCGCCGGCATCCTCACGTGAACCGCCGCAAACCAGGCGGCGCCCTCCGGATCGAAGAGCATGGCGTGGACCGAGCGGTTCGTCTCGTCGTCGGACGACCCCGACCCAGTACGGTCCGCAACCGTCCAACCTTGCGGCACCTGCGCCTTGAAGAGGTGCGCGGAGTGCTTGTTGGCCTTCAACATGTCCTCCCACTCCATCCGTTCGTCCGGCGTGAAGTCGAGGTAGAGCTTCCTCCAGAGCTGCGTGATCGCGGACGGGCGCGTCTTGTCGCGCACGTCGTAGGCGGACGTCTTGTTGCAGTCGGGCTCGTAGCGGTCGATGCGGGTCCGGAGGTCCCCCTTCCACTGGAGCCACGCCGTCATCGCGGCGGGGCCGCCCAAAGTCTTCATGAGGAGGTTCGCGGCGCGGTTGTCGCTCTCCGAACAAGCGGCGCGCGCGGCGTCCTTCACGCTGATCACGTCGTCCGGGTTCATCTTGGAGAGGACCGGCGCGTGCGGGGCGTCGCCGCCGACCGCTACCTTCACCTCATCCTTCATGTGGCCTTCGACGACGCGGGCGGCGAGGAGCGCCTTCACGGTGCTGCTCAGAGCGAACTGCTCCTGGCTCCTCCATTCGAGGACGACGTTCCCGGCTTCGTCCCGGACGGAGACGCCGATCTCGGCACCGGCTTCCTTTTCCAAGGTTCGGATGCCGTCCTGACCGGCGGGACCCGGGGGAAGAGCGGCGAAGGAACTGATGGGAAGTGCGGTGCCCGCCGCGCAGAGCGTGGCGGCGGCGATGAGGGTTCGGCGGGAGATGGCGGCGTGGAGTGTCATGGTCGCGGTCCGTCGGGGGTTGGAGGTTGGGCCTCCGGGCGTTCCTCTTTTGAGGAAGATTGAGGCAGAGCGAAGCATATCAGGCGCCGCGCCCGCCGGAGCTTAAGAACACCGCCCGGACGTGCGGCCGGAGAGAGGAGCCGGGGCGTCCGGGCGGTGAGGATTGTGCTGGAGCGTGAGGTTTCGGCAGGAGCCGAAGCCTCAGGACCGGACGTGCGGGACGTTTCGACGAGGGACGCGGCGGCGACGGCCGATGCCCTGTGCGGTGCCGGTGACGACGATGGTTTTGCCGGTGTAGTCGATCTTCATGGGTGGTGCTCCCGTTTCGGACTTTGGTGTGGGTTGCTTTGGGTTCTTGGGTTTCTTGACCGGAGTATCCGGAAGGTCCTCCGGCGGCCTTGGGTTCGGCTCGGGATCTCGTGCTTTGGGGTTGAGGCCGAACCGCGGGGGCCCGTCGGCATGCGCTGGGGTCTTGGGTTGCGGATGCCGTCGGAGGAGAGGACCTTCCCGTCGTCTCACGTGATGATTCGTAGAACCGCGCACCTACCATATCCCATGGTGATTTCTCATGCTTGGGCATGCGTTTCATGCATCCCTAAGAAGCCCTCATCCTCCGGATAAATGAAAGCCCCGATGCCGGTGACGTCGGGACTTCCGAAGAAGGTTCTGATTGTGGGTGCCGGGGTCTTCGGCAGGGAGGCCCGCCGGGAGTCTCAGCTCGCCGGGCGGTTGGCGTTGAAGACCGGCTTGAGCTCCCGGATGAGGTACGCCTCCAGGGCGCAGGCGAGGTAGGCGTCCTTGATTTCGAAGCCGATCGTGCAGGCCCGACCGGAGGCCGCCTTGAGGCGCGTATCGACCGGCTGGTAGTCGCCGTCGACGTACCATGAGTAGGTGTTGAGGCGCGCCGATATCCCCCGGGCGCGGTAGATTCCGCCTCCTCTCGAGACGCCCAACCCGACGTACGTGACGATGCCGTCTTCCGACACGAACGCATAGCAACCCTGCTTGTCGTAGTTGGGAACCGGGCCTTTCTGGACGAGAGCCGGACCCTGCCACTCCGGGGGCTCTCCGCCCATCTTAGCCGCGTCCCAGTGGAGGTCGAAGAAAACGCGCGTTGCCTCCCGAAGCCTCTTCAGCGTCGGCGCGTCGGCCCGATGCTTCTCATCGCGTGTCTGTCGGAGCGCTTTCTCATCTTTCTCGCGTGCGAGTCGAGCCTTGCGTTCTTCGGGCGTTTCCGGAACTTCAACTCCAGGCGTTTCGGATTTCGTCGTCATTCGTGTCTTCCCACCATCCACAACATGCACTGATGGAGCAATATTACTCCCGAACCGCCGTCCCCTGGTCGACCCCAGGACAAACTACCCCGTGTAAGCAGCGATTTCGTCGTAGAATCCGTTCGAACGACCAAGCGACCACCCAGCGTGCGCCGCCTCCCTACGTCCCATCAACCACACTTCAGGGAAACGCACATGTACGAACGATTGACCGACATCTTCTCGGCCGCCGCGATCCGGATCGTGGGCGCGGCCGACGCCGCTCACACACCCATCCGCACGACGTCACCGACCTCCTCCGCTGCGGATTCTGCGGGGCTTTGGGAGACGACCCCAAGCCCGAACGCTCCACCCACACGCACTACGTCTGGGTCGAGGACGATCCGAAGAAGCGTTGCGGGGAGGAAGGCCGCGCCCTCTGGTGCGGCGCCCCGCAACCCGCCTCCGCCGACGGCTCGCCCGAATGCCGCCTCCGCCTTGAGGTGAACGACGTCACGGAACGTTTCGCCCGCGGCACGCAGCTGCTTCTTGCCCAAACCAAAGTCGGGAAGCTCCTCGTGATCGCGGCGCCGTCGGGAAGCGAAGCGGCCGGACTCGTTCGAAGGGTCTTCGCCTGCGGCACGGACGGGATGGCCGAGGGCGAGGTACGCCCCGTTCAGCTCTCGAACCAGAAACTCGACCTCCCGCTTCTCTCCATCCTCGCCCGCGAATTCGGTCTGACGCTCGATGACGGGAGCGAGTGCGAGCGCCGCGGGGCGATCCTCGATGAGGCGTTCCCGAGCGCCGACCACTTCCCTTCCGCGCCCGAGTTCTCCCGATTCGTCCGGGAGCAGTGCGGGGCGGACGTGGATCTTCTTGGTCATCCAGACGAGGCGCTCGTCGCCCTGCAGGAGGAAGAGGAACGCTTCTCCGCCGCTCTTGAGCCCCGGCTCCTCAGGCAGGCGCTTCGGCGGAAGTTCGCGGGCGAGAGGTCTCTTCAACTCGAGAAGATGACGGCCCGGCAGTTCGACGACATCCTCGAGGCTACGTCTTCGACGCTCTCGAGCCTCAAAACGCGCTCGGGATGCGCGCTTCACCACCACGTCGCGCACATCCTATCCGAGCGCGGCGTCTCGTACACCGAGCGGGGTGACGCGGACGACGCGCAACCGGCCGGCTTCATCCTCTCCGTCGCGGACGCCATGTCCGAAGCGGACCATCCGGCCGAGCGCTTCCTCGCGTCGAAACCCGAGCTCAAGGACGACTGGCGCAAGGTCTTCACGGATATTGAGGACATTCGCGTCAAGTACCTCCTCACGCTCGACTGCTCGATCTCCGAAGCCTCGCTCGAAGACATGACCGCAGCCGGCGTCCGGCTCGTCGTGCCGCAGCCCTACCGGCAAACCTATCCGGCGTCTCTGCAGCGGAGGATCATCACCTTCGCCGACTTCATCGAGGAGGTTCTCGAGTTCCAGAAGAACCAGCCCGACGCCGACCGACGACCGCGCTGACCCGCGTGTCGCGCCAATACGAAAGGGGCCCGACCGGACCCCCTTTCCCTTTTTCAGCACGCAAGAAAGCCGTCAATCCGCCAGCATCGCGAGGCGCTTCCTCACCGTTTCCGCGAGGAACGTCGCCGCGCCGCCGAGCACCCGGTCGTTGAAGTCGAACTTCGGATGATGCAAAGACGCCTGGTGTTTGGCGTCCCGGACGCCGAAGCGGATCATGGTCCCCGGCACCACGGCCTGGTATTCCGAGAAGTCTTCGCCGCCCATCGTGAGCGGGAAGTCGACGCCGGTGCCCTCCCCGTAGAGTTCGTCCGCGGCTGCGCGGGCGAAAGCCGTCGTCTCCGGGTGGTTGATGACGGGATTCCCGAAGTCTTCGATGCGGAGGCTCCCCACGCACCCGTGGGCTTCCGCGACGGCCTTCACGGTCTTCGCCATCTCGGCGCGGACCTTCTTTCGCGTTTCCGCGTCGAACGTGCGGACCGTACCGGAGAGTTCCGCCGTCGCGGGGGATGACGTTGCACGCAGGCGTGGAGCCCGCCACGAAGCTGCAGACCGAAATCACGACCGGCTGCGTCGGATCGATGCGGCGCGTCACGACCGTCTGGAGCGCCCCAACCAATTCCGCCCCGCAGGGGATGGGGTCGACCGCCATCTGCGGGCGCGCCCCGTGCCCGCCCTTCCCTTCGATGGTCACGTAGAAGAAGTCGGCGGCGGCCTGCATGGGCCCCTGCACCTTTTGAACCCCATCTTCCCCGCGTCGACCGACGGTTCGGCGTGCATGCCGTAGATCTCGCGGACGTCGTACTTCCGGAGCGCCCCCGCCTTCACCACGGCCATCGCGCCGGTGCCGATTTCTTCGGCCGGCTGGAAGATCCCGAGCACGCGCCCGGGGAAATCGTTCTCGGCTTGGAGCGCCGCCAAGACGCCCGCCAACCACGTCGTGTGTCCGTCATGCCCGCAGGTGTGCGCGCACCCGGGGGTTTGGGACGCATAGGGCGCGCCCGAGGCGTCCGTCATCGGAAGCGCGTCCATGTCGGCGCGAAGCGCGATCGTGGGGCCGGGGCGGATCCCTTCGACCGTCACGAAGAGTGCGCTCTCCAACGTTTCGTTCTCGATCGCGGTGACGCCGTGATCCGAAAGCCATTTGGCGACGCGCATGCGGGTGCCTGCGGTGTCGAACCCGCGCTCGGGATGCTGATGGAGTTCGTGGCGAAGCGCGATGAGGTCGGGGAGGATGGCCGCGACTTCGGGCGCGGGGACGTAGGCCTGATCCGCCGGGGCGGGCTTGGCGGGCTTGGCGGACTTGGCCGACTTCGCCGCCTTCACCTTCTTCAGGGCGGCGGCCGCCTTCACCGCCGTCTTGGCCTTCTTTTCCGCCTTCACGGTCTTCTCGACCTTCTCCGCTTTTTCAGCCTTCTCGGCCTTCTTCGATGTCATCTTCTTGGTCGCCATGGCGCGCTCCTCCGGTATGGGTGAGTCTTTCGAGTCTATGCCCCGGGTGCGGCGGCCCGCCTCAGGCGTTCCGCCTACGGACTTCCGGAAGATGCGCAATTCGTGATCAGGGACTCTCCGATTTTGATGGTTCTCCCTTGCTTTTGAGGCCGACCCCGTACGCCCCCGCAGGCCGATTCGTACAATTGATGACATTGCAACCCTTATTTGACGCAAGCAGGCGGACACCATGTACATCTTCACGAAGGACACGACCGAACGGGTCATCTACGAACTGCTTCTGAAGTTGATGACGAAGGGCCAGAAAAAGCTCTTCATCGAAGCGGGCCTTTTGGACCGCAGGGGCCGTCCGCCCAAAGGGATGACGTTGAAAGAGACCGTGCAGAAGGCCGCCTTGAAGGACCTGAAGCGCGTCACCGACACCGTGGGCCGCTGCGTCGACCTGATCGACCCCGATTTCAACACCTTCCACAACGTGGGCGAGCAGATCACGAATTTCTTGAGGATGCTGGACGACCCCGGCGACCAACGGGAGCTTCAGAACTGGTTTCAGATGAGGGCCGCGGCGGCGCTCTTCCAGACGATGGAAAAGCGAAACGTCAACGAGCATCTTCGCGAAGTCCTCTTCCGCGCGCTCTACGCGTTCTTCTCCCAAGAGAGCAAACCGAAGCTGCTTGAACTCACCCTCACCGCCATCATGATGGCGCCCACCTCCCGCGCGACCGCTTTGAAGGAATCGAGCGTGCTCGCCAAAGAAGCCGCGAACCTCGACGTGGAGGCGCTCTCCAACCTCTGGACGCGCCTCATCACCGGCTCCGCCCGGCCCGCGAGCGTCGCGGAGATGGTGACGCCGCTCACCGGCGTGAAGCTTCTCTCCTCGGACGACCCCACCGTGCTCAAAGCCCGGCGCCTTTTGGCCGCCTTCTCGCCGCGCTCGCGGGAGAAGCTTCTGGACGCCATGAAGTCCTCTCCCGCGGTGCGGAACGCCATCAACCAGCGGGTCGAATCGGTCGAGGACCCCAACTATCTCATCGTGCTGAGCTCGGTGTTGACGCCCTCCGTCGTCCCCACGGACCTTCAGACGGACCTCATTCCGCAGCTCTACGGCTTCATCGCCGACGAATTGAACGCCAAGGGGCCGCTCCGCTACGTGACCCTGGAAACCCAGCGCGTCTTCTGGAGCGTCTACGTGAAGAACACCCCCAAGAAGGGGACGCCCAACCCGGCGGGCGAGAAGATGCTCCGCCCGGTGGTGGAGAAGCTCGGCCCGCGCGCCTTCCTCACGGCCTTTGCCGGGTGGCTCACCGAAACCTTCGACAAGCCCTTCGACGCGATCGGGCAGGAGTGCCGCTCGATCAAGTGGCCCGACGACCTCTACTACGGCGTCCCCGAGGCGGCGTTGGCGGACGACGGCCCCTTCGAGGGCCTCTACGCGCACTGGGACCGGGGCGCATCCGCCCCGGCCGTGAAGCCCATGCCGATCACCGCGACCCCGCAGCCCCAGAACGACGTCTCGGCCGCGATCGAAGCCGTCTACAAGGCGATGGAGGTGGCCGCGCCCGCACAGCTCCGTGACGCGGCGGCCCGTGAACGGAAGGCCAAACAACTCGAGGCCGCCGACGAGAAGCGCACCGCGCGGGCCCTGGGGCTCGCGCTCTCGGCCGCGCAGAAGGCGAAGGCCGAAGAGGACGCGAAGAAGGCGCGGGAAGCCGCGGCCGCGGAAGATGCGGCCGCCGGGACGCCGTCCCCCAAGGCCGTTTCCAAGCCCGAACCCGTGAAGGAAGCGGCGAAGAAGACGGTGAAGGCCGCCAAGACGGAGAAGACCGAGAAGACGGACAAGACGGACAAGGCGGTCAAATCCGCCGCCGCGGCGAAGCTCGCCGAGCAGGCGAAGGAACCCGCCTCGACGACTAAGGCTGCCAAGCCCTCCAAGCCCGAAACCGGCCGCTCGAGGCTCTCCGCCGCCGTTGGCGCGATCGCCGGGGGCGAACCCGTGCGCGACGCCTGGCCGGAATTTCTCACCGCCGGGACGGTGCACGTCAAGCGCGACGAGGTCCCCAATCCGCCCAAACTCAAAACCGTCGCCACGAAGGACGGCCTCCTCGTCAAGGAAGAGGAGGAAGCCGCCGCGGCGAAGGCGGCGCTCAAAGAAGCGGCCAAGGCCGCCAAGGAAGCCGCGAAGGCCGCCGCCAAGAAGAAGGCGGCGCAACCGGTGGAGCCTGTTCAGCCTGCCGAACCCGTTGAGGCTGAAGAAGCCGTGGAAGCGCAGGCCGCTGAACCGGTTGCCGAAGCCGTCGCCAACGAACCTGCTGAAGCCGCTGAAACTGTCGCCGACGTTGCTCCCGAAGCCCCCGCCAAGCCCAAGAAGTCTTCGAAGAAGAAGCCCGCGGCCTCCCCCTTCCAGATCTTGGAGACGCCGCCCACCGACCCGTTGGTGCTTCCGATCGAAAACGACGTGCCGACGCCCGCCTTGGACGTCCCGGCGCGCGGGCGCAGGCTCTTGGGCGTCATCCGCATCTGGCAGAACTTCATCAACTTCTACCCCGTCGCCGAGTGGCTCCAGGGGACCTTCAAGCCGAGGTCCGCGGACGACGTCCGGCACGAGTTTCCGCTCCACGGCGCGATGAACCTCCGGAACTGGACCCGCGCGAAGCCCGCGCACGGCGAGCTCTACGTCCTCGACTTCCTTCAGGGTGAGATCGAGCGGACGGAAAACGCCGACTACCGCTTCGCGGCGGACGTCTCCGTCATGATGAAGGAAAAGCGCGTGCTCCCTGCCGCAAAGTACGGGGTCTACCCGGTCGTCCACGGTGAGGCCGGCGATTCGGACGTCCTGAAGACGGTGGTCGCCACCGACGCGGCGGTCCCCGCCCGGGGCGACGTCCTCTGGGCGACGGACGGTTTCCTCTTTGGGCCCTACGCCATCCGCGAGAACGTCCAGAAGCAGCCCTACGTGTCGCTCCCGCAGAAGGACGCGGTCTACGGGACCGGGGTGCTCCGCGCCTGGCGTTCCGGCAACAAGACCCTCCCCGTTCAGGCGGCGAAGGTCTTCTTCGGGGTCGACGACGACAAGATGCCGGTCTTTGCGCCGGTCCATTGGGTATCGATCGCGGGTCTGGAGCGCGTCGCCGCCGACCGCATCAGCGAAAACCTCCTCTTTGCGGAGGCGTCCGCCGGTCTCGTCGAGGCGGAGGAGCACCCCGACGCCGACGCCCGCTGGAACCTCCTCACCACGAACGAAACCTTTGCGGCCTCCCGCCGCGCCCGCATTGAAGCGGGGCTGGGTTCCCGCACCGGCATCGTGCAGATGGCGGAGCGCCTGCGCCCGATGTTCGTCTCCGTGCTGGCGGAAGTGGCCGACGTCGCCAACACCGGCCGCACGGGCGGACTCGTGACGCCGGAGCGTGCGGACGAAATCATCACCGCCCTCGTCGACACCCCGAAGGTGGCGGCGGGCCTCACCGGGCACAAGCGGATCACGACGCTTCTGGAAGACACCGAAAAGCGGCTCGTGGAGACGCGAAGCGAACTCACCCGGGCGCGCTCCGAATTGAAGAAAATCGAGTCCGAGGCCGACCTTCACAGGAAGGCCGCTTCGGACGCCGAAAAGACGATCGAGGACGCGAAGCGCGCCGTCGAGAACGTCGACATCCTCAAACCCTTGGCCGCCATCCGCGCGGGGCTTGAAGCCGACATCAAGACCTTGGAAGTCCAGAAGTCGCACGCCATGGCGGTCTTCGCGGAAGAAGCCGACCGGATCGGCGAGCACCTGCACGCGCAGGTCCGCGCCGTCAAGGACGTCGCCTTTGAAGGCGCCGTCGCCGCGAAGTTCGCGGAGGCCGCGGCCGAGTGGAACGCCAAGGAAGAGGCGGAAGCCTTTGCGGCGAAAGCCGACGAGATGGCGAAGCGCGAGATGAGCCCGTTGACGGGCGCGAAACTCGTCGACCACCTCATCGACACCCTCACCGTGCGCCGCCCCTATGCGGCCGAGGACGTGCTGAATCTCTACCTCACCGTCACCCAGCACTTCCTCACGATCTTCGCGGGGGCGCCGGGGTCGGGCAAAACCTCCGCCTGCACGCTGATCGCGGACGCCCTGGGGCTCGTCAAGGCGGAGCGCTTCCTCCCGGTCTCGGTCGAGCGCGGGTGGACGAGCAAGCGTGACTTCATCGGGTATTGGAACCCCTTGACGAAGCGGTTCGAGTCCGCCGACTCCGCGCGCTACGAAGCCGTGCGCATGATGGACGTCGAGGCCCGCCGCGGGATGGCGACGGCGCCCTACTTCATGCTCTTGGACGAAGCGAACCTCTCCCCCATGGAGTACTACTGGGCGGACTTCATGAACGTCTCGGACGATCGCGGGAATTTGGCGTTCCTCTCCTTGGGCGGCGACACCCGCTGCAGGATTCCGGACCACCTCCGGTTCCTCGCCACCATCAACAACGACTTCACGACGGAGGCGCTTTCGCCGCGCCTTTTGGACCGCGCCGCGATCGTGACGCTCCCTGAAACCGAAATCGTCTCGCCCACGGATCTGGCGGACGCCCCTTGATTCCCCCTGGCGCGCCTTGACGGCCACGTTCGGCGCGAAGCCCGCGGACGAGCGCGTGGCTCGTCGCGGAGCTCGAAGCCGCTTTCGCCGGGCTCGGCATCGCGCCCTCGATCCGTACGAGGAAGGATTTGCTGGGCTACGTCGCCGCCGGGATCCCGCTCTTCGGGAACACCGCGACGCCGCTCGACTACGCCGCGATGCAGCGCCTGATCCCCAAGGTCAACGCCGCCGGGGACGACGCGGGCGACGCCCTGAAGCGCCTCCGGGACTTCACGCAGGCGCGCGGGATGGTGAGGACCGAAGCGGCCGCGCTCGACATCCTCCGCCGCGGCGAAGAAGCCATGGGCTGCTACCGCTGGTTCTGACGGGAGGTGAGCCGCCATGGCAGACGCCTTTCTTGAAACCCAAGCGGCCGGCGCGGGCGTGACCGACATGAAGAGCGGGATGGACGGGAGCGACGCTCCCGCCTCGCCCTTCACCGTCAAGCTCGTCGACGCCGAGACCGAAGACCTGATCACGATCGGGGCGAGGCTCTCGGACGGGAGGAAGCGCCCGGGCGAAGGGAACGCGCTATCCGGAGGCTTTTCCGCCGACGACGAACCCGAAGGGCGCCTCACCGCCGAGGCGTCCTTCTCGGCGCGCGCGGTGCTCTCGAACGCCAAAACCCTTCTCTCCGACCGCCACTACGCGGTCTATGTGCCGACGGAAACCTTGCGCGCCATCTGGGACACCTTCCCCGAACTCCAGGACCCGACCTTGGAGAAGACCGCCGCCGAAATCCGCGTGAACGGCGACGTATTCTCCGCAGAGGTCGAAATCTACCGGGGACGAAGCGACCTCCCCGGGGATGCGCTTCTCCTCTACCCCAAGGACGACCAGGGCGTGGCGAAGCCCTTCACGTGGGCGTTCGGGTTGACGCAGATCGACGTGGTGCTCCACTTCGGGTGGGAATTCCGCGTGCCCGCGGAGAAGGCGCACCACGTCCTTCGGTGCGACCCCGTCATGGTGCTCCAGCCCGAGGGCGACACCGCCCGGCGCTTCCTCGCCATGGCGGACCGCGTCGCGGAAGGTTTTCCGACGTGGTTCGCACCCGCCGCCCCCAAGACCCTCGTGCGGGAGTCGACCGCACGGGAATTCAACGGGGTGCTCGAAGCCGCGAAGACGATTCTCGCCGCCTATGAGCGGCTGCTGCCGTGGTTCCGGATGAGCCCGAAGACGAAGACGAGGTCCTCTCAGACCTTGGGGTCTGCGGAGCAGATGCGAAGCTTCACCGCCGCCACCGCCGCCTACATCGCGACGCACCCGGATGAATTGATGGAGAGCGCCGTCGATACGGGCGTGCGGATCGGTGCGCGCGCGTTTCTCCCGAAGCGGACCCTGATCGACGGCGCGATGGAAGACCGCGACATCCCGGAAAACCGGGCGGTCGTGGGGTTCCTGATGTCGGTCGAGCAGAAGCTCGCCGAAGCCTTTCAGATCGCTTCCGGGAAGGTGGGGCCGGTCGGAGGAGCGGGAGGAGCGGGCGGTGCGGTGGGCGGCGTGACGACGCCGGACACGCAGCCTCCTCAGCCGGGCGCGGCTCAGCGCCCCGCCCGCCGCCGGCACTTCACCCAAACCGAACACGGCCGCTACGTCGCGGGGACTGCTTTGCTGGAAGCCTTCGCCGCGCACGAACCGCAGACGCACTTCACCGTTGTCGACGCCATCCGGCTCGGCTTTGAAGTCCGCCGCGCGGGACGCATCCGCGCCGCGCTGGCCGGGGCCTTCCCCTTCCACGCGCGGGCGCTCCCCCGCATGCCCTTCCCCACCACCGTCTTCGAGCGGATCGGTCCCTACCGGGAGGTCTGGCACCTGATGCGCGCGTGGTTCAAGTCGGGATTGGGCGGCAACGCCAAGCCTGCGGTCGCGACCGAGGTGAAGGAGGACTTCGTCTTGGAGGCGCTCGACACCCCGCGCCTCTACGAACGCCTGGTCGTCACCGTGCTTCTCGACGGGATCCGCTCGGCCGGACTGACGCTCGCCTCCGTCGACTCGATCCCCTGGCCCACGCACCCGGTGACGAGCGCGAACCGGTGGGTGTTCACGAGATCCGCGGCGGACGGGGCCGACGCCCGCGTCACGCTCTGGTACGAGCCCGCGATCTACGCGCCGGGGGACGCCGACCGCCACGGGGGTGGAGCTTCTGCGCACCACCTCCTGGCGTCTTCGCCCCGAAGGGCTCGTCCCCGGAATTCCGCGCGCGCAACTGCCGCTTCCGCCCCACTACGCGCCCGACGTCGTGATCCTGGTGGAAACGAAGGAGAAGGACGAGGGCACGGCGGACGACTGGTCCCGCACCTGGCTCGTGGGCGACGCGAAGCTTCGCCGCCCCTTGAAGACCGTCGAATCCGAAGTGATGCGCGCGATGATGAAGTACGGCGTCACGACCCGACCCGTGCGGCCCGCCGACCGGATGGAATGCGTGCGCTTGATGTGCGCGATCCCCGAGCGGGGCTTCACCGGGATGACGCTCTCCGACCTCACGCCCGCCGCGGGGCCGGACGTGAGCGTCGAGGTGTTGACGCCCGACGCCCTTTCGACCGGGCTCGTCGAGCGGGTGCATGCGTTGCTGGGAGCCGGGCCGGTCTCCGGCGGTTGGAAGGCGGCGACTGCCGTTGGACCGACGGATGCCGTTCGGGTGTGAAGGACGTGAAGGACACGAAGGACGCGCAGGTTGTGACCTCAGGGGAATGCTGATGGAGAAGATGACGATAGAATCCCGTTCCCCCGTCCTCCGCACGCCGAGGCTCGCGCTCTTCGTCCCCACGGACGCCGACCGGGCGGACGTCGCGCGCCTCTGCGCGGACCCGCAGGTGATGGCCTGCTTTCCGAGGCCCTTGACTTCGGATGAGGCCGACGCGTGGTTCGAGCGGATCCGCGCCGCGCACGCGCGGGACGGTTTCGGCGTCTGGACCGTGAAGGTTCTCAGTGCTGAGGGGGAGACGTTCGCGGGCGTGGTCGGGCTCGCGCGCCCCGCCTTCGCCCCCGAGCGCGTCGAGATCCTCTGGCGCTTCCTCCCCAACTTCTGGGGACGGGGCTACGCGACGGAAGCCGCCCGTTCTGTCCTCGCCGCCGCACTTCTTCCCGATCGGGAAGTGTTGAAGGGGACAGGGATCGAGCTCTCGCCCGACCTTGCCGCGACGTTGGAGCGGTTGGGGTTGGAGGAGATCGTCGCCTTCACGGCGGCGGTGAACGTCCGCTCCGAAGCGCTCAAGGCCCGGCTCGGGATGACCCACGACCCGGCGGACGACTTCGATCATCCGGCGCTTTCTCCCCACGACCGGCTCTCGCGCCACGTGCTCTACAGGATGAGCCGCGATAGGATGGTGAAGATGTCGACCGAACGCCGAGACTGACGACCGCGCCTTCCGACAACTACGCAACGACCACGTCCATACCGCGCCGACCACGTCCCGACCACACACCAAAAAGACCCCAAAAGAGGCTCCCCATGCTCTCCGCTCACCAGATCCTCGCCCTCCTCAACCTCCCCGGCATCGGCCCCAAGACCGTCTTCAAAGTCGCCGAGCGCCTCACTGCGCCCATCGGCAACAACGAACTTCCCGCCGCGCTCGCCGCGGTGAAGCCCGCGGTCGACGAGAGCGCCGTCCTCCAGAGTCTCGTGACGGTGCGCGGGCAGCTCACCGAGTACGAGCGTCAGGGCGTCTTCCTGGTCTCCTACTGGGACGAAGACTTTCCGGACGGCGCCCGGCATGCGGTCGACGACGACGGCAACCCCGAGCCCGCGCTCCTTCTCTACGGCCGCGGGAACCGGGCGCTTCTTTCTGAGCCCGGCGTCGCCGTCATCGGGACGAGGAACGCCGCGGAACCGGCGCTGGCCGCCGCACGGCTCTTTGCGGAGAAGCTCGTCGAGGAAGGCATCACCGTCGTCTCGGGACTCGCCTTCGGCTGCGACGCCGCGGCGCATTGGGGCGCGGTGTCGGCGGAGGGTCCCACGATCGCAGTGGTGGGAAACGGGCTCGACACCGTCTATCCCCCGCAGCACCTCGACCTGGCCGACACGATCATCGCGAAGGGCGGGCTCTTCGTCTCGGAATACCCCTTAGGCACCGTGGCGACCCCCGCGACCTTGATCGCCCGGGACCGGCTTCAGACCGCGCTTTCCCAAGCCGTGATCGTCGTGCAGACGCCCGAAGGCGGCGGCAGCATGCACGCCGCCAAATCCGCGTACCACACGGGCAAAGACCTCTACGTCGTCCGCTACAAGGACGAGGCCTTCGACCGGTCGCCCGAGAACGCCGGGAACCAGTGGCTGATCGAAAACTGCGGGGCGAAGCCTCTGGGACCCTTCCCCACGATGCGGGAGCTCGATGAGGCGGTCGCGGAGATTGCGGACAAGGTGTTCGCGGCGACGCTTTGATAAAGAAGGCCGGAACCTACCGAGGCTCCGGCCTTCCTTCTCTCAGGAGGGATGAGCGGCTCCTCGACGAAGCCGCCCACCCCTTCTCACACGATCACTTCCGCGGTCATCGGGATCACTTGATACCGGCGTCCTTCACCGCGGTTTCAGCCGAAACCACGCCCGAAACGATCGCCCAGGAGTTCATCAACGCCGTCAGGCTGTCGGCACCGTTCGCGCCGCCCACGACGCAGCCCGCACCGTAGAGACCCGGGATGGGCTTCCCGGCCTTGTCGACGATGCGCAGATCCGCGTCGGCCTTGAGGCCCCCGAGGGTCGTCTGGTAGCGGACCTTCTGCTCGACGATGCGCCACGTGCCGTCGGTGGCGAGCCCGCCCGAGAGCTTGCGCCCGAAGTCGGCGTCCTTCCCGGCCGCGACCATCTCGTTCCAGTGCTTCACCGTGGCGGCGAGGCCCTTCGGGTCGATGCCCATGGTCTTCGCGGCCTCTTCAAGGCTCTTCGAGACGACCATCACGGGCTTGCCGTTGTTGACAATCTTGGTCCACTGATCGAGCGCCTCAGGGGACGGCACGAGCTTGTCTTCCATGCTCTTCGCGACGTAGGCCTTCCAGGCGTTCTCGTCCATCACGATGTAGGCGATGTGGTCGGGCTGCGCGACGGTGGCGTCCGTCAGAACGCCCAACGCGGCGTTTTCGTCCACATAGCGTTCGCCCTTGACGTTCACGTAGATCGCGCCCGTCTTCTTCATGGTGTCGGTGGAGGACGCCGTGGCGGCAAGGCCGTGCCCCGGGATGGTTTCGACGCCCTGCGGGTACATCTTGACGAGGTCCATGTTGGTCGTCGCGGCCCCGATCGAGGTCGCCATCTTCCAGCCGTCGCCCGTTTCGCTGTCGAGCCCGTAGAAGACGTAGTTGCTCATTTCTTTGGGGAGCATGTCCTTGACGGCGCCGAAGCCGCCCGACGCGAGGATCACGCCCTTCGCGGTCAACGTCACCGTTTCGCCGTTCGGGCCCTTGGCCTTGACGCCCACGACGCGCCCCTGCGCATCCTGGATGAACGTTTCGGCGCGGGTCTGCAGCATCACTTCGCCGCCCATGCCTTCGAACTTCTCACGCATGAGCTTCAGGTAATTCACCGACCGGCCCGTGACGCCCAGCTGACGGTTCGCGCTGTGGTCCGGGTACTGCGTCGCGGCGGGGCCGTAGGGGATCTTCAAGTCGTCGATCAGCCAGTCCACGACGCCGCCCACGCGTTCGGTGACGGTTTTGACGAGCACCGGATCGTTCTTGTTCTTGCCGACCAAGAACATGTCCTTCGCGGCGAGTTCGGGCGAATCCTTCGTTTCCTTCATCACTTCGCGCTGGTAGCGCGAGCCCGTGGCGATCAGGGTCCCGGCGTTCAGGGCCGTGGCGCCCCCGATCACCGGCATCTTTTCGATGAGGATCACGTCGGCGCCGAGGCTCTCGGCCTTCACCGCCGCGGAGATGCCGGAGCCGCCCGCGCCGACCACGATGAGGTCGGCCTTCTTTTCGATGTCCTTCGCGGCGGCCTTCTTGGCGGGCACGATCATGAAGGCGCCGGGGTCACCGCCCGCGGCGGTGATGGCGGCCGTGATCGCGGTGCGGAGGCCTTCGGACGTCATCGTCGCGCCCGTCACGGCGTCGACTTTGAGGCTCTGGTTCGCGACGACCGCGGCAGGGAAGTCCTTCAACGCCGCGTCCGAAATCCCGACCGTTTCGCCGTGCTTCACGACGCGCACGGCCGTGAGTTTCCCGGCTTTGAAGTCGGCCTCGATCGAAATGTCGCCGTTCCGGCCCTGGCCGACGCCCGTGAAGGTGCCGTCCTTGGGGGCGGCGGCCTGGGCGGTGCCGAGCGCGAGCGTGCCGAGCACGGCGCAGGTGACGGCCGTCAGATGAGCGATGCGGATCATGGTGTGTTCTCCTCCGGCCCTGCCTCTGAGCGGGCAAGGCTCTTCATAGTCTTCGGAATGCCCGGGAGGCCTGCGGCTCAGCGGTTTTTGAGGGCTTGAGCCTCCCCGGACCATAGGAGAAATTCTCCTCCCGGAGTAGATCTTCGGACTAGGGATCTAATACCTACGGTGAAGAACGTAGGATTCTTGAGGCCATGACACGGCGAGGCCCCCGCAGGCGCCGGAGGTCACCCCGCCGCAAAACGATCCACCATGCTCGGGTCCTCCCCATTGGAGGTATGGCTTTTTACCTAGCGTTATGCAGAATCGGAATAGCGCTTTCCGGAGGCCTCTTTTCCGAGGTCCCGAAGCTCTCCCAACCCTTCGCCCCAACCCAACCGGTCCGTCCGCACTTCCCTCATGAGCCGCGAGCTCACCTTCCGCTTTCAAACCCGGCGCGGCGCCATGGCGCTCGACGTCGAGGCGCGGATTCCCGCGGACGGGATCACGGTGCTGCGCGGCGACTCGGGCTCGGGCAAAACCACCATCGCGGACCTCCTCGCAGGCCGCATCCGCCCCGACAAAGGTTTCGCCGCCGTGGGCGACGTCGTCTTCACCGACACGGAGAAAGGCATCCACCTTCCCGTGCACGAGCTCGGGATCGGGTACGTCTTCCAGACGCACCGGCTTCTTCCCCACCTCACCGTCCGCGAGAACCTCGAGTTCCCCGTGAAGGTGGGCGGCCGCCCCGTGCACACGGCGTCGGGGAAAACCACCGAAGAGCTCGCCGCCGCGCTCAGGATCACGCATCTTTTGGACAGGAAGCCCTTGACGCCCGAGTGCTGCTGACTCAGGCGGGCTTTCTGACGATCCGGTCCGTCGACTGCGAGAACTGGGCGACGTTGAGGTGCCCGAACAGGGAGGTCGCCGACTCTGCGGCCGGGCTTTGTTCTTCGAGCGGCTGACCGTTCGTCTGCGTGCGCGTTCCCGACACCAAGACGAAGGGGAGGAAGCCTGCTCAGCTTCCTCCCCGTTCCGATCGGCGCCCGGCCGACGTTCGTCTCCGGCCGGGCCTGTGGGCTGATCCCTCAGACGCCCCCGGGAGCCGCTCTCAAAAGCTCCCGGAGGGCGTCATCGGATCTCAGCGGCCGGTCGTCCCTCAACCCCGCACCGTGCGCGGCTGCTCCCAGACGCGCACGCGCGGGAGTTCACCCGTGAACTTCTCGATCCGCACCTGGCTCGAGTTCGCGACGTTGCCGTTCGCGAGCTTCGAGGAGGGGATGTCGATCGTGAGGACGTTGTCGCAGCCGTGGACGTCCAGGGTGCCCACTTCGCCCTGCTTTTCAGGGTCGTACCAGGCGCCGTGGCGGATGACGACCGTGTCGGGGCGCACGCGCTCGGTGACGATCACGCCCGCCAGAACCTTCCCGCGGCGGCTCTCCACCTTCACGACGTCGCCCGTGGCGACGCCGAGCTTCTTCGCGGCGTCGGGGTGCATCCACACGGGTTCGCGGTCCTCGACGTCCGTGAAGTTGTGGGATTCGGTCGAATCCAACTGGGAGTGGAGGCGGTAGCGGCTCTTGCTCGTCAAAAGCGCAAACGGGTAGTCCTTCGCGATCTTGCCGCCCAGCCACTCAGTGGGTTCCATCCACGTGGGATGCCCCGGGCAGTCGTCGTAGCCGTAGGACGCCACCTTTTCCGAGAAGATCTCGATCTTGCCGGAAGCGGTCCCCAAGGGGTTCACGATCGGGTTCTTGCGGAAGTCGCCGAAGTAGTTGTAGTGCTCGGAGTCGGAGAGCACCGGGAACCACACCCAGCCCGCCTTCCAGAAGTCTTCGAACGCGGGCATTTCGTAGCCGCCCTGCGCGGCTTCGAGCTTCGCGGCGTCGTAGAAGCGCTTCACCCAGCCCATTTCGTCCAAGCCTTCCGTGTAGTCCTTTTCAAACCCCATCTCTCGGGCGATGAGGCGGTAGATCTCGTAGTCGCTCTTCGACTCGTACTGCGGGAGGATCGCTTGGTGCATGGCGACGTAGCCCAAGTTCGAGTAGGACCCCACGGCGGTGATGTCGTTTCGCTCCAAGCTCGTGCAGGCCGGAAGCACGATGTCGGCGTGGCGCGCCGAAGCGGTCCACATCGAGTCGCAGACGATCGTCGTTTCGGGCTTCTTCCAGGCCTTGAGCAACCCGTTCGTGTCTTCCTGCTGCGCGAACGGATTCCCGCCCGACCAGAAGACGAGACGGATGTCCGGATACGTGATCTTGGTGCCGTTGTGGTCGATCGTCTTCCCAGGGTTCAGGAAGCACTCCGTGAAGCGCGCGAGCGGGATCGAGACGAGGCTCGCGCCTTCCCACTTCAAGCCGCTGCTCCCGCCCCGCGGGTTCGCGGAGATGCCGGGGAGCGCCGGGGCTTCGGACGTGGCCGCGCCGCCGTTCGAGTAGTGGTACGTGAAGCCGAACCCGCCGCCCGGTAGGCCGATCTGGCCCAGCATCGCGGAGAGCACCACCATCATCCAGTGGACCTGCTCGCCGTGCTGCGCGCGCTGGATCCCCCAGCCGCCCATCAGCATCGTGCGCTTCGTCTGCATTTCGTTCACGAGCCAACGGATGTCCGCGGCCTTCACGCCGCAGACGCCTTCGGCCCATTCGGGGGTCTTCTTGACGCCGTCGGTTTCGCCGAGGAGATACGGACGGAACTTGTCGTAGCCCACCGTGTACTTGCGGATGAACTCGCGGTCGGCCTTGCCGGAGGTTTCAAGTTCGTACGCCATCGCGAGCATCATCGCGACGTCGGTGCCGGGGCGCGGCGCGATCCAACGGGCGGCGTCGCCGAAGAATTCCGCGGTGTCGGGCTTCAACGGATTCACCGCCACGACCTTGATCCCGGCTTCCTTCACGCGGCGGAAGCCTTCGGCGTTTTCGTGCACGGTCGTCGCCCAGTCGATGTCGTTCGTGATCGTGGGGTCCGCGCCCCAGAGGACGATCAGTTCGGTGCGGTCCGTGATGAGGTTCCAGCTCGTCACCTGTTCGTAGACGCCGTTCGAGCCGATCACGTAGGGAAGGATCACCTGCGCGCAGCCGGTCGAGTAGTCGCCGATGCCGCCCGTGAAGCCGCCGTTGAGGTTCAGGACGCGCTGCAGCAGATTCCTGGCGTTCCCGACCGCGCCCGGGCTCATCCAACCGTACGAGCCCCCGTAGATCGCGGTGGGACCGTAGGTTTCGCGCACGCGCTTCAATTCGTCGGCGACCAACTTCGCCGCGGTCTCCCAGGAGACGCGCACGAAGGGTTCCTTGCCGCGGCCTTCGCCGCCCGCCTTCCAACCCTTCTTCAAGTAGCTCTCACGCACCATCGGATAGCGGATGCGGGCGCGGTTGTAGGGCTGCTGCGCGATCCCCTGGAGCTGCATCGAGGGAGCGTGGTCCTTCTCGAAGGGTTCGATGCGCTCGATGCGCCCGCCCTTCACGTGGACGCGCCCGATGCCCCAGTGGGAGGCGTTCATGACGACGCCGTCGTTCAGGACGGACTTCCCGGGCTCAAAGGTCTTCGAGAGGTCGAGCTCGGAGATGCCCGGGAGCGGCGCACCCATGGTGACGCCGCCCTTCAACGTCTTGATGCCCGAGGCGGCTTCGGCGGCGGTTTCGGTCGCGGCGGCGGTGAGGTTCTTCCCGGCCGGGGCTGCGAAGACGGCGCCCGCGGGGAGCAGCCCCGCGGCGGTGCCGAGCTTGAAGAGATTTCGGCGGTTGATGCTCATGGTGATATTCCTTGCTTGGGTGGTCGGCTCGGTTCGGAGGCCGATGACGGCTCAGTGAAGGCGGTCAAGCGGCGGAAACGGAGAGCGCTCAACTCTCGCGAAGGGAGAGGAGCCGCTCAGTCGTCCCCCCGCCCGCTCACCCCGTCGTGGGGATGCGGGCAGGCCTCGGGCCGTGCTGCCGACCGTGGTGTCCGTGGTCTGGATGTGTTCCGTGGTTGGGAGGAATGCGGCCGCCTTACATCGGCTTCGCGTGCGCCTGCAACCACTTGAACATCAGCGCGTTGTTCCCGCGGCGCGTGTGGCCCGTACGGCCGCCCCGCACCGGGAGCTGGCTCGACCACTGGTTCGCGGTGAAGTGCTCGGGCTTGGGCGCACCGTGGCAGGACGAACAGGCGTCCGCATGACGCGCGGCGCCCGCCTTCCAGAGGGCGTCGAGATCCTTCGTCAAGGACGCTTCCGGCACCCAGCCTTCGGCCGAGGACTTCTGCCAGACGTTCCCCTGGACGGTCTTCTCGCCGCCCTTGGCATTGAGCTTCACGGCCTTCTCTTCGTCGAAGGACGCGTACTCGATGCGAAGGCCTGCTTCCTGGAAGATTTGGGACGGATACTCTTTGAGCGACCACCCGTCGATGCGGACCTTCGCCATCCCGTTCTTCTTTTCGAGCACGGTGACGGGCGAGGCGACGTCGAGCGTGCCGAGGTAGTCGGAGCCGGGATTGGCCTTCACTTCCAACGTCTGGGCGGCGTACCAGGTTTCCGCGGCGGATGCGGTGAGCGCCGCCGCGGCGAGGCCGGCGACAAGGCCCGCCGACACGATGATCTTCGTGAGGTTCTTCACAGTGGTGGTCTCCTCTCTCGTGAATATGGAAACACCCACGCTCATGGCTCATGACGCGCGGGCCTTCACTGCGCCCGTCCACCTGCGTCCCTCGGACCAAGCGTCGGGCGCTCAGGCGAGCACCCGACGCCGGGCAGGGTCCTGTGGGATCAACAGCACGGGCCGTCGGGATGATTCTGCCACTTCGGCAGTAGTTTGGATAGTTCTTTTCGTCTGGATACCGGTAATACTTGAGGTATTATGCATGCGTTATTCCGTATTGGAATAACGCTTTCCTGGAATCCAAGGGTTAACCCTCCCCATCTTTCCTGAACGTCCGAAAAGTTCTCGCGGAAACCGGGAAATGAATGGGTGGCCGCGTTCGGACGGAGCGGACGGATGCCGCCCGATCGCCCTCATCCCCTGCCCGACTCCTTCCTTCGCATCTCTCCTCATGCCTCCCCTTGAAAACCGCGCCCACCACCCCCATATGGACGACATCACCAACCAACCCCTTTCGGAGACAGATCACCATGGCTGAGGTTCACGGCTTTCAGACTGAAGTTGCGAAGCTCCTGCGCCTTCTCGCGCAGTCCCTCTATTCGAACCCCGAAGTGTTCCTGCGAGAGCTCGTCTCGAACGCGTCCGACGCGGTCGACAAGCTCCGCTTCGCGTCGATCACGGACCCCGAGCTCACGAAGAACGACCCGGTGCTCCGCATCCGCGTGAAGGCCGACAAGGCCGCGAAGACGCTCACGATTTCGGACAACGGGATCGGGATGAGCCTCGCTGAGATGAACGAAAACCTCGGCACGATCGCGAAGTCGGGCACGGAAGCCTTCATGGCGAAGCTCTCCGGCGACGAAAAGAAGGACGCGCAGCTGATCGGTCAGTTCGGCGTGGGCTTCTACTCCGCCTTCATCGTCGCCGACAAGGTGACGGTGCTCTCGCGCCGTGCCGGCGACGACGCCGCGCCGATGTGGGAGAGCGAAGGCGCGGGCACGTTCGAGTCGGGCCCGGCGGAGAAGGCCACCCGCGGCACCGACGTGATCCTGCACCTCAAAGACGATGCGTTGAACTTCCTCGACCGCTGGACGCTCGAAGACACGATTACGAAGTATTCCGACCACATCGCGACGCCGGTCGAGCTTTGGGTGGAATCGACGCCCGCGAAGAAGGATGACGACAAGACGGACGACGTGGAAGACGCCGTTGTGGGCGAATGGAAGCAGGTCAACGACGCCAAGGCCCTCTGGACGATGAGCCCGCGCGAAGTGAAGGATGACGAATACAAGGCCTTCTACCGGCATCTCACCCACGCCTGGAACGATCCGCTCGCCTGGGCGCACAACCGCGTCGAGGGCGAGCTCGAGTACACGACGCTGCTCTATCTGCCCTCCGAAGCGCCGTTCGACCTCTATTCGCGCGAGAAGCAGAATGGGTTGAAGCTCTTCGTCGAGCGCGTCTTCATCATGGACGAGGCGGCGCAGTTCCTGCCCAACTACCTCCGGTTCGTCAAGGGCCTCATCGACACGAACGCGCTTCCGCTCAACGTCTCCCGCGAACTCCTGCAGGCCTCGCCCGTCACGACGAAGCTCAAAAAGGCCGTGACGAAGCGCGCCCTCGACATGATCGCGAAGCTCGCGAACGACGAGGAGAAGAAGGACGCCTGGCGCACGTTCACGGCGCAGTTCGGCCGCGTCTTGAAGGAAGGCGTCGTCGAGGATCCCGCCAACCAGACCGCCATTCTGAAGCTCCTGCGCTTCTCGTCCACCGCCGCCGACGGCGCGGAACCCACGGTCTCGCTCGCCGACTACGTGAAGCGTTCGCCCGAGAAGCAGAAGGCGATCTACTACCTCATCGCGGGCACGCACGAAGCGGCCGTCACCCTCGCCCTACCTCGAAGTCTTCAAGAAGAAGGGCGTTGAAGTGTTGCTTCTGTCGGATCGCATCGACGAGTGGATGATCAGCGGCTCACCGAATTCGAAGGCCGCAAGTTCATCTCCGCCACCGCGTCGGATCTGGAATTGGACGACCTTGCCGACGCTGAAGAAAAGGCCGCGGAGGAAGCCGCCAAGACCGCCTCGACCGGGTTGGTGGAGCGCATCCGCACGGCGCTCTCCGGCAAGATCGAAGGCGTGCGCGTCTCGAACCGTCTGGTCGAGAGCGCCGCGTGCGTCGTGGGCGAAAACGACCAGATGATGACGCCGCAGCTGCGCCGCATGTTGGAGGCCGCGGGTCAGCAGGTGCCCGAAGAGAAGTTCACGCTCGAGGTGAACCCCAACCACCCGCTGCTCGCCCGCGCCGAAGCCGAAACGGATCCCGCGAAGTTCAACGCCTGGGCCGAGCTCATCCTCGACCAGGCGATGCTCGCGGACCAGGGCACCGTCAAGGACCCGGCCGCGTTCGTGCGCCGCATGAACGAGCTCCTCTTGGGGAAGTGATCCGGCAAGTGTGCCCTGAGGCCCTGACGATCTGAAGGATCCGGGAGGCCCGCGGCCTCCCCTTCCTTCCGGGCTCGAAGCCCGTCGAAGCCCGCCGCGGTTCGTCCGCAGGCGGGCTTCCTGTCGTCCGTGGCCTGCCCTGACCGGGCGGGAGCCCGGCGGAGGTGGACCTGCGGCTTTGTCGCCGCCTCTTTCCCCGTAGGTCCCCGAATCGGTTCGTATTTCCCGACTTTCCCTCCGGTTCGGCCATCGCCGTCACAAAAGCCCCTAGGGCGAACGTCGTGTGCACGTTCCGCGACAGGAGACCCGAGTACGCTTTTTGTGAAGAGAATGCTCGGGAAACCCTCGATTTCCAAAGGAACCGACGAGAAAACTGGACCCGCCGTAACGTAAAGACAACATCGGCCCCGTTTTCCGCGTCCCGACTCTTGAGAGAATCGCGGAATCGAAACCACCGCTGCCGATTCATGTTCTCCCGACGCCGACTCCTCTGCGCCTCCGCGCTCACGCTTCTCCCGGGTCTTCCGATCCGGGGCTTCGCCGCGCCCGCGGCGGATGCGGAAAAGGCGCCCTGGAGCGAGACCGCGATCGAAGCCGCGGAACCGGTGGTGGAGCCCCTCGCCTCCCACCCCTTCGTCGAGGCCGTCGCGGAGGGCGATCTGAGCGAAGAAGCCTTCGCCTGGTACCTGTCGCAGCAGCTGGTGCGGCTCGAATTCGCCGAGGGGTCGATCAAGATCCTGAAGCGCCGCTTCATGGCGGAGCGCCACAAGGCGCTCTGCGACGCCTGGCTCGAAGAAAACGAGAACGCCGTCTCCTGGACCAAGGATCTGCTGCAGCTGACCGCCGCCGAGATTCAACCCCAGAAGAAGCCCGCCCCGGGGACCTTCCCCCGGCTTCGCTTCGAGAGCGCGTTCGACGACATCAAGGCGGCGCCCGCGGTGAAGCGCCAGATGAGATTCGAACGCGACGCCGTCAACCGCGACCACATCGCCGTGGCGGTCGCGTCCGTCGCGTCGGGCTGCTGGGTGACGCACGTCCTCTCGGAGCACGTCTCCCGCCACCACACCCTTCAGGGGAACACCTACGACGCGTGGGTGGAGGCGATGACCTCGGACGAAGCGGGCCGCCGCGCGGCGACCCTTCTCACGCTCGCCGACGAACTCTCCACGGGCGAAATCCAACAGGTCCTCTCCGGCATGACCGCGCACTTCGTGCGGGGCTGCCGCGGCGAGGCCGACATCCTCTCCGCGGCGATGCAGGCGGATGTGCGGGCCAGCTGAGAAGACGAAACGAAAAAGGCGGAATGGAGGTCGACTCCGTCCGCCTTTCGTCTTTGAGCCGTTTGGGATCCGCGGTTTACTTCCTGCCGTTCACGCGGAGCGCAAACCGCCGCATGAAGTCGAACGCCAAGGGCAGACTCGTCTCATCCTGAATCTCGAAGTCGCCCTTGTGGTGCCCGTGGTGGTTCGTGCCGTAGACGACGAAGGCCGCTTCGCCGCCCCGCTCGATCACGCGGCGCATGAGCACCGCGCAGTCCTCCGACCCGGAGGGCGCCGTGATCCTCGGGAGCACCTTCGCGCCGGGGACTTCGCGCATCACTTCTTCGACGAGGTCGTAGAGCTTGGGCGACGGAATGAGCGTCGTCGACTCGCCCGCCTTCGTGATCGTGACCTTGACGCGGTACGCCTTCTCGACCCCCGAGAAGATGTCTTCGACGTAGTCCGCCATGAATTGGTTCACCTCGGCCGAGGACCCTCGGACTTCCAATTCCATGTGCGCACGCGAGGGCACCACGTTGCGGCCTTCGCCGGCGTTCAATTTGCCCACCGCGATGCGGGTGGTGCCCCGCCCGTGGCGCGGGATCCCCTGGAGCATCATCGCGGCGGCGCAGGCCGCCATCAGGGCGTTGTGTCCCACGTGAGGGTCGCTCCCCGCGTGCGAGGGCGAGCCTTCGATGTCGACGTCGAACTTGGTGGTCGCCAAAAAGCCGTCCGCTTGAAGCGCCAATTCACCCAGGCGCGCCTGGCAGCCCATGTGCCCGCCCAGAAGGATGTCGACGTCGTCCACCACGCCCGCCGCGGCCATGGCGTTCGCACCCCGGACGCCTTCTTCCGCCGGCTGGAAGATGAACTTCTGCTTCCCGCAGAGCTCATCCTTGTGGCGCACCGCCCAGCGCGCGGCGGCGAGCACAAGAGAGGCATGGGCATCGTGCCCGCAGGCGTGCATGAGGCCGGGGTATTTGGATGCGAACCCGCAGGCCGCCGGCGCGTGGTCCGGCGTTTGGTTCTCACGCACGAGCACGCAGTCGATGTCGGCGCGGAAGGCCGTCGTGGGGCCGGGACGGCCGGTGTCGAGCACCGCCACCGCGCCGGTGAGACCCTTCGTCGCGTCGAGGAATTCCTTGGGGACGAACTCGTTTTCCGCACGCACCATCGCGTCCGCGACGAGGTCGGGGTTGCGGCCCATGACGGCATCGCGGTTGATGACGGCTTCGCCGATCTGGGGCTCAAGCCCGATTTCGCGAAGGCCCTTCACGATCCGCCAGGTGGTCTCGAATTCCGTCCAACCTTCTTCAGGGTGCTGGTGAATGAGGCGGCGGTCGGCGATCAGGCGGGTGATGAGGTCGGCGTCGGTGGGGTCGACGTGGGGGCGGAGTTCGGGCAGTCCGGTCATGGGGCACCTTTTTGGATATGGGGTTGGTCGATGGTCCTGAGAAGGAAAGCATACGCCCGAGCGAAACGTGATCGCACATGAAGCGTCAGATCGCCTGCTCCACGCCAGCGCGCCAAGCATCCATCTTGCGGAGCCCCTCCTCCACCGAGCGCCGCCACGCCCCGACGAAGGCGGCTTCCTCCGGGCGGATGCGGGACTCGACGAGCACGTCCGAGAAGTCCGCGAGCGCCGCGCGGACGCGCCCGGCCATCCGCTCCATGATCGCCGCGAGCTGCCAAAGCGGGAGGCCGCAGTCGTCCGCCGACGCAACCCAGTCGGCAGGACGAACCGCCTCCCACAGGGAACTCATCCCCCACGGCCATCGCGAGCGCCGTGTCGAGCTGCGGGAGGTACAGGTCCCGCATGACGGCGACGTTCACCAAGTCGTAGAGCGGCGTCAGGGTGAGGCCCTCGGGCCCCACGAAGAAAGACCAGTTCTTCCCGTGCGCGTCGCTGTTTCTCACGATCTGGTTGAAGACGAAGCCTTCCCAAAGCGCCTCGGTGAAGGCCGCCCGGACGGCCGCGATGTCGGCGAGGTCGGTCACCATCGGCCAGCTCACGCCGATCCTCGCGTCCCGCACGTCGCGTCCGTCCCCGAAGGGGCGCTCGTACTTCCGGAAGACCGACTTTCCCAGGGCCTGGCAGGCGTCGACGACGTGACGGCGGAGAATCCGGCCGTCAGGTTCAAGAGAGCGGTCGATGCGGTCGATGCGGTCGAAACGCTCGACCTCCAGGATCCGGAAGGTCTCCGCGCCGTCCGATCCGCCGACCTCAACGAGCTTGACCACCGCCGTCGGGAGCCCGCTCTTCTCCGCGAGCCGCATGGTGAGGAATTCGTTCAATTCAAGCGTCGGCATGTCGGGCCGGGAGAACTTCAGGATGTGGGTCATCGCCCGGTCGACTTCGAGCGGGAAGCCCCAACGGCCGTCGCGCTTTCGAACGGTGAGCTTCGCCTGAACGCCCGCGACGGTCACGGGCCAAAAACCTTCTGAACCGTCGGAGCCCTCCATGCCGTCCCAAAGCCACATCGGGTGTCGGGCGGGGTCGCGAAGGCGGAGAAGAAGTTCGTCGTCCCCGATCGGGCGGAAGGCTTGCGCGGGTTCATCGTCGGGTTCGGAAAGTTCGGCAGGTTCGGACGAGTCGGAAGCCTTCCCCGCTCCGCCGCGCGGCTTCACACGCAGCCCGACCGCTCCGGCGAAATCGAGCCGGATCCCGTAGACCAAGCCCACGGTCTGCCGCGGGTCGACGTGAAGCCGTCGGGCCAACGCCGCCCGGACGGCGCCTTCGGGCAGCAGATTTTCGAAAAACGCCTCGACGCCCGGCCCGGCGCTTCGCGCGGTGAGCGGGAGGTTGGGCGAGAGCGGGAAGGCTTCGGGATCGTCAGACGCCTCCTCCCGGTTCGTCCAGGCGGACTCGTAGCGGAGCGTCAGCGTGTCGTCCTCCAGGACGGTGAGATCCGCGCACGGGCGGCCGTTCAGAAGGACGTCGAAGGAGATGGTGGGATCGGTGGGCGCGCGCCGGACGCGGCGGGGGCGGCGCGGTTGAGGGATGGTGGGGTGCTCGGAGTGTCGGGGGCGGTCATGATGCGTGCTCCAAGGGTGAGGTGCATCCGTCAATGATGCCCCCATCTGCTCGGAGACGCGGCGGGTTTTGCGTGCTTGGCTCCCGGGCGCGGCTGCAGCGCGTCCTCCGCTTCAGGCTTTCCGGGCCGCGCCCATTGCACCGGTCCTGTATGTCAGTCGAGACGGCTCCTCCGGAACCCCGGCCCGCCCTCAACGTCCTCAGGCCCCCAGGACCTCACCGAATCGACACGTACTTGTGCACCTGGAAGGAGACGCGCCAGCCCTCCTCCATCGCGGCGTCCCAACAGAGCTTGGTCGCTCGCTCGCCCTGGCTCACGGGTTGGACGTAAATGAGCGCCTTCTTCGAGACGAAGGGCAGCACGTCCGTTTTCAATTCCTCGATGTCCTTCTCCGACTCCACCGCCATCTTGATTTCGTCCGCGCGGGCAAGCGTCTCGGGCAACACCACGCGCCCGCCCGGCATCCCGATCTTGGGGGGAGACCGTCACCCAGGCACCTTCGGCAACGCGGGCGAGCTCCGTCCCGCTCGTCTCGACGCCGACGGTGCGGCCGGCCGCGAGCAGCCGCTCGGAAATCCCGGTGAGATCAAAGAGGAACGGTTCCCCGCCCGTGAAGACCACGTGCGGGACCTTCGGGAAGTGCGTCGTGATGAAGCCGAAGAGCTCGTCCTCGGTCGCCGTCGCGTGGCGCGGCGCGTCCGCCTTCGCGGCGGCGAAGTCGAGCTTTTCGCCGTTGGGTTCACCCAGCTTCCACGTGTGCTTCGTGTCGCAGTAGGGGCAGCGGCAGAGGCACCCCTGCAGACGCACGAAGACCGACGGCGTCCCGGTCCACGCGCCCTCACCCTGGAGCGACGCGAAGATTTCGTTCACGAAGAAGAGCGGCTCGGCGCCCTTAATCTGGTTCTGACGGGCGGTGGGGACGATGGGGGTCATCTGGGAAGAAAGGTACGTGTGTTGGGGTTTGAGTTCGGATGGGTGCCGCCGAGGGAAACTTCCGGGCACCCCGGGTAAGTAAATCTCAGCCGACGGGAAAGAGCTTCCACTCGGCCTGGCACTTGCGGGTCTCTTCGACCGTGCAGCGGACGACGCGCACGCCCGTGCCTTCCAACTGCTTCGGAGCCACCGTTTCCGCGAGGTACGTCGCCATGTTCTCCGCCGTCGGGTTGAAGGGAAGGAGCACGACCGTGGGGTCGATCTCAGTGAGCGCGGACGCCATCGGGTCCTCTTCCCAGAGGAGGAAGTGGTGGTCCCACTCGTTCTCCAGCCACATGCAGAGCTTTTCCTTGATCACCGAGAAGTCGATCACACGGCCCACGTGGTCCAAGTCCCCCGCACACTCGAACGTGATGCGGTAGTTGTGGCCGTGGAGGTGGCGGCACTTCGTTTCGTGCCCACAGACGCGGTGGCCGCAGGAGATGTCGTGGTAGCGGGAGGCGGTGATCATGCTCGTCGTCCGTTGTGCTTGGGGTTGGGTTCGGTTCGGTGGCTTTCGGGTTCGGTGCTTGGGCGGGCTTTCCGGGCTTCTTCAGCGCACCCGGCTCTGGAATTCGGCGCGAAGCGACGCGTCCTCGCGGAAGACCCCGCGCCAGACGGTCGTGCCCATGCGGCTCTCGGTTTCCTTGACGCCGCGCCAGCTCATGCAGCTGTGGGCCGCGTCGATCATGACGGCGAGCCCGCGCGGCTTCGTCTTCTCTTCCAAGAGGTCCGCCAGCTGCACGGCGGCCTCTTCCTGGATCTGCGGGCGCTTCAGCACCCACTCCGAGAGTCTCGCGTACTTCGAAATCCCGATCACGCGCTCGCCCGGGACGATCCCGACCCAGCAGCGCCCGAGAATCGGCGCGAAGTGATGCGAACAGGTCGACCTCACCGCAAAGGGCCCCACCGTGATCATGTCTTCGAAGCCGCGGTCGTTCGGGAAGTCGGTCGCTTCGGGGCAGGGTTCGTAGCGCCCGGAGAAGACCTCCCGCACGAACATCTTCGCGATGCGGCCCGCCGTCTCCGCGGTGTTCGGGTCGTTCTCGACGTCGATGACGAGCGACGATAGGAGATCCGTCACGCGGCCGCGCACTTCGTCCTCGAGCCGGGCGATGTCGCCCGGCTCCAAAGCGTCGCTGATGTTGTCGTTCGCCCGGAAGGGCGCGCCCGAGGCGAGAAGCCGGGCCTTGATCTTTTCAGAGGGCGTCATCGGGATGGATGCGGATTTGCGTTTCTGCGGGTAAGCACAAGGCTCCGGCCCATGCGGCAAACGGCATGGCGGGGATCCTGTGCAGAGCTGCTCACGAAGGAGCTTCGGGTGTTTCGAGGACGGATGATAACCGAATTCGGGTTGTCCCGAGGAAGGTTCCGAGAATTTCCGGCGATTCCGGGAAGCCTCGGTCTCCAAAGAAAACCAAAGAGCGATCCAACTGCACGGCGGTAGGGAAAGAGAAAGTGCAGTCGAATCGCCCTTCTGGCACATCGTCGAAGTCACCCGTCTGGGGGTGCTCCAAATTCGGACGGAGCCTCGTGGGGAGACCCCGTTCGAGGTGTCGCGGGAGCATCTCCCGCCGGTCCGGCCGGATCCCCGAAGCACGACGTGCAGAACCTCAGGCGGCGGACCGATTGACAGGAGGCGGGTCACCGGACTACTCAGACGTCTTCCCGGCCTCAGCGCCTTGGGAAGAACAGGCGGTGTTGCCCGCATCTCCTTGACCACACGGTAACCCTTTTCCGACACCCGTGCGCGTCAAAACGGAAATTCTTATCGTCGAAAGTCCAATTTTTCAGGAATTCCCTTCTGTTCGCGCTTGGATCGTTACTCTAACTAGGGTTTGCAGGATAAGAACGTCAAACGCCGCGTTCACCTCTGTTAAACACTAGTCGGACTAGGGATTCGAAGATTTTCCATTTTTCATGCCCGATTTCGGATGTTCCTGCGATACTTTTGGATAGGAGCCGAAAAACAACAA
>VOFH01002711.1_pt1 | contig 59624 bp, 99 predicted proteins | sample 5384091 | NCBI WGS metagenome assembly VOFH01 (sample SAMN12384727, study PRJNA508395) | human gut metagenome | isolation source: healthy gut G | host: Homo sapiens | reverse complement strand
CTCACAGGATTGCTCCCACTAGAACCTGAATCTAGCGCGTCTGCCATTCCGCCATTTCCGCTTGACAAAAAGTATCTTACCATAGTCTGACGGAAAATGCAAACGTTTTTTGTAAAAATTGAAATTTTTTAATTTTTTCTTCAAATACGATTTTTAGCCGTTCTAATTAATCTCAATCCCATTTACCTCAAGATGGTCGTCAATCGCAATCACCAGACAGCGGCGGCCGTCAATCTCACGTGTCTCTACCAGATCGGCACGTTCGGGATTAACTTTGACTACCACGTCCGGTGTCTCAATCTGGAAAGTTTTGACACTGGCAATGTTGGAAGCAAGCAGTGTACCATGTACACCGACTGTTTCATCAAATTCATCATCGAATGATTCCAGCTTTTCTTCGGCAACACCGCTGCGTGTCAGGAGCTTCTTGACATCGGTCTTGGATAATTCCAGCGGTTCCGGTTCTTCCTTGGCCTGTTCGATCATTTCGTTTAAGTTATCGTGGATATTGCGGACCACTTCGTAGTTACTGTCTTCGCCGAGGGTGTCGCTTACGATTGCCTGGAAGGTTGTCTTCTGGTCGCCTGCAGTCAGTGGTGTTGTGCTTCCAAGGACATGTTCTACGAAATATGGCTGTAACTCTTCCGGTTTCTTCGTATAATAAAGAACATTATGTACATCGGCTGCACGATCCTGGAAGGCCGGGAATAAGAATCCTTTGACCGGAGCCTCTACGAACCAGTCGCGGATGCGGTCTTCGATGTTATTTGTCTGTGCATTGTATGTGAGTCCGGCTTTGTAAGATTGACCGGGCAGATACTGCAGAGGATGTGTTCGTATACAGTGTCGGATGCATCTTCCATCTCCAGACCATCTTTCGTCTTGCCCGGAACATCGTATACGGCATGGATCAGGATGATATAGTAGTTCTCGCCGTATTCATAACTTTCCACAACTTTATCATAGAATTCTTCGAGAAGAAGGTCGTCCTGAAGCTTGCTGTTCTTTAATTTCATCAGAAATTCCTGTGTGCCGCCGTTCAATTCCTGGTCGAGTGGGAATTCCATGTTGATGAGGTTCTTTCCGATCGTTCCGGAAAGTGTATGTTTGAAGATATCAAAATATTTGAAAGCCTCTTCTTCCGGTAAAGATAAGAAGGCTTTTTTCATTTCCATTTTTTCTCTTTTCGTGATCGACATAGCATCCACAGATACGTGTGATGGCGCAATTTTCAGGAGAAAACTGTTTGCGGATCTCTAATACTTCTTTTTTGTTCATATTTGTCACTTCCTTATTAATCATATGCTGGGAGGATATTTTAACCCCAGTATCATAAAATGTTAGCATATCAGCCGGGAAAAAACAATCATAGACCATTGTAAAAGATGGGGCGGGAACGTATAATAATAGATAGAATATGTCAAAATACGTAACTATTCAACACTGGAAAATATGGGGAAAGGGATAGTGATAGTAAAAAAGAAAGGGAAATAAGAATATGGGGAATATATTCGACATTTTAGGACCGGTGATGGTAGGTCCATCCAGCTCACACACAGCGGGAGCAGTCAGGATAGGTATGGTTGCAAGACAGTTGTTCGGCCGTCAGCCGGAGAGGGCAGAAGTCTATTTACATGGTTCTTTTGCTGCAACAGGAAAGGGGCATGGAACAGACCGGGCGCTGATCGCCGGATTATTGGGGATGATGCCGGACGATATGCGGATACCGGACAGCTACGAAGTTGCAAAAGACATGGGGATGGATTTTGTAATGAAGAATAAGAACATCAAGGGTGCACATCCGAATACTGCCCAGATTATTATGGAAGCAGAGGGCGTACCACAGATGAAAATCCAGGCACATTCCATCGGAGGCGGACGTATCTGCGTCTGTAAATTAGACGGGATTGATGTGAATTTCAGCGGAGAGAGCTGTACGCTTATTATCCGTAATGTGGACGAACCGGGACGAATCATGGAGGTTGCTGCCGCGCTCAGTAAAGCCGAGATCAATGTGGCGACCATGCAGGTGTTCCGTGACAAACGTGGCGGAACGGCCGTTATGGTGGTAGAGACAGACCAGGTGATCCCGCAGAGTGCGATCGATGAACTGGAGAGCAAGCCGGGAATTATCCGTGTGAAATTTCTTGATCCGAATGGATCGGTATAGATAATGGAGGAAAAGAAGATATGTCATATCAGTCAATGGAAGAGGCGAAACTGAGAGGGGAAAAAGAGAACATTCCATTCTGGAAAGCAATCCAGTTAGAGGATGCACAGGAGAGGGATGTGAAGATAGAAGATTCCTGGGAAAAGATGAAGTATATGTGGCAGTCCATGCTGGATGCGCTGGATGCTTATGAACCGGACAAGGTATCAAGAAGCGGGCTGGTAGGAACGGAAGGCGGTCTTATGGACAGCTACCGTGAAACAAAAGAACCGTTGTGTGGTGATTTTGTTGCAAAAGTGATGTCGAATGCACTGAAGATGGGATGCAACAATGCCTGTATGAAACGTATCGTTGCAGCACCGACAGCAGGTGCCTGTGGTGTACTTCCGGCAGTACTTGTTACTTACTATAAAGAGTACAATGTTCCGGAAGAGAAGATGATAGAAGCGATGTATGTGGCGGCCGGACTTGGTCAGATCATTGCCAACCGTGCATATCTGGCAGGGGCATCCGGAGGGTGCCAGGCAGAGATTGGTTCCGGATCGGGGATGGCGGCCGGAGCAATCTGTTACATCAAAGGTGGAGATACTGATCAGATCGGACATGCCTGTGCGATGGCACTGAAGAATCTGATGGGGCTTGTATGTGATCCGGTTGGAGGACTGGTAGAAGTTCCGTGTGTAAAGCGTAATGTAGGCGGTGCAGTGAATGCACTGGCGGCAGCCGACATGGCACTGGCGGGAATTACCAGTAAGATACCTGTCGATCAAGTGATTGATGCGATGAAAGAAGTCGGGGATAAGATGGACGTATCATTAAGAGAAACCGGTGTCGGTGGTGTTGCCGGAACACCTGCAGCACAGGAAGTAGTAGAAAAATTAGGGATGTAGCGCAAGCTACATCCCCTTTTAAGAGAGCGTTGTTTTTAAATCGGTGCTATGAAAATAAGCGTGTGCTTTATCGAATAATTTGTTGCACAGGACCGTATAAACAGAACCAAACAGGTTGGCACCAATTCGGAGTGCTACTGCATATGGCATTCAAACAGACCGGACGCAATGGAAAGCGCTCCAAATGTATTGAACACTGTCTGCCAGGAATATCCTGCCGAATATCCGACACCGATTCCGCCGATGATTCCGATATAGGCATACATAGACTCAGGAAGAACCGTATACAGAACAACGAATAACAGACCTCCTACGATGTTGAACATCCAACGCTTTCCGGAACGTGCGACACAGTCATTTGTAACCGGAAGACACACGGACATACATGCGATACCTGCCCACATAGCTCTTGGAAGTCCGAGCAGGGACATGATGAGCATCGCCGATGATACGATGAATGTCAGCTTGATATACCATCTGCTGCGTGCGGAATGAATGTTGAATTCCTGAAACAGATGAGAAAATTTACGCCGGTAAGGACGGTTCTTCTGATTCTTATAGAAAATGATCATGCAGAGGATCATTCCGACAAGGAGTCCTTCCAGTCTTAAAATGTAGGCATGTCCGCTTACATCATATCCAAATAATAATAGATAGCCAAGGACAAAAGTAGAGTGAGTGTACATGATCACAGTGTGGCAGCCGAGGATCATCAGCAGCATGATAGAGACGACATTGACAAAGAATGCAGGAACCGGGGATACCATGTTGGCAAGACGGGGACCTGCCATAAGGATTGCGTAGATACCTGCGATAGAGGCAAGTCCGTGTGTGGTACGGATCCCGAAATCGGCCTGCCTGAGAACCAGCACGGCCAGAAGCACGGTAACTCCGACAACACTGTTGTCATTTCCGATGAATTTACTATATAAAGATACAACGGCGACACAGAATATCATTACAAGATATACTTTAAAGTTGTAAATGAGTATGTGGCGGCGTTTTTCTTTTTATCGGTTGTGTTTTTAATCAGCTGTTTAGAGCCGGTCGAGCTTAGTTGTAGTTCCTGGTAAAATGTCATAATAAAATCTCCTTTATTTTTTTTGTGAAGAAAGAATCTCGTTCGCTTCACGGATTAGTTGGAATAAAGTCTCAATTTCTCTTTCTTCATATTTTTCTGTAATGTATAGAGTGGATCCAGATAGTAATAGTACATACGGTCAATCTCATCTTTTCCGGCACCGGTAATGCGGATGCAGTAACTGCGGCGGTCGGATGCAGAGGCCTTTTACAGATAAACCCTTTGGATTCCAGATGGTCAGTCAGGCGGCTTACGATAGTTTTACTGATGCCCATAGCGTTGGTAATCTGTCTTGGTGTCAGTGGTTCTTCCGAAAGCGCGATCCGGAACAGAAAATCAATCTCTTGAGCAGAAGTGTGCTCTGATTTTCCGGATTTCCGGATCGCCATACTTGCGAAATGCCGGAGGTCGCCTTGTTTTGATACGATATCGGTCCAGTTTTTTGTCTTTCATAGTTGCTCCTTTATAATAGTTTACTTTGTAAACAATTGCGATAAGTACTATAATAGATATAGGAGAAAATGTCAAGGGAATCTATGGAAGTACCTTTGATTTATAAAAATAAAAAAGTTTGTAACGAATTGAGAAAAAAATGACTCTTAATAGTAAAAGAAGATATAAATGAGAGAAGAGAGGTGAGTTCATGGAATCTTTTGAGGAAGTATATCAGAAATATTTAAAAGAGGTATATTGTTTTCTGCTGAGATTATCCGGAGACAGGGAAATAGCAGAAGAACTTACCCAGCAGACATTTGCCATTGCATTTGAAAAATTGGAAAATTTTAGAGGTGAATGTAAATTATCGGTGTGGTTATGTCAGATTGCGAAGCATGAATATTATGCGTGGACAAAAAAGCAGAAAAGATATGCAAATAAATTAGATGAAAATCATGCAGATCAAGGGGAGGATTTATTAAATGGCATAATCAATCAGGAAAATGGACAGATCATCCGAAAGATTCTACATGACTTACAGGAACCGTACAAAGAAGTATCCATGCTGCGGGTGATGGGAGAGGTATCATACAGAGATATCGGACAGTTATTTTCAAAAAAGTGAAAGCTGGGCGAGAGTGACCTATTACAGAGCCAAGAAAATGATCGTAGAAAAGATGGGAGGCGCAGGCAATGATGAAATGTGAGATTATCAGAGATCTGATACCGTTATATCTGGATAAGGTATGCAGCGAAGATAGCAGAAAACTGGTGGAAGAGCATTTAGCAGAATGTAGTGAATGCAGGAAATATATGAAAGAATTAGAGACGGAACTGGAAGCGGTGAAACAGAAAAAAGAAGAAGATCTGGATGAAAAGCGGTTGTTACAGGAAGGAGCGGAGCGTATGAAGGAAATCGGCAGGAAAAGTATCGTAGATAAGATGATTATTGTGGATACATTACTAAATTTCTTATTGATCGTAACGGCTGTAGTATTGTGCAAACGGCAGATAGATATCGAAGGTGCCGATGCGGGATATTATATAGCAGCCATGGTATTCAGCTTTGGATTTATTATCGCATTCTTCATATGTGACTGCATCACACTGGTTCAGAAATGGAAGAGAAGAAAAAATGCAGACGGAGTGGGAGTATAAACAGATTCCGATCTGTGAAAGTTATGCGAAGATATCTATAGGCGTAAAAGTAATCATTGTATTTATGCTGGTATGTGCGGCTTGTATATTGGGATTTTCACAGTTTGGAGGAATGTTTTCTATTTAATGCATTATGGCGGCTGTCACCGATCGGAATAAACTTACAAGGTCCTATCCTGTGCTGACTCCAACATGGGGGAAATTCTAAAGCAAAAAGTTGACCTAAAACGAGCTCACAAAAAATCCAAACTCGACATTCGTCTCAGACAGTGGATTTTTTGTGAGCAAACGGTCAACTTTTTTTTACTTAAGAATTACCAACCATGAGTCCGTATGCACAGGATAGGACCTTTGTAAGTTTATTCCTGCGGTTTCGCATGCCATAATAATTAAATGGAGAACTGTAAGCTTTTTATTAGGGTTCGGGGATTTGGCCTAGTGAATTAAATAGAAACTTGACAACTATAGTTGTCATCTGTTAGAATTTAAATGACAAGAAAAGTTGTCAAAATATGATTGATAAAGGAGATGAGCATTTGCCTTTACTAAACAGATTGAAGGAATACAGATCAAGACTTGGCGTCAATCAGACCGAGATGGGAAAGCTCGCAGGCGTATCCAGACAGACGATCAGCCAGATAGAGAGAGGAGACTATTCGCCGTCAGTAACACTTGCGTTAAAGATTGCGAAGATTTGTGAAGTCAGTGTAGAAGATATTTTTATATATGAAGAGGAGATAAATGATGAAGGAAAAGAAAAGTAGTTATTTTACCGCAACGTGGAAGATGCTCGCGGCAGTGATAATCGGGGAATCGCCGGAGGCGTGTCGGTAGTCATCTATGAACTGATGAAAAAAGGAATAGATGCAGGAATCAGAACGATTAACGGAACGATTCAGCAATATATATTTCCAGCTCTGATTATAATCGCGGTTGTTACGGTAGTTGTTGGTGAATACAGTTTATACCGGTTAAAGAATGTATACAAAGAAATGAAGGATGCAGATGAGGACAGATTCTATGAACTGGATTACGAAGAAGAAAAATGGGGAGCGTGGACCAGTGGGGTTAATTTGGTGTCACAGGTGGCTTGCATCATAATTTTATCCTTTGGATATTCTTTGAAGTATATAGAATCAGGAAAATCCAGATATTTTTATTCGCCTGTATTATATTTATACTGTGCTATTTCTACGATATTTATCTTTCTGTACGTTATGTAAAAAGCGATACAGGCGGCACATCCGGAGAAAAAAGGTGATCCAACTTCAAAGCAAATTTACGGAACAGTGGGTGGAAAGCTGTGATGAAGCAGAAAAAGAAATTATATACAAAAGTGCATATAAGACGTATATTGTATTGAACAAAGTAATACCGATATTATTGTTGCTTACATTAATAGCAAATATGTTCTTGAATACTGGTATATTGGCGGTTCTTGTTGTAGCTGTCATTTATCTGGTCACAGGAATGACGTATATCAGATCCAGCATGGTTTCTAAAGCAAAAAGGATTGGATAAAATAAAAAGTCATATTAGGTGAATGCATCAGATAAAACTGGTGCATTCATGATTATAACATATCATTCTATATTATAATTCGTTGAGTTAAGGAACATTTCGTTCCAATCATGAAATACATCGATAAATATATCAAAATTTTTCAAAATATATAACAAAAGAATAAGCAAATAAATGTTGAATTATCAGATATTCGAAATGTGGGATTCCATTATGAAGGATGGAAACGGAAGATTAAAATCATTTGCAAATATACTTGATAATATAATTATTATCGCATTGAAATACTGTAAAGATAAGTTTATACTGAGAGGAGAAGCCTATGAATAATACGAATTTGTTAAAGACAGGTTTTGTTAATGAACGGTTCCGATATTATGAGAAGTTAGTCGCAGAGCTGACAATGATGAGTGATATGTTCATGCGGAACGTGTTAAATATTCTGGAATGTGCGGAATATGTATTAAGAGTTATTACTGAAAATGATGATCTGGAATTAACAGAAGTCGTTGTTCAGAAAGATTACAAGAATTTACAGGGAAGATCGGCTGTACTTGACTGTGTGGCTGTGAATGGCAGAAAAAGAAATATATGATATAGAAGTACAGCAGGAAAAAGCCGGAGCAGGCCAAAAAAGATTGCGCTACCACAGCAGTATAATAGACGCACATAGTCTGTTTGCGGGAGAAGATTTTGAAAAACTGCCGGAATCAAAGGTTATTTTTATCGTAGATGAGGAAGTAGAAAATGAAGTTGCACCCATCTTACATATCAAACGGACTGTAAGAGAAAACCGGCAGAGATTATAATGATAAAAGCGAAATTATATATATTAACGCCCGGATGAAAGAAAATACAGATCTGGGCAGATTGATGCATGATTTTCATTGTACAAAGGCAGAAGACATGTATAGCAAAGTATTGGCAGAGCGGGTAAGAGTATTGAAAGAGACACAGGAAGGAGTGGAGATTATGTGTAAAGAGATGGATAAGATTTACAAAGCGGGAGAGTTAATAGGAGAAGACCGTGGAAAAGAAAAAGGAAAATATGAAACAGCAATGAAGTTGCTTGAATTAGGAGCAAGGGAAGACATGATTGCAGAAGCAGTAGGACATAGTGTAGAAGAAATAAAACGTTGGAAGAACGATATGAAACGTCAGTAATGATATTGTAAAAAATTAGAAAGATGGAAAAGGAGAATCTATGATGAAAGTATTTGCATACAGAAAATGCAGCACCTGCATGAAAGCATTAAAGTGGCTGGAAGTACACAACGTAGAATTTGAAGAACGAGCAATTAAAGAAGAAAATCCAACTTACGAAGAATTAAAAGAATGGTACACAATGAGCGGACTTCCACTCAAAAAGTTCTTCAATACCAGTGGTATGATATACAAACAGATGAACCTGAAAGACAAATTAAAAGAAATGACCGAAGACGACCAGTTAAAACTCCTGGCAACCGACGGAATGCTCGTAAAACGCCCATTAGTAATCGGAGATAATTTCGTTCTGACCGGTTTCAAAGAAAAAGAATGGGAAGAGAAACTGCTATAAGTTAAAATATATTATCATAATTATATGAATTCCAGGTAAACACCAGACGCCCGAAAAATAAAAATATATTTTGACATTCAAAATACTTGACAAACAAAATTTCTTGATATATACTTTGAAAGTCAAAATAATTTAGAATCAAAATAAATCAGAGGTATTTATAATGACTGGAAGAATATGTGGGACAGGATCTTGCGTACCATCATTTGCAATGGACAACAATGACATTGCGAAACTGGTTGATACCAGTGATGAGTGGATCCGGGAGAGAACCGGAGTCGTGAGACGTCATATTATCAGAGAAGAGACGACGGTATCCATGGCAGCCGAAGCCGGAAGGCAGGCACTTGAAAATGCGGGAATTGCTGCAGAAGATGTGGATCTGATCATCGTGTCTACGATTTCTTCAAATGTAATACTTCCCTGTACAGCCTGTGAAGTGCAGAAAGACCTTGGGGCAAAGCATGCGACATGTTTTGATCTGAGTGCGGCATGCACCGGATTTGTGGTTGCTTATAATACGGCAGCGGCTTATCTGAATGCGGGCGTGTATCAGACTGCACTGATTATTGGCAGCGAGTTTATCGAATCTGACGAACTGGAAGGACCGCGGGACGTGTATCCTGTTCGGGGATGGCGCAGGAGCGGCAGTGCTGAAGCGCGAAGATACGGGATATTATCTTCCGGTAACACACTCCGATGGCTTTAGAGGAGAAGCACTTCGCTGCAAAAGCAGATATGACAGAAGCGAATTATCACCGGAAGATATGCCAAAGCCGGAAGAAAAAGAATATCTGATGCAGATGGATGGAAGAGAAGTATTTATGTTTGCTGTAAAAGAGCGTGCCGCAGGCAATAAAAGAAGTATTGGAAAAGAATGACACGGCACAGGAAGAAATCAGTTTTTACATCTTGCATCAGGCGAACAGAAGAATTGTAGAAGCAATCGCAAAGCGGCTGGGTGAACCGATAGAAAAATTTCCGATGAATCTGGAAGAATACGGAAATACATCTTCCGCAAGTATTCCAATTCTTCTCGATGAACTGAACCGAGCCGGGAAACTGAACAGAGGACAGAAGATTATCCTGGCAGGATTTGGGGCAGGACTCACCTGGGGGCCAGCATTCTGGAGTGGTAAGAAGCCTCAGATAAGCAACCCTTATAAGTGCAAAAGAATTAAAAGGAACCAGAGCTAAAAAGAGACAAAAACAGAAATAAAAGGAGAACAAAGATATGTTAGAACAGATTAAAAAATGGTAGCAGATAACTTAGGAGTAGAGGAAAGCAAAATCACAGAAAACGCATCATTCAAAGATGACCTCGGAGCAGATTCCTTTAGATCTTTTGAACTGACAATGGCACTGGAAGATGAATATGGAATCGAGATTCCGTCGGAAGATCTGGAAAAGATCGTAACAGTCGGTGATGTTGTAGAGTATGTGAACGCTCATAAAGAGTAAGAAAATTATAAAAAGGCAGGGAGTATAGAGATTATGCAGACAGAAGTAACCAGATTATTAGGAATTGAATACCCGATGATTCAGGGCGGTATGGCCTGGGTTGCAGACTATCATCTGGCAGCAGGTGTATCCGAAGCCGGCGGACTGGGACTCATCGGTGCAGCAAGTGCTCCGGCAGACTGGGTAAGAGATCAGGTACGCAAGGCAAAAAGAACTGACTGACAATCCATTTGGTGTGAACATCATGCTGATGAGTCCTTATGCAGATGAAGTTGCAAAGGTGATCGTCGAAGAAGGCGTAAAGGTTGTTACCACCGGTGCAGGTAATCCGGAGAAATACATGAAGATGTGGAAGGAAGCCGGCGTAAAGGTTATTCCGGTCGTTGCTTCTGTGGCCCTGGCAAAAAGAATGGAACGCTGTGGTGCGGATGCACTGGTAGCAGAAGGTTGTGAAGCCGGCGGACATATCGGCGAGAGTACAACGATGGTACTTGTTCCACAGATTGTAGATGCAGTCAGTATTCCGGTTATTGCAGCCGGAGGAATCGCAGATGGAAGAGGTATTGCAGCGGCATTCATGCTGGGCGCGAAAGGGGTGCAGATGGGAACACATTTTGTTGTAACAGATGAATCCCATCGTACATGAGAATTACAAAAAAAGAATCATCAAAGCGAAGGACATTGATTCCAGAGTAACCGGAAGAAGCACAGGACATCCGGTAAGAGCACTTCGCAACCAAATGACGAAAAAATATCTGGAACTGGAAAATGCCGGAGCAGGATTCGAAGAACTGGAAAAGCTCACACTTGGCGGCCTCAGAAAAGCAGTCGTAGAGGGTGATGTAAAGAACGGAAGCGTGATGGCAGGACAGATTGCCGGCATGGTAAAAAGAGAAAGAATGTCATGTAAAAATCTGATCCAGAAACTGGTGACAGAGACAGATGCATTAATCGGAGGACAGGGATTCTATGAGTAAGATTGCTTTTATTTATCCGGGACAGGGCGCTCAGAAAGCCGGCATGGGAGTCGACTTTTATGAAAACAGTGAGATTGCAAGATACATATTTGACCAGGCAGGTGAGGAACTTGATCTGGATATGAAGGAACTTTGCTTTGAAGAAAATGACAGGCTTGATCTGACGGAATATACACAGGCAGCAATGGTCAGACCTGTCTGGCAATGACAAGAGTTGCGGAAAGTAAAGGACTGAAAGCAGATATCACAGCAGGATTAAGTCTGGGAGAATATCCGGCGATTGCAGCTGCCGGTGGAATGAACGATATGGATGCGATCCGCCTGGTAAGAAAAAAGAGGAATCCTGATGCAGAACACGGTTCCGGCAGGAGAAGGAGCCATGTGTGCGGTCATTTCTATGGCGGCAGAGGAAATCGAAAAAGTGATCGAACCGATTGCTGATGTGTCGGTCGCAAACTACAACTGTCCGGGACAAATCGTCATCACCGGTAAGACAGACGCTGTAGAAGAAGCGGCTGCAAAGTTAAAAAAGAAGCAGGGGCGAGACGCACCATTATGTTAAATGTCAGCGGACCGTTCCATTCTCAGATGCTGGTTCCGGCAGGAGAAAAACTGGCGGAAGAACTGGAACATACCAGATTTCACGAATTAAGAATTCCGTATGTAACGAATGTAACAGCAGAGAAGGTAACAGACATCAGAGAAACTCCGGGACTTCTTACGACACAGATCAGTTCACCGGTGCGCTGGATGCAGAGCATGGAACGCATGATCGCAGACGGTGTTGATACATTTGTTGAGATCGGACCGGGCAAGACACTGGAAGGATTTTTAAGAAAAATCGACCGAAGTGTGAAAGTATTCCACATTTCCCAGTGGGAGGATGTGGATAAAGTCTGCACCGAACTTGCAGATAGTGGAAAGATGATGGAGGAAGCTTAAAGATGAGTCAGACAATGGAAGGAAAAGTTGCGGTTGTAACCGGAGCATCCAGAGGAATCGGAAAGGCAATTGCAATCAATCTTGCATCTAAAGGTGCAAAGGTTGTGATCAATTATAACGGCTCAAGAGAAAGAGCCGAAGAAGTAAAAGAAATCATTGAATCCGCAGGCGGAAAGGCTGTTATCATGCAGTGCAATGTGGCAGATTTTGATGCCTGTAAAGAATTCATAGAAACGGTCATCAAAGAACATGGACGAATCGATATTCTGGTAAATAACGCAGGGATTACAAAAAGATGGCCTGCTGATGCGGATGTCGGAAGAAGATTTTGACAAAGTACTGGATACCAATTTAAAAGGAGCATTTCATACGATCCGTTTTGCACTGCGTCAGATGATCCGTCAGAGAAGCGGACGTATCATAAATATGGCATCAGTGGTAGGTGTCAGCGGAAATGCAGGACAGGCCAATTATGCGGCATCCAAAGCCGGTGTAATCGGTCTGACCAAGACGGCTGCAAGAGAAGTTGCATCCAGAGAAATTACAGTCAATGCAGTTGCACCTGGATTTATCGAGACAGATATGACGGATGTACTTCCGGAAAAGGTGAAAGAAGCAAGTATTTTCCAGATTCCGCTTGGAACATTTGGAAAGGCAGAAGATGTAGCAAATGCAGTAGCATTTCTTGCATCGGATGAGGCAGGGTATATTACCGGACAGGTATTGCACGTAGACGGCGGTATGGTGATGTAAAGGAGATTAAGATATATGAAGAGAAGAGTTGTAGTGACAGGACTTGGAGCAGTGACTCCGATCGGAAATACGGTAGAGGAGTTCTGGAGCGGCATCAAAAAGGAAAAGTGGGAATCGGAGAGATTACCAAATTCGACACTACGGAATATAAGGTGAAAATTGCGGCCGAGGTAAAAGATTTTCAGGCAAAAGACAGAATGGATTTTAAGGCAGCAAGAAGAATGGAGCCATTTTCCCAGTATGCGGTAGCGGCGGCGAAAGAAGCATTCGAGGATTCCGGACTTGATATGTCAAAAGAAGATCCGTTCCGTGTCGGTGTGATCGTAGGTTCCGGTATCGGAAGCCTTCAGGCAGTAGAAAAAGAATATGAAAAGATCCGGACCAAAGGACCGGGAAGAGTCAATCCATTGCTGGTTCCGATGATGATCTCGAACATGGCAGCAGGTAATATTTCCATCCAGCTTGGGCTGAAAGGAAAATGCACGAATGTTGTAACAGCATGTGCCAGTGGAACAAACTGCATCGGTGATGCATTCCGTGCGATCCAGTATGGTGACGCAGAAGTGATGCTGGCGGGTGGAGCAGAAGGATGTATCTGTGAGACCGGAGTCGCAGGATTCACAAGTCTGACAGCACTTTCGACTTCTACAGATCCGATGAAGGCATCCAGACCATTTGATAAAGACAGGGATGGATTCGTTCTCGGAGAAGGTGCAGGTGTGGTTGTTCTGGAAGAACTGGAACATGCAAAACAACGTGGTGCAGTCATCTATGCCGAACTTGTCGGATACGGTTCTACGGGAGATGCATATCACATTACTTCTCCGGCAGAAGACGGAAGCGGTGCAGCCAAAGCAATGGAACTTGCGATGGAAGAAGGCGGAATCGAACCTTCCCAGGTGGATTACATCAACGCACACGGAACCAGTACACATCACAATGACCTGTTCGAGACACGTGCGATCAAACTGGCTCTTGGCGATGCGGCAAAAGATGTTGTGATCAACTCGACAAAATCCATGATCGGCCATCTGCTCGGTGCGGCCGGAGGTGTGGAATTTATCACTTGTGTGAAGACAATCCAGGACAACTTCATCCATCAGACAGTCGGAACTGAAACTCCGGATGAAGAGTGTGATCTGAACTATGCGATCGGTGCGCCGGTAGAAAAAGAAGTCAATTATGTACTGACAAATTCACTTGGATTTGGGGGACATAATGCGGTGTTACTGTTAAAGAGATATGAAGACTAGCGGAGAATTGCAGGAGGGACAAAGACATATGGAAATGGAGAAAATGATCGAACTCATAGATGCTGTGTCAAAGTCAGAGCTGACAGGCTTTAAATATGAGGAAGACGGTGTCAAACTGCATTTGAGCAAGAAAGAAAATATATGCTATGTGACGGAAAATGTGTCTGCACCGGTGAATATGACCGAACAGCTTCTGCTGCAACGGTTTCTGCCGGAGTGGTTTCTGCTGAGATGGGAAAAACGAATGCAGAAGGGGATCAGACAATGGGAGCAGCTGCGGAAGAAGCAGTCAACAGGAAATATTGTAGAGTCTCCGCTGGTAGGAACATTTTATTCAGCACCTGCAGAAGATGCAGAAAGCTTCGTAAAAGTCGGAGACAGAGTAGAAAAAGGCCAGACACTCGGAATCGTGGAAGCCATGAAGCTGATGAATGAGATCGAAAGCGATTACAGCGGAACGGTTGCAGAGATTCTGGTAAATAATCAGGAAGGCGTGGAATACGGACAGCCGTTATTTCGCATCGTGTAGGAGGACAATATGAATCATTTGAACATCAATCAGATCAAAGAAATCATTCCGCACCGTCATCCATTTCTTCTGTTGGATTACATCGAAGATTATGTGCCGGGAGAATATGCAGTGGGATATAAATGCGTATCTTACAGAGAAGAATTCTTTGCGGGACACTTCCCAGGAAGAACCTGTAATGCCGGGCGTGCTGACGGTCGAAGCACTGGCACAGGCCGGTGCGGTTGCAATCTTAAGCCTGGAAGAAAATAAAGGAAAGATTGCATATTTCGGCGGTATCAATAAATGCAAATTCAAAGGAAAGATCGTCCCGGGAGACAAGGTACGTCTGGAGACGAAGATCATCCGCAGAAAAGGACCTGTCGGTGTCGGCGAGGCAGTTGCGAGCGTGGATGGAAAAAGTAGTCGTAAGTGCAGAGCTTACATTCATGGTCGGATAGATAAGAGCAACATAGGAGAGTGTAAAGAAAGATGATTAAAAAGTATTGATCGCAAACAGAGGAGAGATCGCGGTGCGTATCATCCGCGCCTGCCGTGAGATGGGAATTGAGACCGTAGCGGTCTATTCCGAGGCAGACAAAGAAGCACTGCATACCAAGCTTGCAGACGAAGCCATCTGCATCGGGCCGGCTCCGTCAAAGGACAGCTATCTCAGTATGGAAAATATCATCAGTGCAACGATCATAAGCGGTGCAGATGCAATCCATCCGGGATTTGGATTCCTGTCAGAGAATAGTAAATTTGCAGAGCTGTGCGAGCAGTGCAATATTACATTCATCGGGCCGGATTCCAAAGTCATTGCAAGTCTTGGAAATAAACAGGTTGCGAGAAATACGATGATGGCAGCGGGAGTACCGGTCATTCCGGGAAGCAAAGAACCCGTCTACGATGCAAAGACCGGTGCAGAACTTGCCCGAGAGATTGGCTATCCGGTTATCATTAAGGCAGCTTTAGGAGGTGGGGGCAAAGGTATGCGTACCGCCTGGACACCGGAAGAGTTCGAGTCTGCATTCCAGACGGCTCAGAAAGAGACCGAGATGGCATTTGCCGATTCGACGATGTACATTGAACATTTTGTAGAGAATCCAAGACACATTGAGTTCCAGATCCTGGCGGATAAATATGGCAATGTGATCCATCTGGGAGAAAAGAGATTGTTCTATTCAGCGCAATCATCAGAAGCTGATCGAAGAATCTCCGTCTGTTGCATTATCGGATGAACTGAGAAAGAAGATGGGTGACGCTGCGGTAAAAGCTGCCAAAGCGGCAGGTTATGAGAATGCCGGAACCATCGAATTCTTATTAGAAAAATCCGGGAACTTCTATTTCATGGAAATGAATACCAGAATCCAGGTGGAACATCCGGTCACAGAATGGGTGACAGGTGTAGATCTTGTGAAAGAACAGATCCGCATTGCATCCGGACAGAAATTATCCTATACACAGGAAGATATCAGACTGACCGGTCATGCGATCGAGTGCAGGATCAATGCAGAGAATCCAGAGAAAAGGATTCCGTCCGTCCCCGGGAACGATCACAGATATGTATCTTCCGGGAGGAAAGGGTATCCGTATTGATTCTGCGATATACAGCGGCTATACGATTCCGCCGTATTATGATTCCATGGTGGCCAAGCTGATCGTGTGGGCGAAGAATCGTCAGGAAGCGATCCGTAAGATGCAGAGTGCACTTGGAGAAGTCATTATAGAAGGAATCGATACGAATGTTGATTATCAGTATGGGATTGTCAATCATCCGGATTATATTGAGGAAATATAGATATTGAATTTATTGAAAGGCTGTAGAGGTGACTGCTGATGAAGCTGGACAACGTATTTAAAAAGACCAGAATTGCTGTCGGAAGAAAAGAATTATATTACATTTACCAGACGACCGGAAGTTCCGGAAGGATTACTTCGCAAATGTAATAAATGTGGGGGAGCGATCATTGCGGAGGATGTAAAGAAAGATCATTATATCTGTCCAAAGTGCGGAGGATATTTCCGCGTGCATGCAAGACGCAGAATCGAGATGATCACAGATGAAGGTTCTTTTGAAGAATGGGATTCGGATCTTCAGGGAAAATCCTCTGGAATACAAAGGATACGAAGAAAAACTGAAGAAATTACAGGAAAAGACAGGGCTTTCATGAGGCAGTTGTAACAGGAAAAGCAAAGATTGACGGCCGCGAGGCGGTTATCGGAGTCTGCGATGGAAGATTCCTGATGGCCAGCATGGGAGAGGCAGTTGGAGAGAAGATAGCAAGGGCGGTAGAACGGGCAACGAAAAGAAAGACTTCCGGTCATCTTATTTGCCTGCTCCGGAGGGCCCGTATGCAGGAGGAATCGTCTCTCTGATGCAGATGGCAAAGACATCCGCAGCACTGAAGCGCCACAGTGATGCCGGACTTCTTTACATCAGCGTACTGACCGATCCCACGACTGGCGGAGTAACCGCAAGCTTTGCGATGCTCGGTGGTGTGATCCTGGCAGAGCCAAAAGCTCTGATCGGGTTCGCAGGCCCAAGAGTGATCGAGCAGACCATCGGACAGAAGCTTCCGGATGGTTTCCAGAGAGCAGAGTTTTTTACTGGAACATGGATTTCTGGATGCCATTGTGGAGCGCCCTCAGATGAAAGAGACACTTTCTAAGATTCTGGCACTTCATGAGGTAGGAGAAGGAACAGGATTTAATAGAAAAAATGTGATGTGGAACTGACATCAGGCAGCAAGATGAATATGACCGCATGGCAGAGAGTAGAACTTTCAGACGCAAAGACCGGCCGGTAGGCAGTGATTACATTGACGCACTCTTTACAGATTTTGTAGAATTCCACGGAGACCGGTATTTCGCAGATGACAAAGCTATCATCGGTGGCGTTGCAAGATTCCATGGCACGCCGGTAACAGTGATTGCGCAGGCAAAGGGAAGAAATACGAAGGAAAATATCGAAAGAAACTTTGGTATGCCACAGCCGGAGGGATACAGAAAAGCCTTAAGACTTATGAAACAGGCAGAGAAATTCTCTCGTCCGGTCATCTGTCTGGTTGATACACCGGGAGCATTCTGTGGACTCGAAGCAGAAGAACGCGGACAGGGAGAAGCCATTGCCAGAAATATCTATGAGATGTCGGATTAAGGGTTCCGGTTGTTTCAATCATCATTGGAGAAGGCGGAAGTGGCGGAGCACTTGCGATGGCCACTTCAGATGAAGTATGGATGTTGGAAAATTCCATCTATTCCATCCTCTCACCGGAAGGATTCGCAAGTATCCTCTGGAAAGACAGCTCAAGGCCAAAGAAGCAGCAGAAGTGATGAAATTGACGGCAGAGAATCTGAAGGCACAGGGAATTGTAGAGCGTGTCTTTGCAGAGCCGGAGGAATATATCGTTCAGAATATGGATGTTGTGATCATGCAGATGGATGAGGCAATCGAAGAATTTCTGATGAAATATAAAAGTTTGTCAGAGCAGGAGTTAATAGAACATAGATATGAGCGTTTCAGGAATATGTAATATGGAGCAGAGTAAATCACTGCTATATATCATAAGAAAACGATGTATTTTACAGGCAATGTTTATGGACGAACAGATTCTATAATAGAGTGAGGAAAATATATGAAAATACAACCACTGAAAATAGGAACAAAGACAGCAAAAGTTCCAGTCATTCAAGGTGGTATGGGAGTTGGTATCAGCCTTGGAAATCTTGCTGGAGCAGTTGCAAAGGAGGGCGGCATAGGGATCATCTCTGCCGCTCAGCCTGGTTTTAGAGAAGAAGATTTTATAAAAGATCCATTAAAAGCGAATTTAAGAGCGATAAAATCAGAGTATGAGAAAGCAAGAAAGATTGCATCGGACGGAATCATTGGATTCAATCTGATGGTTGCCATGGAGCACTATGAAGAATATGTGCATGCGGTGGTAGAAGCAGGAGCAGATCTGATCGTATCGGGAGCAGGACTTCCGACGGATCTTCCGAAATATGTGGGTGAGTCCGACATCTTACTCGCACCGATCGTATCGACTGCAAAATCGGCAAATGTGATATTAAAATATTGGGACAAAAAATACCACAGAATCCCGGATCTGGTTGTGATCGAAGGACCGCTCGCAGGGGGACATCTTGGATTTCATGAAGAGCAACTGGAAACGTATGGTATAGATGCTGGGACAGAAGACTATGTAAAATGCCGAACTTCCTACGAAAAAGAAATCATAGCCATCATGCAGGTCATTCATACATTTTCGGAAAAATATGGAAAAAAGATTCCTGTTGCGATGGGGGGAGGAATTCATGACAGTGAAAGCGCAGCGCGTGCATTTTCCCTCGGAGCAGATGCCATACAGGTGGCGACAAGATTCGTTACAACAGAAGAATGCGATGCAGATATCCGCTATAAAGAAGCCTACCTGAATGCAAGAAAAGAAGACATCGTGATCGTAAAAAGTCCGGTGGGAATGCCGGGACGTGCAATCTTGAATCCATTTATGAAAAAAGTAAAAAGAACTGGGGCGTATTGCACCGGCGCATTGTTTTCAGTGCCTGAAGCATTGTAATCCGGGAACCACGCCGTATTGTATCACTCAGGCACTGATCAATGCGGCAAAAGGAAAGATAGATGATGCGTTACTTTTCTGTGGAGCGTATGCATATCAGGCAACTCATCTGGAAACTGTAAAAGAAGTTATTGATTCTCTGATACCAGAAAGGGTATAATAAAGAATAAGAGTAAAGAATGAAGAGTTAAAGTGAAGGAAATTACAGAAGATGGGAATGGATGATGCATATAAGATGATCAATCAGACACTGGTCAGTCTGATCAATGAAATATGGGAACTGGAAGAAAAGGCAATCATTACGGATGAGTTCAAAGACCTTACGAATAATGATATGCATGTGATCGAGGCAGTCGGACTTGGCGACGGAATAATATGTCTTCGATTGCCAGAAAGCTTAATATTACCGTAGGATCCCTTACGACTGCCATGAACAGTCTGGTGAACAAAAGATATGTAGAGCGTCATCGCAGCGAAGAAGACAGAAGAGTCGTTCTTGTCAAGCTGACAGAAAAAGGTGTGAAGGCTTACCACCATCATGAAGATTATCACAGACAGATGACACAGGCCATTCTGGATAAACTGGATGATACCGAGCTTCCGGTGCTTGTGAAGACATTGGATGCGTTATCCGAATTCTTTACCGGTTACAGTGAGAATAAGGAGTCATAAAGTATATGGTAAAAGGTGTAATCTTTGATATGGATGGAACGATGTTCGATACAGAACGTCTTTCTACCAAAGGATGGATTTACGCAGGTAAAAAAGCTGGGCGTGGATATTCCGGTAGCATTGACAGATTCTTTTCGGGGAAGAAATCCACAGGCGATCCGAAAAAATTTTGCAGCATATTTTGGAGACAGACTGGATTACGATACAGCGCGTGCAATGAAGCATGAGTATTTCGACGAAGTGACAAAAGAATCTGTTCCGCATAAAGAAGGACTGCAGGATTTATTAGAATATTTAAAAGAACATGAGATTCCGGCTGTGGTTGCGACATCCACAGAAAGAAAGCGTGCGAGCAGGCTGATACATATGTCCGGTATAGAACATCTGATTTCGAATGCGATTTACGGAGATATGGTGGAGCGTGGGAAGCCGGAGCCGGACATTTTCCTGAAAGCAGCAGAGCTGATTGGGCAGGATCCAAAGGAATGCCTGGTACTGGAGGACAGTGCACCGGGACTTCTGGCAGGAAAGGCAGCGGGCGGATATACGATCTATGTGCCGGACATAGCAGTTGTGTCAAAAGAGGCAAAAAGAAGGAATTACGGCAGAACTGGCGGACTTGCATGAAGTGGCTGCATGGATCAGAAAAGAGAATAAAAAGTAAGAAGGAAAATGACTGTCATGCAGCCTTTGGAGGCTGTGGGCAGTTTTTTTGCATCGCCATGCATTCGTAAGGAATAAAAAATATAAAGATACAGGAGGAACAGATATGTACGAGAAAGAAGTAGAACAATTACAGAACATTATTGATGACAGTAAAAGAATCGTATTCTTCGGAGGAGCAGGGGTTTCTACAGAGAGCAATATTCCGGATTTCGAAGTGCGGACGGGTTATATCAACAAAAGTATAAATATTCGCCGGAGCAGATCGTAAGTCATAGTTTCTTTGTACGGAACCCAGAAGGGTTTTATGAATTTTATAAGGAGAAGATGATGTTTCTGGATGCCAAACCGAATGCTGCACACTTGAAACTTGCAGAATTGGAAGAGGTGGGTAAATTAACGGCCGTGATTACACAGAATATTGACGGACTTCATCAGGCAGCCGGAAGTAAGAATGTACTGGAACTGCACGGAAGTATTCACCGGAACTATTGTATGAAATGCCACAAATTCTATGATGCGGCATATGTAAAAAAATGCATCCGGAATTCCAAGATGCACTTGTGGCGGAATGATCAAACCGGATGTAGTACTCTATGAGGAAGGACTGGATTCGGATGTGATCAGCAGGAGTATCAAAGCGATCAGTGAAGCAGATACGCTAATCATAGGAGGCACGTCTCTGGTTGTGTATCCCGCGGCAGGATTTATTGATTATTTCCGCGGGAAACATCTTGTGGTGATCAATAAGAGTGCAACAGCCAGAGAAGTAGGTGCAAAGCTTACGATAGCGGCACCGATTGGGGAGATACTTGGAAGGGTGCATTAAATTCCAAGTGTTGCCGCCTTCTTGTAGTTATAACAAGAAGATTTTTCTAATCTTTTGCCCGTCATAGTATATGGATCCAGAAGTTGTCAAGCTTCAGCTTCTGTCACATAACCTTTTGTAACTGCGAGTGTACGGACTGGTACATTGGTCTTGAGGGATTCTTTGGCGAGTGCGGCAGAGGCAGCATATCCGATAGAAGGGCAAAGTGCAGTTGCAATACCGGCACTTGCATTTACCAGATCTTTGCAGTGTTTTTCATTGGCAGTAATTCCAAGAATACAGTTGTCGGTCAGAGTTTGTGCGGCGTGACCAAGCGCTTCGATGGACTCGAATAAGGTATAGAAGATCACCGGCTCAAATGCATTGAGTTCTAACTGTCCGATCCGTTTATAGAAAGCATTCCGAATGTGATTGAGTGCAATTGTGTGACGGGCAATTATTCTATGCTTATGAAGGTGGCATTCCCGAGTACGATTGAGTTGGATGGATTCATCGGACAGCTCCAGCATTTCGGAAAGACACAGACACAGATTGTATTCTCTACACCGGCTGCCGGGTTCTATTTAGTCAGCTTTTTGATAGATCAGGCGGATATCACCGTTTTGCAGTGTAGTATGCCCACAGCAGGTGAAGCCTAATTTGACGAGCAGATGCTGCATGGGAATATTATCATCGTGTGTATCAATTTTCATATTTGGGAACTGTTCATAAGCCCAGTTCAGACAGAAGGTAGCTACGCCCTTTGTACCAGGTGCCGTGGCAACTCTGTGAACAACGGCATAGGGTCTGTCATTTAACCAGGAACCGTCAATTGTCTGGTAATCAGGGTCTTCTTCCCTGTGAAAATAGAATACGCCTCCGATTTGCTCATCTTCTTCTATCTGAATGATGCAGACATATAAGCAGTCGGACTGGATATCCTGTGTGGTAAGTGAAACCGGAGGATAACTGTCCCGCCACTGGTCCGATTGCCGTGTTCTTTCATATATTTCCGGGCATAAGCATAGATTGCAAGGATGTCCGGAAGGTCATTCATTGTCGCTTTTCTGATCTGCATAAAAATCTCCTTTTGTTATTCATTACTTTGTTTATTTTCGTAACTGTGGGAATATCTCAATACTGCGTTCGAGTATCCCTTTCATATAAGCAATCGCAGTTCCGTAATTGGTGATTGGTACAGAGGCGTCACCGGCGCATTTCAGGCGGTATTTCATTTCGCGCTCATTCAGCATACAGCCACCGCAGTGAATGATCATTTTATAATGGTTCAGCTTCAGTGGAAATTCAGTTCCACTGGTAAATTCAAAATCTATATCTTTTCCCGTATATTCACGAACCCAGCGTGGCAGCTTGACAGTACCGATATCGTCACACTGGCGGTGGTGTGTACAGCCTTCGCTGATCAGGATCGTATCTCCGTCTTCCAGCGTGTCCAGTGCTCTTGCGCCGTGGACGACGGTTTCCAGATTCCCCTTATATCTTGCAAAAAAGAATGGAGAAAGAGGTAAGCGGGATATCGGAAGGAGTATCTTTGTCAACTTCTTTAAATGCCTGACTGTCGGTAATCACCAGTGCAGGCTTTTTCCCGAGTGAATCCAGCGTACTTTTGAGTTCTGTTTCCTTTACAACGATTGCAGTAGTTCCGGCATCCAGAAGATCGCGGATCGTCTGCTGCTGTGGGAGAATCAGCCTTCCCTTTGGCGCGGCAGAATCGATCGGAACAACAAGTACAATGAAATCTCCGGGGTTACAAGATCCCGGACGATGAATCTGGAAGATTCTTCCGCAGGGACTAAAGTTCCGAGACGTTCTTTCAACTCATGAATATGAAGATTTTCAGTTGTATTGGTCCACAGGATATGCTCTAAAGGAATCTTATATTTCAGATGAGTGGACACGATCATTTCCTGATGTGTATGTTCCGATACCAGATCGGCTTTATTAAGGACGAGTAAGAGGGGAATATTCTTATCCTGTATGCGTGTAAGGATCGCATTGTCCTGCGGCGTAATTCCTGAGGTGCCATCGATCACGAGCACAGCGATGTCGGTCTTGTTCAGGACCTGATAAGCTTTCTGAATGCGGAGTTTTCCAAGTTCGCCTTCATCGTCGAGCCCCCGGAGTGTCGATCATGACGATAGGGCCCAGTGGAAGCAGCTCCATGGATTTGAATACAGGATCGGTCGTTGTTCCGCGCACATCGGAGACAATCGCAAGATTCTGCCCGGTGAGAGCATTAATAAGACTTGATTTTCCGGCATTGCGTCTGCCGAAGATCCCGATATGTATACGTTCTGAAGAAGGTGTGCTGTTTAAACTCATGATATGTTCCTCACTTTCTGACAGCTGTATATAAAAGCTGACTGTATAAAAAGTTGATGTTACCTAAATATTCAAAGAATCGCCACGGTCTGTTACAACCTGATAGCCTATGGATTTCATCCGCATTTCCAGACAGTGTCTGCACTGGGCGGATTCATCACCGGTACAGATCTTATTATCATATAGAAGATAATCTTTCCGTACTTCCGTTGGTGAAAGGTTCGGCATTACGACATTGGCGCCTGCCAGGATTCCAAGTTCACGCCCCTTTGGGTGGATGGTTCCAAGTGCGGTTGTGGCAGGAAGTAAAACCTTCGGGATCATCAGCCGGATCAGGCCGAGCATATATAAAGTAAGTTCCAGTGTTCCCGCAGATTCTCCGGCAAACGGAGTGTCATGATGTGGGATAAACGGACCGATTCCGATCATGTGTGGATTCAGTTCTTTCATGAAGAGCATGTCTTCTGCAAGGTGTTCCGAAGTCTGGTAAGGAGAGCCAACCATGAATCCGCAGCCAATCTGATAACCGATGTCCTTTAAGTCCCGCAGACATTGCTGCCTGTGTTCAGGACTAAGGTTCGGTGGATGAAGCTTTCTGTAATGTTCGTGGTTATAAGTTTCATGCCGTAGAAGATAGCGGTCGGCGCCGGCATCATAGTAAGCCTGATAGCTATCTTTGGCTTTTTCCCCGATGGAAAGTGTAATGGCACAATCGGGATAGCGTTCTTTAATTATCCGGATCAAATGGATGATGCGTTCATTTGTATAATATCCGTCTTCGCCGCCCTGCAGGACAAAGGTGCGGAATCCAAGCTCATAACCTTCCTTACAGCACTTTAGGATATCGGCTTCTGACAGGCGGTACCGGTGTGTGTTGCCGTTGCTTTCCGTATACCGCAGTACAGACAGTCGTTTTTACAGTAATTGGTAAATTCGATCAGACCGCGGACGTAGACATCGTGTCCATAATAACGGTGGCGTTCTTCGCGGGCCATGGAAAAGAAGATATTCGGAAAGTTCCGGGTGCGTCCCTCGATCAGTGTGATCCATTCTTCTTTGGTCAGGGTCTGTTCTTTATGCAATTGATCGATCAGATATTTTAAAATAAGTTCGTTTCATTCATGAAAATCATTCCTTTGCCCGTATGTTATTGATCATAATATCTCACATTATTATAACAAACAATTACTTGCCGAACAATGTAAAGAAAGAAGTGATATGCAGAAATAGAAAAATAAGATAAATATATTAAAAATATAAATTGACAATTCATGCAGATGCGTTTTTAATAGAAGTATACAGATTAGTTACGGCGAATTAATGAATCATAAAGAAAGGGAAGAAATCATGGGAATGGGTAAAAGAATATTAAGTGTACTGATTGGTATCCTCTTCATTATAAGTGTGTCGGTACTTGGAGGAAGTCTGCTTGCAAAGCAGGTACTTGTTAAAGCAATCAGTCAGGCAGGGATTGATACGGCAATCTCTCACAGAATGATGGATGCAGTATTTGGCTATGCAGGAGCAGATGATACACAGTGGATTGCGAAGATACAGAACAAGATTGAGAAGAACGAGGAAGTAAAGAAAATTACAGAAAAGGTCATGGATGAAATGGTGAATGATCTTTCAAAAGGAACGGGATATAAGGATGTAGATATTTCCAAAGAACTGAATCAGTTACTGGAAGACAGCATGAAAGAAATTAAGGATTCAAATCCAGAGTTAACGGAAGATATGCTGAAACTTATGAAGCAGCAGTTAAAAAGATGAGATGGATGATGTTCAGGATGTACTGAATAGTTATGCATCTAATCTGTATGGTAATATGAAAGATACCAGTACGATACAGGGAAAGTTGCCAGATTATATACGACGCTGGTATCAACGACCTGCCGGGCCGTATCGGGAGCAGCAGTTCTGCTCTGTGCAATCCTGACGGTATTGCTTGGGTATCCAAGACACAGAGGATTATTTTCACTCGGAGTGGAAAGTTTGATTTGTGGAGGAATTTTTGCCGGACTTATAGGAGTTATGGGAAGCCGGACTATGGGCTTCTTATCGGACAAGATGCTGGGGCGTACGGTAGATATAGGGTTAAAGTCATATTTCTGGATGGGCTGTATATTTGCCGGGGCGGGTGTGATATTCCTGCTTGCGGGATTTATAATAAAGTGGAAAGACCAAAAAAGGATAGATGTAAATGAGTAACAGATTTTTTATAATGAAGTATTCGGAACATTTGGTACAGAAGATATAGAAATGTAACAGAGTGAATGAACAGGATGTAAATGTAACAGGTATGAGAAAGGTTATATTTTACATCCTGTATCTTTTAGACAGTAATCGGATTGATTATAGGTGTTTTACATTACATACGGATAGCATACTGGAAATATTATATGGGGCATGCTATCATAAAAGTAATGTCTTTTTCCGTAGATGTATGGAATACAATAGAAAACAGAGGAGTTAATTCAGACATGGAAACACAACACATTATCCACAATTTTGAGCCAATCTATAATGAACATTCTAAGATTCTGATGCTCGGAACTATGCCATCGCCGAAATCCAGAGAAGTCGGATTCTACTATGGACACCCAAGAAACAGATTTTGGAAAGTTGTATCCGATGTCTGTGGCGAAGCGTATCCGGAGACGAGAGAGGGCAAGATCGCATTTGCATTAAGAAATGGTATTGCAGTCTGGGATGTGCTGGCGGGGTGTGATATTAAAGGAGCAGATGACAGCAGTATCCGTAATCCACAGCCGAATGATCTGAGCCGGATCCTTGAATGTGCAGATATTAAGGCCATTTTACGACAGGAACGAAAGCATTTCAACTATATAAGAAATTTTGCTATCCTAAGACTGGGATTATGGCAATTGGATTGCCGTCTACGAGTCCGGCGAACTGCAGAACATCGTATGAGCAGTTGTTCGAGGCATATTCTGAAATTAAGAAATATATATAACAACGATGAAAATAAATAAGATTTCTAAATAAGTAAGAATCAAGAAAGAAGGCGTATTAGACCATATGAACCGGGAAGAACGAGTAAGAATACTGATCGACTATCTGAAAAAAGAAAATACAGGTTATGCATCACTTGCAGATCCGGTAGATTATACCGGGAGAAGAAGACTTCTAAGAAGTCTTATGAATGTCCGCTGGCCGGGCGAGGCAGATCCGGGTATACCAGGATCCAGGATGAACTGCTAAAGGAAGAAGCAGAACAGAAAGGAATCGTAGAATGGGGACAACTTCCGACTATCGGTGGACAATTCCCATGTGAGACGATCAAGAATGTGGATAAGATATCTCTCTGGCGGGAGATATTACAAGACTTTCCGTAGATGCGATCGTAAATGCGGCGAACAGCCAGATGCTTGATGTTTTGTGCCGTGTCATGGATGCATCGACAATGCGATCCATTCGGCAGCAGGTATCCAGCTTCGTAATGAATGTGCACAGATTATGGAAGCACAAGGACATGAAGAACCGACCGGAAAAGCGAAGATTACAAAGGATATAATCTCCCGGCGAAACATGTCATCCATACCGTAGGTCCGATTGTTGGCATGCAGGTGACAGAAAAGCAGGAAGAAGAATTAAAGTCGTGTTATCTGAATTGTATGAAACTGGCGGAAAAAGAAGGACTTAAGTCGATTGCATTTTGCTGTATCTCAACGGGAGAATTCCATTTCCCGAATAAACTGGCGGCAGAGATTGCGGTGAAGACGGTGGACAAGTATCTGTCTTCTTCAAAACTGGAAAGAGTGATTTTCAACGTATTTAAAGAAGAGGACTATAATATATATAAGAAGATATTTGCATAAGAGTAAAGGAACAAGAGAGGAAATAAAGAAATGGACAATCTGGTATTCAGTTTAAATGCAACAGTCCCCATTTTCTTAATGATGATACTGGGACTGTTCTTCAATAAGATCGGGTGGATGGATGAAGAGTTTGCCAATAAGATGAACAAATTCGTCTTCCGAATACCACTGCCGGTATTATTATTCGGCGATCTGGCGGTCGTAGATATCAAGGAAGCGTGGGATACGAAATTTGTAATCTTCTGTTTTATTATTACATTGATCAGTATCACGATCGCAATCGGAATCTCCTGCCTGTTGAAAGACAGAAGTATTCAGGGAGAATTTATCCAGGGAGCGTACAGAAGCAGTGCGGCACTTCTGGGGATCGCATTTATCCAGAATATCTATGGTAATTCCGGTCAGGCACCGCTTATGATCATTGGAAGTGTGCCGCTTTATAATATTATGGCGGTGGTTGTACTGTCATTTTTCAAGCCGGGACAAAAAGGCATGGATAAAGCACTGATCAAGAAGACACTGATCGGTATCATTACGAATCCAATCATCATCGGTATTGTGGCAGGTCTGTTATGGTCGGCACTGAAACTTCCGATGCCGGTGATCTTACATAAGGCCGTCAGCAGTATCGGCGGCGTAGCAACACCGATGGGACTGATGGCGATGGGAGCTACATTTGACATTAAGAAAGCATTTGGCAAGATTAAACCGACCGTGATCGCTGCGTTTATCAAATTAGTGGGATTTGTAGCAGTGTTCATGCCGCTTGCACCAGAATCATCAACTGGTGTCCGGTATGTAAGACTTCGCTTTCTGATGCAGAAGTTGAGCATGAGGAACAGGACAGGACATTTCTGGCATATCAATTATCCGGTCGTTGGAACAGAACGTTTCTTGAGATCGCAACTACACGTCCGGAGACACTGCTTGGAGATACAGCAATCGCCGTTCACCCGGATGATGACAGGTACAAAGATATCGTAGGAAATGTCATCCTTCCGTTGAGTTGGAAGAGAAATCCCGATTGTGGCTGATTATTACGTAGACAAAGAGTTTGGAACAGGTGCTGTTAAGATCACACCGGCACATGACCCTAACGACTTCGAGGTAGGAAAGCGTCATAACCTTCCTGAGATGAACATCATGAATGATGATGCAACGATCAATGAAGCAGTATACGGAAGATACGCCGGAATGGACCGCTACGAAGCAAGAAAAGCAATGGTAGCTGACCTGGAAGAGCAGGGATACCTGGTAAAATTGTTCCACATTCTCATAATGTAGGAACTCACGACAGTTGCCAGACAACCGTTGAACCGCTGATCAAGCCACAGTGGTTTGTAAAGATGGATGAGCTGGCCAAACCAGCCATCGAAGCAATCAAGAACGGCGATTTAAGATTCGTACCGGAACGTTTCGGTAAAGATCTACCTGCACTGGCTTGAGAATATCCGTGACTGGTGTATTTCCCGTCAGATCTGGTGGGGACACAGAATTCCGGCCTTACTATTGTGATGAGTGTGGAGAAGTGGTTGTTGCACGTGAGATGCCGGAGAAATGCCCGAAATGCGGATGCACACACCTGTACACAGGATGAAGATACACTGGATACATGGTTCTCTTCTGCGCTGTGGCCATTCTCTACACTTGGATGGCCGGATAAGACAGAAGATCTTCAATTACTTCTATCCGACAGATGTACTTGTAACCGGATATGATATCATTTTCTTCTGGGTAATCCGTATGGTATTCTCCGGATATGCACATACTGGAAAAGCACCGTTCCATACTGTTCTGATCCATGGACTGGTAAGGGATTCCCAGGGACGTAAGATGAGTAAATCTCTCGGAAATGGTATTGATCCGCTGGAGGTCATTGATAAGTATGGTGCGGATGCACTTCGTCTGACTCTGATGACAGGAAATGCACCCGGAAATGATATGCGTTTCTACAACGAACGTGTAGAATCCAGCCGTAACTTTGCCAATAAAGGTATGGAATGCTTCCAGATTTATTATGATGAACATGGAAGATAAGGTAATTTCCAAACCGGATGAGGCAGACTTTGAAGTAACCGATAAATGGATTTTATCCAAGGTAAATACACTTGCAAAAGATGTAACTGAGAACATGGATAAATTTGAACTAGGTATTGCAGTACAGAAAGTATATGACTTTATCTGGGATGAATTCTGTGACTGGTACATCGAGCTTGTAAAATACAGGATCTACCATTCTGATGAAAATTATAAGAGCGCCAATGCAGCACTTTGGACACTGAAGACGGTTCTTGGTAATGCACTGAAGATGTTACATCCATTTATGCCATTTGTAACAGAAGAAATCTACAGCGCACTGGTACCGGAGGAAAAATCTCTGATGATGTCAGACTGGCCGCAGTTTAGCGAAGACTGGTGCTATGCAGACGCTGAAAATATAACAGATCATATGAAAGAAGTTATCCGTGGTGTCAGAAATGCGCGGGCAGAAATGAATGTACCGCCGAGCCGTAAAGCAAAGGTTTATGTAGTATGCGAAGATGAAGAGCTCTGTGAAGGATTCGAAGAGCTGACAACATGCGCATGCCCGCTTATGAGTGCTTCTGAACTTGCTGTCCAGGCTGATAAGGCAGGTATTGCGGATGATGCCGTATCGATCGTAGTACCGGATGCTTCTGTATATGTACCACTGGAAGAGCTGATTGACTTCGAACAGGAAATCGAGCGTCTGACAAAAGAAGAAGAAAAGCTTACAAAAGAAATCAACCGTGCAAAGGGAATGCTTTCAAATGAAAAATTCGTCAGCAAAGCACCACAGGCAAAGGTTGATGAAGAAAAAGACAAAGCTTGAAAAGTATACACAGATGATGGAACAGGTGAAAGAACGTCTGGAGGCTTTAAAGGCAGGAAGATAATCACTGCAGGAAAGTACTAAGGCATATTCTTTTTTAGCAGGATATCGGTCAGGCGCATAAACTGCGCCTGACGGTAGAAACACGTAAGGGGTTAAAAGACGATGAAGGAAATTCATTTTAAAAAGATTCAAAAAAACCGGATATCAAAGGGTAAAATCGCAAAATAAAAAATTTGAAGAAATAGGATGTCATTGCATATGGAAAGGCAGACATGAACGACGTGAGAGAATACTGGAAAAGCAAGACGCAACAGTGCAAATTGCAAAGAAGATGGCAGCCGGTCTATAAGCATTCATGAATAGATTCTCTTTGATATTTCATGCACTTGCTTGCATGCATCATTAACTTTATAATTGAAGCACTTTCCAGACATTCTGTTGTTGCAGCCTGGGACTATATGACAGGAACACCGCTGGTATTTTTGTACAATGCCGGAATGATTTTGTTACACTTTTAATTGTTATCTGTTCAAACGAAGGATGTTTCCGACTGATCATCAGTGCATTGTGGCTCTTTCTTGGGTGTTGTCAACGGGTGATGCCTGGCAAAGCGTGTTACGCCGTTTAATGCACAGGATCTTAAGACATTTACAGAAGGATTGTCACTGTTTACAAACTATTTCTCGGTGGCAGAGCTTGTGATGATGGGAATCGGTGTTCCGGCACTGCTCATCTGGCTGGTTGCCATGTGGAGACGTGCCGGACAGTATGAAGGAAAGATGCACAGGATCCCGATGCTGATTATTGTTGTTGCAGCGTTTTTGGATATTCTGTACTGACAAATGTTGCTGTAGATAAAGGATTATTTCTACTTACTTTGGAAATATCGCATTTGCTTATCAGGATTACGGACTTCCGTATTGTTTCTCGGCCAGCCTTTTTAATACAGGTATTTCAGAACCGAATGATTATAACAAAGACACGATCGAGAAGATCACGGATAATAGAGATGACAGAGAGCACATCCGACAATGGTGAGACCGAATGTCTTGTTTGTACAGCTGGAATCTTTCTTTGATCCTATTGAATATGAGGATCTGCAGATGTCAGAGGATCCGATTCCCGAATCTGCGCAAGATGTTTGAAAATTATTCTTCCGGATATTTTAAGGTTCCTTCGGTAGGAGCCGGAACAGCCAATACAGAATTTGAAGTGCTGACAGGTATGAACCTGCGTTATTTCGGACCTGGCGAATATCCTTATAAGACAAATTAAAAATCATCCGTATGTGAAAGTGCGGCGAACTGCATTTTCTGCATTCGGTTACGGAACCCATGCGATTCACAACAACGGTGGTAATTTCTACAGCCGTGCGAAGGTATTTAACAATATTGGTTTTGACAGCTTTACAAGTAAAGAGTTTATGAATATTCTCCAGACAACAGAGAATGGATGGTCGAAGGATGATATTCTTCTGACGCACATCAAAGACGCTCTGGACTCTACCGAGCAGGAGGATTTTGTATTTACAGTCAGTGTACAGGGACATGGAAATTATCCGACAAGAAAAAAAATAAATGGTGATTGAGATGGATCAGTTTGAAGTTAGAAGCATGTGAACCAGGATGTCAGAGGTACTGAACAGATGGATATCCATTCCGTTTTCAATTATCATCAGCAGAGAAAGGGAACAAAGAATTTTCAGATCTGGAACTCCTGCAGGATGATATCCTGTATGGAAAGCAGTATGTATATAACGGAAAAGCACCAATCACCGAAGGCCATATGGTGATGGGAATCCGTAATGTGTCACTGAGCAGTATTGTTCCGCAGTTGAACAGTGGCTATAGTCTCTACGGTGAGCACTTCACAACATACAGCCGCGTCTATGTCAATGGTGAAAAGCACAAGAGCAGCTTCCTGAATACTACGCGTATTAATCTGTAGGAGACAGAATTAAAAAGACGGTGATGTGATTCAGGTTGGACAGGTTGGTTCCAGTGATACGATATTCCGGATGTCGGATAAGTACACATATCAGAACGGACAGCTTGTAAAACAGGAAGGCACAGCAACCGATAAGAGCAAATCTTGGGTGGATCAGGATTATGATGTTAACTAAAAAAGAACCGGAAACGTTCACATATGAAGAGGCAGCCGCGTATATCGAAGAAATTCCGAAATTTACAAAGAAACATACGCTGGAGCACACAAAAATGTTTTTAAAAAGATTGGGTAATCCGGCGGCGGACAGAAAAAATTGTCCACGTCGCCGGTACAAATGGAAAAGGGTCTGTATGTGCATACTTACAGGCCATACTTATGGCAGAGGGGAAGAGAACAGGGTTCTTTACATCCCCTCATCTTGTATCTGTAAATGAGCGGATACGGGTAGATAATATACAGATTGATAATGAGACATTTCTGAAGATGTTTCGAAAAGTTTTAAAGATAGTACGTCAGATGGTGGAAGACGGGATCGAACATCCTTCGTATTTCGAATTTCTATTTGGAATGGGTATGACAGCATTTGCAGAGACAGATGTAGAATATATCATTCTGGAGACGGGACTTGGCGGACGGCTGGATGCGACAAACGCAATAGACAATCCGGCACTTGCCATCATAACATCAATCAGTCTGGATCATACGGCGATCCTCGGTGATACGATCGAGAAGATTGCGGGTGAGAAAGCCGGAATTATTAAGCCGGGTGTTCCGGTGTTCTTTGACGGAAGCAGTAAAAAAGCAGCGGAAGTCATTAAAGCAAAAGCTTCGGAACTGGGCGTATCTTGTAGAGAAGTTACGAAAAATGCGTATGAAATTCAGGAAGTTCACCGCAAATATATTGCATTTTCCAGACGGAGTGCGTATGATAAAGATGTTATCTTTCAGGTACCGATGTGCGGATGTTACCAGGCGATGAATGCAGAGCTTGCACTGGAGGCGTTGGAATATCTGCTCGCGGGAGAAGAGATACATATGGACCGGTGGAAGGAAGCACTTGCAGAACTTCACTGGGAAGGAAGAATGGAACGGCTAGGAGCACATATTACCGTAGACGGTGCACATAACCCGGGCGCAATGGAAGCGTTTGTAGAAAGCGTAAAAGCACTGGATGAGTCCGAACGCGGAGAAATGGTATTACTATTTTCAGCAGTATCGGATAAAAAGTACGATCAGATGATAGAATATCTGTGTGAGAATCTGGATGTGAAAGCTTATGTTGTCACACAGATCGAGGACGAAAGAGGTGTTACGGCAGAGGAACTTGCTGATGTCTTCCGAAGATACACAGACAGACCGGTGTACTGTAAAGAACGATTAGAAGATGCCGTGAGAACGGCAATGAATGAACGGGGAGAGACGGGAGAGATATACTGTCTTGGCTCTTTGTACCTCGTAGGAATGATGAAGAAGTTACTGGCAGGAGGTGCCATAGATGCTTGATTTTGAAGAAGAATTAAAGAAGTTCCAGCCAAGTCTGGAAGTAGAGGAACTGGGAGATGCGATTTACCAGGATGATCTGACAGACATGACAGATCTTTTAAGAGAAGTAATCGAACAGACAAAGCAGGATGATCCACAGTAAACTGCGGTAGAGAGAATATAGAGGGAAGTATATGGATTACACAACAAAACTGGCGTATCAGTCGAATTACTGGTATAATGACGGACTTAACAAAGCGAATATCCGGGATCTGACCGGTGCCATTACATCGCTTAAGAAGAGTTTACAATATAACAGAGATAATATTGCGTCAAGAAATCTTCTGGGACTTGTTTATTATGGACGAGGCGATGTGGTAGAAGCGCTGGCAGAATGGGTCTTAAGCAAGAATCTTCAGCCTAAGGAGAATATTGCGAATTATTATATCCAGAAAGTAAAAGAAAAAAAGAGATGATCTGGACAGAATCAATCAGGCTATAAAAAAGATATAATCAGGCTTTGGATTACTGTTATCAGAGATGTGAAGATCTGGCAGTTATGCAGCTTAAGAAAGCAATCGAGATGCATCCGACGTATGTGAAAGCATACCAGCTTCTGGCGCTCCTTTACATTATGGAAGAACAGTATGCAGAAGCGAGAAAGAATATCCGGATCGCTCACAAACTGGATAAGACCGACGATATCACGATGCGTTACATGCATGAGTTGAATCAGGTACGGAAGTCAAGAAACATCCGCCTGATAGACGATAAAGATACCGGAAAGAAGAAAAAGGGCAGACAGACAGTTACTTATAATATCGGAAATGAGACAATCATTCAACCGGTTGCTTCAGGATTAAAAAGATAATGTCGGCCTGCATACAATGGTTAATATTGCAATCGGTGTTATTGTAGGTGTGGCAGTTATGGGATTTTTAATCATGCCGGCTGTGTCTGCATCAAGACAGAGTAAGCTGAATAAGCAGACCGTTAAGTTCAGTGATCAGATCGCAACTCAGAAATCTCAGATCAGTGCACTGAAAAAAAGAGCTGGATAATTACCGGAGCAGCAGTAAAGAAGCAGAGAATCAGCTGCAGACAGCAGAGATCACAAAGACAAGCTATGAATCACTGATGACCGTTATATCTCATTATTCAACCGGAGATATGAGTAATTCGGCACTGGCAGAGGAACTTCTGAAGATTAATTCAGAGACACTTGGAGCATCGGGAAAAGAAGAGTATGATACACTGACAGGAAAGATATATCCAAGAGTCTGTGAGAGTCTGTATGTAACATCACAGAAGAATTATCAGGTGGCAAATTATGATACGGCAGTGACGAATCTGGAGCAAGTCGTACAGATGGACGAAGGATATCAGGATGGTGCGGCTATGCTTCTTCTTGCACAGTCCTATGAAAAACAGGGTAAGCAGGATAAGGCGAATACGTATTATCAGAAGATCATCGAAAAATATAACGGGACAGAGGCAGCAACAGAGGCACAGAATGCTCTTGATGTACAAAATGCCAAAAGACCAAAGACAATAATAATTAGAAAATGTACGAAAGAAAAGGATATACACGGTAAAGTGTATGTCCTTTTCTTTTTATACTTAAGTATGTAAGGGGAGTATATAACATGAAATATCAGGTACAGGAAAATTGTCTTACTATATTTTTACCGGGGAGCTGGATCATCATAATGCAGAAGAGATACGAAAAGAATCAGATCATCTGATTGAACACAATCACATACGTTATGTGATCTTTGATTTTGCGGATACAAAATTCTGTGACAGTTCCGGAATCGGAGTGATCATGGGTCGTTACAGAAAGATCTATATGCTGGGCGGTGAAGTGTGTGCGGTACATACAAGCGAGAGGATCAGGAAGATTCTTATGATGTCAGGAGTAACAAAGATTATGCAGATTTATGAGGAGGAGAAATAAATGGAAAATACCAATGAAATGACGATTATTTTTGACAGTTATTCATCCAATGAAGCATTTGCAAGAGTGGCGGTTGCTGCATTTATGACATCGCTGAATCCGACAGTGGAGGAAGTAGCAGATGTAAAGACTGCGGTATCAGAGGCTGTAACCAATGCGATCATCCACGGATACGAAAGCCGGATAGAGAAGATCACGCTTCGTTGTAAGACATGCGGGGATACTTTGTATATCGAGATAGAAGATCATGGAAAAGGAATGGAAGATGTAAAGAAGGCGATGGAACCGTTATTTACTACAAGACCGGAGCTTGACCGGTCCGGGATGGGATTTTCTTTTATGGAAGCTTTCATGGATCAGGTAGAAGTAAGTTCAAAGCCGGGAAAAGGAACTATTGTGAAAATGCAGAAAACAATTGGAAAAGGACGAAAGGTATGGACCACACAATCGCTTTAATTCAGAAGTCTCACGAAGGGGATGAAGAAGCAAGAGCTCAGATTGTGGAGGAAAATACAGGACTGGTCTGGTGTATTGTAAGAAGATTTACGGGAAGGGGAACAGAGCTGGAAGATCTGTTTCAGATCGGAACGATTGGATTACTGAAAGCAATCGACAAGTTTGATCTGAGTTATGAAGTGAAATTCTCAACTTATGCTGTTCCGATGATCAGTGGAGAAATCAAGCGCTTCTTAAGAGATGATGGGATGATAAAGGTAAGCCGGTCGTTAAAAGAACTGTCTTATAAAGGATATCAGGCCCAGGAAGTACTCGGAAAGCTTGGAAGGGAGCCGTCGGTCACAGAACTTGCAGAGTATCTTGATGTGTCACCGGAAGAACTTACGATGGCGATGGATGCATGTACGGATGTAGAATCACTACACCGGCCGGTATACAAAAAAGAAGGACAGGAGATTTCACTGATGGAAAAAGTAGGAAAGGAGGACGGTGCGGAAGAAAGAGTACTGGATCATCTGCTGTTAAAAGAGCTTCTGACAAGTCTGGATAAAGAAGAAAGAAAACTGATCTATCTGCGATATTTTGCCGAAAAGACACAGACTCAGGTAGGAAAGGAAATGGGAATTTCCCAGGTTCAGGTTTCCAGAATGGAAAAGAAAATATTAAAAATCTAAGAGAACGTATCTGACAGGCACATCATGAATATATTCTGGAAAATCAGCCATACTAACTCATGAAACTTGGATGGAAAGGGTGAGTAAGATGGAGGATGCCAGAAGAAAGATCAGGATGTGCCTGATCTTTGTTGTGACATTGGCAGTGATCATCGGGCTGATTTATTACTTCCATGATGTAAGAGGCAATCACGGAGTCAATGAAGGAACACTGATAAAAAGAATGGAAATAACTGCAAAAAAATGATGAGATAAACAGGAGGTGAAGAAGATGGCCGCGAATTCTGATGATATATATATAAAAGCAGACCGGAATATAGAGGTCGCAAAAAAGTCGGTAACGTTTGGAGATGTATTGAAGATTGAATGCGCCAATCCTGTAATGCTGGCCAGAATCAGAAGTACGCATCTTCTGACATTTCATCACCCGGATAATAAAAGGGAAAGACGAGTGGTCATGTCGGTCTTAAAAGTGATACAGAAGATCCATGAAATCTATCCGGAGGCTTCTGTGGAAAATATCGGGGAGACGGATTTCATCGTGACATATGAAGAACAGGATGGGAAAGGCGGAGCTATTCACGTGGCGAAGATTGTCATGGTGGTGCTGATCAGTTTTTTTCGGAGCGGCATTTTCAACAATGGCATTCAATAATGATGTAGGCGTGACAAAAATGTTCGGACAGATATACGAACTTCTGACCGGAACAAAGTCGAATGGATTTACGATTCTGGAATTTATGTATTGTATTGGTATTATCATCGGAATTCTGACATTCTTTAATCATTTCGGTAAAAAACGGCTGTCGGTAGATCCGACACCAATGGAGGTAGAGATGCGACTGTATGAAAATGATATACAGACGACGCTTGTGGAAACGTACTCCAGAAAGGAGAAAGAATTGGATGTGGATAAAAACATATTCCTGGCAATTCTGGGACTTAGTGCCGGAATTACGGCGGCCGGAGGTTTATTTTCTTTTATTATCGGACTGGGGGTGGTGTCGGATTTTGCGGACAGGACACATACAGGTGAGCATGTTATGCTCTATGAAGATGCCATTGCAGTGGGCGGCAGTATCGGAGCAATCATCTCTGTCTATCATCCCACGATACCATACGGAAGCTGGCTGGTTCCGCTGGCGGGACTTTTCGGTGGAATCTTTGTAGGATGCTGGGCGATGGCTCTTACTGAGATGCTGGATCTCTTTCCGATCTTCATCAGGAGAATCCGGCTTGTGAGAGGGATTGGAGCGATCATTATAGGAATCGCTTTTGGAAAAGGATTAGGAGCATTACTGTTTTTTTTGGAAAAGGTGGTAAAAATGGATAAAAAAAAGACAGCAGCAGGCTTATGAAAATTATGTAAAGCAAAAACACCGGTGCATAATCTGCCTGCTAATATGACAAAAGCATTCGTAACGGGAGGCGCAATCTGCGTGCTGGGACAGGGAATTTTGAATATCTGTGAGAAGGCAGGATTAGATAAAGATATAAGTGGCGGCTGGTGTTCTATGCTTCTGGTATTTCTGAGTGCAGTACTGACGGGATTCAATGTCTATCCAAGGATTGCAAAATGGGGAGGAGCAGGAGCACTGGTGCCGATCACCGGATTTGCCAATTCGGTGGCGGCACCGGCAATTGAATACAAAAAAAGAAGGACAGGTTATGGGAATCGGCTGTAAGATATTTACGATTGCAGGTCCGGTGATTCTGTATGGAATCTTTACAAGCTGGGTTCTGGGACTGTTCTACTGGCTGTTAAGAATTGTCGGAGTATTATGACGGCAGAGGATCTCAGATATGTAAATATGTCGGGAAAGGATAAGATGAATGATAAAGGGAAAGCAAAGTATAGCCTTTTGAGGTATCTCCGTACCTTGAAGAGAGAGTGCTTCGGTTGTTGGGAAAAAAGAAGGAGAAGGACCTTTGGGCGTTATGTTCGATATGGTGGCAGAGGAAGATCTTTTCGGGGAGAATACCTGGGAAGAAGCAGAAAGCACCATGCAGAAGGAAGCATGTCTTCTGGCTCTTGGTAAAGCACATTTGGCACCGGAGAGTATCCGTTATCTGTTCGGTGGAGATCTGTTAAGGCAGGGAGTGGCAACTTCAATGGGAGTAGAGACACTTCAGATCCCGATGTTCGGATTATATGGAGCATGTTCGACTTCCGGAGAAGCACTTGCCCTGGCTTCGATGAGTGTAGCCGCGGGATATGGAGAACGGATGTTGGCGGTAACATCCAGTCATTTCGGAAGTGCTGAGAAAGAATTCCGTTTTCCTCTCGGATATGCGAATCAGAGACCATTATCGGCACACTGGACAGTGACCGGAAGCGGAGCATTTATCGTGGGGAAAAATAGAAGTCATGTGAGGATAACCGGGGTGACAGTAGGAAAAATTGTGGATTACGGTCTGAAAGACTCACAGAATATGGGGGCATGTATGGCTCCGGCCGCATGCGATACGATCATTCAGAATCTGGAGGATTTTGAAAGAAAAGAAACAGATTACGACAGGATCATTACCGGAGATCTTGGCTATGTGGGGCAGAGTATTTTATTCGACCTTATGAGGGGAAAAGAACATGATATCAAGATAAATCATATGGATTGCGGAATGACAATCTTTGATCAGAATCTGCAGGATACACATGCCGGAGGAAGTGGCTGTGGTTGTGCGGCCGCAACATTATCCGCTTATATCCTGCCAAAGATATCAAGAGGAGAGTGGAAACGTGTACTCTTTGTACCGACAGGGAGCGCTTATGTCAACCGTCAGTTATAATGAAGGAGCCAGTGTACCGGGGATCGCACATGGAATTGTCTTAGAACATTGCTAGGAGGAAAAGATTATGGATTATATCAATGCATTCTGGGTAGGGGACTGATCTGTGCTCTGACGCAGATACTGCTGGACAGGACGAAGCTGATGCCCGGAAGAATCATGGTGCTTCTGGTCTGCAGCGGTTCTGTACTGGGAGCATTTAAGATATATCCGGTTATTCAGGATTTTGCCGGAGCCGGAGCCAGTGTACCGTTACTGGGGTTTGGAAATCTTCTGTGGAAAGGTGTAAAAGAAGCCGTAGAAAAAAGAAGGATTTATCGGAATCTTTATGGGAGGATTTAAAGCCAGTGCAGTAGGTATATCAGCGGCTCTCATCTTTGGCTATCTGGCGTCCCTGATCTTTGAGCCAAAGATGAAGAAATAGCTGTGAACCCGGATTAGGAAGATCATTAAGCTTCGTTCATACCAGAAAGTACTGCCATCGGCTGTTTGAAGAAATGATTAAATGCGGCGATAGCACGTCCGACCCCGATCACGGCAAGGACCGTTCCGATTCCGATGCCTACCAGGTGATGCGCAAAGATAAGACCAACAGAGATTGTCAGACAGATATTAAAAAGGTCGAAACAATTTTTGGTAAATCCTACGCTTTTGTGGATGAAATCGGAGATTGCCTGAACAATTCCATCTCCGGGATTGGGGATGATACGCATGTTCAAAGACATGGCGGCACCGACGCCTGTCAGAATGATGGCAATGATCAGAAAGAGGATCCTTCCGGGAAAACTTCCGGCAAAAGAATCCGGATAAGTTGTCCAAAGATCAGGGATCATACCGGAAAATATATTCAGGAACCGTGAAAATCAGGCTTAGCGGGAATTGTAAAATGTCCATAAAAGGACCAGTTTCAGGTTCATCTGATTAGCGTGTTCCAGAGGAAGACCTTCCGATTGTCTGGCATGTGTTCAGCGTGATTCCCAGAGCGAGAATAAGAAGTCCCATGAGATAGAAAAGTCCACGGTAAAAATATGTTTTTTGCATATATAAAGCCACTTCTTTCTATAGAATTTTGTATAAAATGTAAAAACTGTCATCGGCAGATCCTGTAGATATCCAAATATACAAGAGACGTTGTCGATGGCAAGTTCTGTAAATATAATAAAACTCCCGTCAGAAACTGTCAATGAGACAGTTGCCGACGGGAGTATGTATCGCTACCTAATCAGATATCTGAGAGAACCGCAAGGAGTTTGATTCTCTGGATACAGGAAAATTAAGCAAGTTCTTCGCCTGTGATCATCTTGTAGCACTGAAGATATTTGTCGATTGTTTTCTGAACTACGTCATCCGGAAGAGTCCAGTCGTTATCCGGGTGAGAAGTCAGCCAGTCACGTGCAAACTGTTTGTCGAATGATGGCTGTCCATGTCCCGGTTCATAACCTTCTACTGGCCAGAAACGAGAACTGTCAGGTGTAAGCATCTCATCACCGATCACCATGTTACCATTCTCATCAAGACCGAATTCGAATTTTGTATCGGCGATGATAATACCACGGCTCAATGCGTAGTCTGCACATTTTTTATAGAGAGCGATTGTACAGTCACGAAGTTTGGCTGCGTATTCTTCGCCTTTTCCCGGGAAATATTTTTCCAGATGAGCAATACTTTCTTCATAAGAAATATTTTCATCATGGTCTCCAATCTCAGCTTTTGTGGATGGTGTGTAGATTGGCTCTGGAAGCTTGTCGGATTCTTTTAATCCTTCCGGAAGTTTGATACCGCATACAGTGCCATTTTCTTTATAGCTCTTCCATCCGCTTCCTGTAATGTAACCACGTACGATACATTCGATTGGAAGCATCTCGAGCTTTTTGCACATCATGCTGTTTCCGTCATATTCTGGTTTCTGGAAGAATTCAGGCATATCTTTCACATCAGTAGAGATCATGTGGTTTGGAAGAATGTCTTTTGTCAGGTCGAACCAGAATTTAGACATCTGTGTCAGAACGGTTCCTTTCTTGGAAACAACGTTCTTAAGAATTACGTCAAAACAACTGATACGATCAGTGGCAACCATAATCAGGCTGTCTCCGTTATCATAAATTTCACGGACTTTACCTTCTTTTATTGGTTTCATAACAATACCTCGCTTATTTATTATTTTTTTAATATGTCTTCACTAATAGTCAAACAGATTTTGCGGAAAAAAAACAATAGTAAATTGCAAAATTTCGAAAAAAAGTACAAAATATAAATTATGTTGTATAATAACAATATCGTAAAAAGAATACTGATAAGTAATGGTAATAGTGACTGATAACGACAGATAATAAGCGGAAAATCGGTGAAAATATGAAGCAGAGAAAAGACAAAAGAAAGAAAAATAAAAGACAGTAAGGAACGAAATTATGAGACATATTACAATTGGAATTCTGGCGCATGTGGATGCTGGGAAAACGACATTATCGGAATGCATGCTCTACTTAAGCGGGCAGATTAGAAAGCTTGGAAGAGTCGACCATAAAGATGCATTCTTAGATACATACGAACTGGAACGGGAAAGAGGAATCACGATCTTTTCCAAACAGGCAGAATTAAAAATGGGCAATCTGGGGATAACGCTTCTGGATACACCGGGGCATGTGGATTTCTCCGCAGAAATGGAGCGTACCTTGCAGGTACTGGATTATGCGATCCTGGTGATCAACGGAGCTGACGGGGTGCAGGGACATACACGCACGCTCTGGAGCCTGTTGAAAAGATATCAGATACCGACGTTCATATTCATCAATAAGATGGATCAGGTGGGAACAGATAAGGCAAAGGTACTGGCAGATCTGCAGAACAGACTGGATGAAGGATGCATTGATTTTTCGGAAATGTCGGAAGAAACATATGACAGCATTGCCATGTGTGATGAGAAAGCGATGGAAGAGTATCTGGAATCGGAGAAAGTGGAAGAAAATACGATTGCGGAGATGATCGGAAGCAGAAAGGTGTATCCGTGTTATTTCGGTTCGGCGCTAAAGATTGAAGGTGTGCAGGAATTTATGGACAGGATGTCTGCTTATATAGGACGAAATGAGCAGATAAATAATACAGACACTGGTACATGTGATTTTGGTGCAAAAGTTTTCAAGATATCGAGAGACCCATCCGGCGGCCGACTGACGCATCTGAAAGTGACATCCGGAACTCTGAAGGTAAAAGATACATTGACGGGAACGACAGGAAGGCAGCAGAGCAAGAACGAATCTGACCGTACACAAGATACATCCGAGACAGTTATGAACGGCTGGGAAGAAAAGGTCAACCAGATCCGGATCTATTCTGGAGAAAAATACGAGATGGTACAGGAAGCAGGCTCCGGCAGGATCTGTGCGGTAACCGGACTGAATTACACTTATCCGGGGAAGGCCTCGGCATAGAATGCGATTCCGAAGCACCGGCACTGGAACCTGTCTTAAGTTACAAAATCGAACTCCCGGAAGGCTGTGGCGTTCACAAAATGCTTGGAAACTTACGGATACTCGAAGAAGAAGATCCGATGCTTAAGATCGTGTGGAATGAAGAACTGGGAGAGATTCATGCAAAACTCATGGGAGCAGTCCAGATTGAGATATTAAAAAGCCTGATCAAAGACAGGTTCGGCGTAGAAGTAGAATTTGACACCGGTAATATCGTATATAAAGAGACTATACAGAATACCGTGGAAGGTGTGGGACATTTTGAGCCGCTCCGGCATTATGCGGAAGTACATCTGAAGATGGAACCGGGAGAAAGAGGCAGCGGTATTGTGATTGGAACAGACTGCAGTGAAGATATGCTAGATAAAAACTGGCAGCGTCTGATCCTTACCCATCTTCTGGAGAAAGAACATAGAGGTGTGCTGACCGGTTCTGTGATCACAGATATGAAGATTACATTGACGGCAGGAAGGGCGCATCTGAAACATACCGAGGGAGGAGATTTCCGGCAGGCAACTTACCGTGCGGTGCGTCAGGGACTGATGCAGGCAGAGAGTGTACTGTTGGAACCGTATTATGATTTCCGAGCTGGAGGTCCCGTCAGGAATGATCGGACGGGCACTTACAGATATCCAGCGGATGAATGGGGAGGCCGGTACGCCGCAGACAGAAGGAGAGATGACGACGATCGAAGGCTATGCACCGGTTGCAGATATGCGGGATTATCAGATGGAAGTGAATTCCTACACAAGAGGACAGGGACATCTGACCTGTACATTCCGCGGTTATGAACCTTGCCAGAATGCAGAAGCAGTGATCGAAGAGATTGGTTATGATCCGGAACGCGACATTGAGAACCCGACCGGTTCCGTATTCTGTTCCCATGGTGCAGGATTTAACGTTTCATGGGACAAGGTACCGGAATATATGCATCTGGAGAATCAGTTAGAAAAGGAACGTGCATTAGAAGAAGCAAAGAGACAGTCGGAGCAGGCAGCCCGTCAGATGCCAAGAGCAGCAAGAACTCCGAAAGTCTATTCCAAAGCGGAAGAAAAAGAGCTGGAAGAGATATTTATCCGGACATATGGAAAAGTAGAAAGAAAAGGCGGACTGACACCGAAAACTTATGAAAGTGAGTATGCCAAAAGCAACTTAAAAAGAAGAAGCCATGCAGGAATATCTGCTGGTTGACGGATACAATGTCATTTTCGCATGGGAAGAGCTGAAAGAACTGGCGAAAGTCAGTATTGAGGCGGCACAGGATAAGCTGATGGACATCCTGTGTAATTATCAGGGATATAAGAAATGCGTTCTGATTCTTGTGTTCGATGCATACAAGGTAGAGGGTTATGCGCTTGAGATCCAGAAATACCACAATATCCATGTTGTATATACAAAAGAAGCAGAGACAGCCGATCAGTACATCGAAAAGGTTGTTCATCATATAGGAAGAAAGTATCATGTAACAGTTGTGACGTCTGACGGAGTAGAGCAGGTGATCACGATGGGACAGGGTGGAACCCGCATTTCTTCCAGAGATTTTCTCGAGGAGATCGAATATACCAGAAAGCTGATCGAAGAGGATAATGAAAAGCAACGAGTGAGTGACAGGAATTATCTGTTTGACCATGCGGATGAGGAATTCGTGGGAAAAATGGAAAAAATCAGACTTGGAAAGAATCCGGAAGAATGATAAACTAATATAGTATGCATGAAATATACAAGAAATATGTAAGAATATGCAAGCACATAAAAATACAGAATGATATTAAAGAAAGTAAAGATACAAAAGGAGAAACCAATGCCAGTTTTGATTTTAATTCAACACCAGATGAAAAGAAACCAGCGGAATGTACATATACAGTCATCCGTTCGAATGAAAATGAAGCAACAGCCGAGAAACCAATGATGGTTCTCGATAATAAGATCTGCCAGTGGGATCATCATTCCTGCGGTGTATTTACGAACCCGATTAAGAGAACCTCTTTCGAATTCCAGCAGGAAGACGGAACCGTAAGTGCAGACATCTTAAAAATCGATGCAAGATTCGTAAGCCTGTTAAAATGGCTTGGAGAGAATCATATTAATGTACGTCTCTCTGGGGAGAATACAGAAGAAGGATATGCGGTATATAAGATCCGCGAGATCGCATTTGGCGGCGGTACGAAATTATCTGCAGAAGACGGATTCCTTCAGTTTATGATCGAGCGTCTTCTTGCAAGCAATGCACCGGCAGAAGAGGTGGACGACGAAGATGAAGACGAGGCAGGAGATGACATGAAGCTGACCAGTCTTCAGAGCATCACGGACTTCATGAACTGTGCGGGAAGAACACTTCCGGATAATATCCGTCTGTGGGCAAGACGAAACCTTGCTGTTGCAAGATCACACGAAGTATCTCCGGAGGAAAGACGTCATGCTCAGAGAGCACTTTCCATCATGATGAATGTACAGTGGAAGAGCAATTATTTTGAAGCAATCGATCCGGATGAAGCGCGTCGTATCCTTGACGAAGAACTTTACGGAATGGAACGTGTAAAACAGAGAATCATCGAAACGATCATCCAGATCAACCGTACCCATACATTACCGGCTTACGGACTTCTGTTAGTAGGACCTGCAGGAACCGGTAAATCCCAGATTGCCTATGCGGTAGCACGTATCCTGAAGCTTCCTTGGACAACACTGGATATGAGTTCTATCAATGATCCAGAACAGTTAACCGGAAGTTCCCGTATTTATGCCAATGCAAAGACCGGTAATCATCATGGATGCATTTTCTATGGCCGGAGAATCCAACCTTGTATTTATCATCAATGAGCTGGATAAAGCAGCATCCGGAAAAGGAAATGGGAATCCGGCGGATGTACTTTTGACACTCCTTGATAACCTTGGATTTACGGATAACTATATTGAGTGTATGATTCCGACGGTAGGTGTATACCCGATCGCGACTGCTAATGACAAGTCTCAGATCCGTGCACCGTTGATGTCCCGTTTTGCAGTTATCGATATCCCGGATTATACACCGGCAGAGAAGAAGATCATCTTCTCCAGATTTGCACTTCCGAAGGTATTAAAGCGAATGAGCCTTAAGGAAGATGAGTGCATCATGAGTGAAGAAGGTCTGGACGAAGTGATCGAATTATATTCGAATACATCCGGAATCCGTGATCTGGAGCAGGCAGCTGAGCATATTGCGGCAAATGCCCTGTATCAGATCGAGGTAGATCATGTGAAGTCTGTTACATTTGATGCAGAAATGGTAAGAAATCTGTTAAAATAAATGAAAACTACAAGAACAACATTTTTTACAAGAGATAAAAAATTTTATAAGACATTTTTTCGGTTGATGCTGGTCGTAGCACTTCAGAATCTGGTGGCATACAGCTGAATATGTTAGATAATATTATGCTTGGAAGTTACAGTCAGAATGCGCTGTCCGGTGCGGCGACGGTAAATCAGATCTTCTTTATTGTGAATCAGCTGGCACTTTCCATCGGAAATGCACTGGTAGCGATATGTTCTCAGTACTGGTGAAAGCAGGAGACAGGAGCGATTCGTAAGATGACGGGAGTGGCACTGGCGCTTAGTGTCCTGATCGGGGCAATAGTCGTGACAGCATGCACCTGTATTCCGGAGCAGCTCTTGAGAATATTTACGACATCACCGGAGATTATTGCCGAAGGAAAGGCGTATCTTGGACTTCTGAAATGGACATTTTTACTGTTCATGATAAGTAATCTGCTGATCGCCATGCTTAGAAGTGTGGAGACAGTGAAGATTTCGTTTGTTATATCGGTAGTGTCGTTGATCACGAACGGTTGTATTAATTACACACTGATCTTTGGACATTTTGGATTCCCGGAGATGGGAATCCAAGGAGCTGCAGTCGGAACACTGACAGCAAGGATGCTGGAGCTTCTGATCATCGTGGTATATATATGGAAGATAGATACGAAAGTCAGATTATTTGACATTAATTTGTTCAGAACTATATTTCTGCCGGAGAACAGAAAGATATGGGGAGCATTTTTCAAAGTTGCGTTTCCGATCATGTGCTCAGGGATGATCTGGGCAATCTCGGTACCGATGCAGACGGCGATTCTGGGGCATTTGTCTGCGGATGCAATTGCCGCAAATTCTGTATCCAGCACATTTTTCCAGTATCTGAAGGTCATTGTAATCGCTATATCATCGGCATCGGCCGTTGTGATCGGGAAAGATATCGGAGAGGGAGATATAGAAAGGGTAAAATCCGATGGAAGGACACTTTCTGTGATCGATGTTCTGATCGGTATAGTACTCGCTTCTTTGTTATTTGTACTAAGAGGACCACTTTGTCTATGTATAAATTAACGGATACGGCAGCAGTACTGGCAAATCATTTTATTATGATCATGAGTGTTGTTATGGTGGGAATGTCTTATCAGATGCCGGTATCGGTAGGTGTAATTCAAGGTGGTGGAGATACCAGATTCTCTATGTATATGAATATGATCTCTACTTGGGGAATCGTTATGCCGCTTTCTTTTCTTGCGGCATTTGTATGGAAAACTTCCGGTGGAACTGGTTGTGGTTGCAGTGCAGTCAGATCAATTGTTCAAGGGGATTCCGGTATTTTTACGGTTTAGGAGCTATAAGTGGATTCACAAATTAACATAAAAAAGAAGTATGGAATGGAAAGAATTTGAAACAACATTTTCGGTAAAATTAAATCAACAGCAAAAAAGAAGCAGTACAGAGCACAAAAGGGCCGGTACTGCTTCTTGCTGTGCCCGGATCAGGAAAGACCACGGTACTGGTGACACGTCTTGGTTATATGATCTACTGTAAGAATATTCCTCCGGATAGCATACTTACGGTTACATATACGGTGGCAGCGACAAAAGATATGTCCGAAAGATTTGCAGTCCATTTTGGCGAGGATATGGCAAAGAGACTGGAATTTCGGACGATTAACGGAATCTGCGCAAGGATTATTCAGTATTACGGAAGACGGATCGGAAAGACACCGTTTGAACTTGTGAAGGATGAAAAGGCAACAACGGGGATGCTGATCAGAATCTGTCAGGATCATGGCATGGGATATCCGACGGAGAGTGATCTTAAGAATGTAAGAACGTTGATCACATATATAAAAAATATGATGCTGAACGAAGAAGAACTTCAAAAATTAGAGGAAGAGTCAGATATTCGGATTGCAGGAATCTACCGTGAATACTGTAGGCAGATGCGAGAACAGAAGCTGATGGATTATGACGATCAGATGTTGTATGCCTATAATATTCTGCGAAAAGATCCGGGTGTGCTTGCATATTTTCAAAATAGATATCCATATATATGTGTGATGAAGCGCAGGATACATCAAAGATCCAGCATGCGATTATTGCGCTGCTGGCAGCCGGAACAGGCAATCTTTTTATGGTTGGAGATGAAGACCAGAGTATCTATGGATTCCGGGCGGCATATCCGGAGGCATTGCTGTCATTTGAAAAGAAGCATTCGGGAGCAAAAGTCCTTCTGATGGAAGAAAATTTCCGCTCAAATGCAAAGATTGTAGAAGCGGCAGATAAATTCATTCAGAAGAATACACTCCGGCATGAGAAGCATATGAGAGCGGCAAGAGAAGCCGGAGCGGATATTCGGGAAATTTCTCTAAAATCGAGGAAAGCACAGTATGTGTATCTGATGAAAGCTGCACAGGAATGTACGACCGGAATGGCTGGCATGAGCGGATCGGAGGAACATAGGGGCAGGGCAGATGCTTCGGTGACGGAGACAGCAGTTCTGTACAGGGATAATGAGTGTGCGATTCCACTGATCGATCTGCTGGAAAGAAAGAATATTCCGTATCGCATGCGGAATGCAGACCTTTCCTTTTTACCCACCGGACGGTTCTGGATGTACAGAATATCATCCGGTTTGCAATGGATCCAAAAGATACGGAACTGTTCATGCAGATCTATTACCGGCTGAAATTGTTCTTTAACAAGAAAGATGCATTAAGATATGCACAGATCAGTCAGGAGAAAGATATGGAGGTGCTGGATGCGGCATTAAAATACGGCAATCTGGAGAAATATCAGGAAGATAATATCCGTAATCTGAAACGGCAGATGGTACGTATCTTAAATATGCCGGGGGATGAGGCTGTCAACCAGATCCTGACATATATGGGATATCAGGATTATCTGAAGAAAATGGGCATGAATGCCAACAAGCTGGAGACGGTCAAGTTGATCGGAAGCAGGGTAGAATCTCCGGAAAAATTACTGGAACGACTGGAAGAACTGAGAACGATCATTCAGGAAAAAGTATCAGATAAGGATTGCCCGTTTATTCTGTCTACCATGCATGCAAGTAAAGGACTGGAATATGATACTGTCTATCTTCTGGATGTTATGGATGGGATATTGCCGGAAAAAGTACTGGCAAATCCGCGGACGGCATCAAAGGAAGAACTTGAAACTTATGAGGAAGAAAGAAGACTCTTCTATGTAGGTGTGACCAGAGCAAAGAATCAGCTGAATGTATTTACGACGAATAAGCCGTCCAAATTCTGCAGTGAGTTGCTGGGAAAGAGGAATCTGAGGGAGAATCAGCAAAAAGAATATGCAGGAATAAAAAAATGGGGAGATTATAGTCCGGCGGGAAACATATGGCATAAAGGGAAATGGAATGTATCATGGATATGGCACCGGGCATGGATCTCAGAAGCAACCTGGAAAAAGCTATCAGGAACTTGCGGATGCACTTGGTGAAGGCATGATTGTAAAGCATAAGAAATTCGGTGAGGGCGTCGTTGTAGACATGGAAGGTGAGCACATCCGTATCCAGTTCGAGACAATGTAAAGAACATGGATCTGAAAGTTCTGGCAAGACTTGGAATGCTGGAAATATAAGAATGAAAAATGACCAATAGTCAAAAATACTGATAAGAGTAAGAAGAAATAAAAAGGATGTAAAAAAAAAAAAATGGTCATAAAAGGAGGGGCGGTTATGAATATGGTTGCATTTGGTAAAAGGTAGTGAAGTTCAGAATTCCGATACTGATCATCAGTATCTTACTCTTGATTCCGGCGGGACTTGGATATGTGAATACAAGAGTCAATTATGATGTGCTGACATATTTACCGGAAGACATTGAGACGATGCAGGGTCAGGATATCCTGGTAAAAGACTTTGGAACCGGTGCTTTTTCAATGTTTATCGTGGACGGAATGGAAGATAAAGATGTATCGGCATTGAAAGCAAAGATCGAAAAAGTAGATCATGTGCAGAAGGTTCTGTGGTACGATTCACTTGCAGATATCAGCATGCCGAAGAGCATGATGCCGAAAGATGTCTACGAAGTATTCAATTCAGATACGGGCACGATGATGGCAATCTTCTTTGATGAGGGTACTTCTTCCGATGGAACGATGGAAGCAATCGGGGAGATCCGTAAACTGGCCGGAAAGCAGTGTTTCTTAAGTGGTATGTCTGCAATTGTTACGGATACGAAGAACCTGGCTGAGGAAGAGACACCGTTATATGTACTGATCGCAGTTGTTCTGGCGGTGATCGTATTAGGACTTACGATGGATTCGTATTTTATCCCGTTACTTTTTATGCTGAGTATCGGAATGGCGATCATTTATAATCTGGGAAGTAACTATTTCCTAGGAGAGATTTCCTATATTACGAAAGCGTTGGCGGCGGTACTGCAGCTTGGCGTTACACTTGATTATTCCATTTTCCTGATGCACAGTTATGAGGAGCAGCAGGCAAGATATAACGGAGACAAAGAGCGTGCAATGGCACATGCGATATCCCAGACATTTTCATCCGTAATCGGAAGTTCCGTTACAACGGTAGCCGGATTTATCGCATTGTGCTTCATGACATTTACGCTTGGTATGGACATCGGTGTGGTTATGGTAAAAGGTGTCGTCCTCGGCGTGATCGCCTGTGTGACAATCCTTCCATCCATGATCCTGTGCTGTGATAAATGGATCACGAAGACCATGCATAAGCCGTTTCTTCCGGACATCGGAAGGATATCGGATAAAGTTACAAAACGGTATATGATCTATGTGATCATTTTCCTTGTACTTTTATTCCCGGCAATCTATGGAAATAATCATACATCCGTTTATTACAATCTGGATGAGACGCTTCCAAAGAATCTTCCGAGTATCATTGCAAATGAAAAACTGAAGGAAGATTATGACATGAACACGACACACATGATCCTCGTGGACAGTTCGGTTGAATCCGCAGATGTGGCAAAAGATGATCAACAAGATGGATGATGTGGATGGTGTCAAATGGGCACTTGGCCTGATGCGCTGATCGGACCGGCAATCCCGCAGAGTATGATCACGGATTCCGTAACCGAGATGCTGAAGAATGATAAGTATCAGCTGCTTCTGGTCAATTCTGAGTATAAGGTTGCGTCGGATGAACTGAATGCCCAGATTAAAGAACTAAATAAGATTCTGCACAAATATGACAAAGGCGGTATGCTGATCGGTGAAGGACCGCTGACGGCAGATCTGATCGACATTACAGATACAGATTTTAAGACGGTCAGTGTGGTATCGATTGGTATCATCTTTGTGATCATATTAATACTGTTCAAGTCCATTTCACTTCCAATCATTCTGGTTGGCGTGATTGAATTTGCTATCTTTGTAAATATGGGAATTCCATATTATACAGGAACGAAGCTGCCATTCGTTGCATCGATTGTTATCGGCACGATCCAGCTTGGATCTACCGTAGATTATGCGATCCTTATGACGACAAGATATAAGAGAGAACGCAATCACGGAGCAGAAAAATATGATGCGATCACAACTGCACACCGCGCATCGGCACAGTCGATCATGGTAAGTGCACTGAGCTTCTTCGCAGCAACGGTCGGTGTCGGATTGTATTCGAATATTGATATGATCAGCTCACTGTGTATCCTGATGGCGAGAGGTGCGATCATCAGTATGATCGTGGTTATCTTTGTACTGCCGTCGATGTTCATGGTATTTGATAAGGTGATCGTGAAGACGAGTAAGGGATTCTTACCGAAGTAAGACAAGGACTTAAGAATATTAGCATATAACAAATGAAAAGGACCGGTCAGCCGGTCCTTTTGATACTAAAGTATGCAAGAAAAGCTGCCAGTGGCAGGTTTTCTGTATGTCGTTATACATTCGAAAAAGGCCGGTGGCAAGTCCTGTAGATTATCTGTAAATATATTGTCAATATTGCTTAAACATGCTAAAATATAGCCTTGAACTGGTTCGAAAACCTCCCAGTATAAAAAACTAGGCAAAGTACATAACATGTATGATTACTTTTTGTTTATGGGGGTTCTGTAAGCAAAAGTATTTTTTTTGCCTTTTGAATGGTTAGAAAGGGAAAGAAAAAATGGAAAAAAGAAAAGTAATCATCGACTGTGATCCGGGTATCGATGACAGCCTGGCTATCATGCTGGCATTGCAGTCGGAAGAACTCGAGGTAGTTGGAATCACCATTGTATGCGGGAACTGTCCGGTAGAGATGGGATTCGGAAATGCGAAAAAAGTGCTGAAGCATATGGACAGGTTAGATGTTCCTGTCTATATAGGTGCAGAAAAACCGCTTCGCCGGGAGTATGTCAACGCACTTGACACGCATGGAGAAGATGGACTTGGTGAAAGCTTTTTACCAGAAGTAGAAGGATTTCGTCAGGAGATGGGAGCAGTAGAATTCCTTTGCATCAAAGCTGAAAGAAGGACACATTTCCATAATAGCACTTGGACCGATGACGAATCTTGCAACATTGCTCGAACAAGACAGAGTTGCGTTTGATCAGATCGAAGAATTCGTGTCTATGGGCGGAACGTTCAAAAGCCATGGAAATTGTTCGCCGGTAGCGGAATACAATTACTGGTGTGATCCGGATGCGGCAGCGAAAGTATATGATGCAATGTATCAGAATGGACGGAAGATCCATATGATCGGTCTGGATGTGACGAGAGAAATTGTTCTGACACCAACGATTCTTGAGTATATGTGCCGGATAAATGCAAAAGAGGTGTATTTATTAAGAAGATCACAAAGTTTTATTTTGATTTTCACTGGCAGTGGGAACACATCGTCGGATGTGTGATCAACGATCCTCTTGCTGTAGCATATTTTATTGATCCTTCAATCTGTGAAGGATTTGAGTCCTTTGTCCAGATTGAGACAGAAGGGATATCACTGGGGCAGTCGGTTGTCGATTCGATTAATTTTACCGGAAAGAACCGAATTCAAAGGTACTGACACAGGTAGATACATACCTGTTTTTCGAAATGATGCTTTCGAGAGTACAGGAAGTAGAACCGGAGAGTCTGGATATTTTGAAAAATATGTTATAAGCGAGGAGAAGTAAGTCATGAAAAAACATCAACATATAGAGTATCAACATACAAAATCTGCATCGTTGCATTTGCAATCTGCATTAACCTGGTTGGAGGACAGATCGCATTATTTCTGAAGCTTCCAATTTATCTGGACAGTATCGGAACCGTATTCATTGCATCCACATTAGGCCCGATTTATGGAATGCTTCCGAATGTGATCAGTGGTCTGTTCATGGGAATGACGGTTGACGTATATTCTTTATACTATGCACCTGTCGGTATCATTCTTGGTCTGGTGACAGGTCTGGTATATCAGAAATATAAGCCGAAAAATGGTGGATATTTGTAGCAGCGCTGGTAATTACATTACCGTCAACCATTGTAAGTTCCTGCATTACGGCATTCTTATTTGGCGGGATTACATCATCAGGTTCTACGGTTCTGGTGCAGCTTCTTGCCAAAACCCCGATGGGAATGGTAGGAGCATGCTTTGTGGTTCAGTTCTTTACAGATTATATTGACCGTGTGATCTGTCTGTTCGTGGTAAGCGCGCTTACAAAGGCACTGCCAAGGAATATGATGGAGAGATTATAAGGTGACCTTATAAGGAAAATTTGTAGAGAAAAGTTCATAAAGGCGATTATATAGAGGAAAATTTATAGAGAAATTAAAAAAGAGAACTTATAGAGGAGAAGGTAGAAAGTGAATGTATTGATAACAGGTACAAGCTCCGGAATTGGAAAAGGGTGTGCGAAATATTTTCTGAAAAAAGGACATAAAGTTTATGGATTTGACCGGAGAGAATCTACAATAGAACATCCGGATTATAAGCATTATTGTCTGGACATCCGTGATAAAGAGATGTATCCAGAACTTCCGCCCATGCAGATCGTGATCAACAACGCAGGTGTACAAAATGAAGATGATATTGATATCAATCTGAAAGGAACCATTGCGGTCACAGAACATTACGCAGTACAGCCGGAGATCCGATCTGTGATCATGATTGGATCTGCAAGCGGCATACCGGATCTGAATTCCCGGAATATGCGGCAAGTAAAGGTGGGATCCTTTCATATACCAAAAATGTTGCGATGAGAATTGCTCCGTATCAGGCGACCTGCAACAGTCTGGATTTCGGCGGAGTGATGACAGAGTTAAATAAACCGGTGATGGAAGATGAAAAACTGTGGAATGCGATCATGGATCTGACTCCTTTAAAACGCTGGATGAGTGTGGAAGAAGCTGCAGAATGGATTTATTTTATGGCGGTGCAAAACAGATTTTGCACAGGCCAGAATATTCTGATCGATGGACTGGAAGCAGGAAACAGTAATTTTATATGGCCGGAGTAGAAATTAGATAAAACCATAGAGAACGGTGTAGAAAAGAGGTATAGAACATGGAGTGTAAATACTGTAAATTAGAAATATTTCTCCCGCCGACGCATCTGGAAGTTGTGCAGAAAGCACTGCAGGAGGTTGATGCGTGACATATCGGGAACTATGATTCGTGCATGTCGGTAAGTCCGGTAACGGGTTACTGGCGTCCGCTTGACGGATGTAATCCGTATATCGGAACCAACGGTGAGATCAGCTGCGAACCGGAGCTGAAAGTGGAAGTAACCGTGTATACAGAAAATGTTGATAAGACAATTGAAGCCGTGAAGAAAGTACATCCGTATGAAGAACCGGTGATCAATGTGATACCACTGTGGAGAACAAGCTTTTAAGTCTGGAGTATATAAGTAAAGCCGTTGATGCTAATTTTTGTGGTTACAGCACTTCAATGCGCCTTGGAAGGAGGAGAACGCATATGTCAGAAAGAAATCATGAAGTTATAAAAAATCAGCAGCTTTTGGATAAACAAGGGAATATTACAGAACCGGGCTGGTCAAGAAGACAGTTGCAGCAATATTCAAGAGCACAGATCAAAGCTCCGAAATTCCGGATCAAAGAATGGGACTATTATCTTGTAGTGGGTGATGATTGTGCTGTGGCATTTACACTTTCAGATGACGGTTATGTGGGCTTGCAGTCTGTGTCTCTGCTTGATTTTTCGGAAGAACCGTGGGAACATACGGAGACTATATTAGATGCATTTCCGATGGGGGAAACTGACGATGCCGGAGAATTCGTCTGAGGGGAATATTGTTTACGAGAAGAAAATCTGAGATTAAGCTATGTGCTGGAAAATAGTATGTCAGGATTGTCGGATACAGAAGGACCGGGATCTGATGAGAAAATTACAAAGCAGAATATAACAAAGCAGAGTATAAGGATACGTCATATTACATGCCAGTTTGACAACTTTTACCAGGGCAAATCATTTTCCTGTGATATCCGGTTGCGTCAGCCAGATATGGATACCATGGTCATCGCAACACCGTGGGAGAAAAAAGGAAGATTCTATTATAACCAGAAAATCAATTGTATGCGCGCGGAAGGTTTTGCAGAATATAATGGAAAGCGGTACGAATTCCATCCGACCGGCACTTTGGAACATTGGACTGGGGACGTGGTGTGGACATATGATAACACTTGGTACTGGGGTTCCGGGAACTGCGATGTGAACGGGCATGCATTTGGATTCAACATTGGTTATGGATTCGGTAATACAAAGGTGGCTTCGGAAAATGTGATTTTCTATGATGGGATAGCGCATAAGATTGATGATGTAGAATTCGTGATACCGGAAGATGATTACTGTAAACCATGGAAGGTTACGTCCAGTGACGGCAGATTCGAGATGGATTTTCTTCCAATATTAGACCGGTCGGCATGTCTGGATTATAAACTGATCGTGTCGGATCAACACCAGGTATTCGGACATATGAGTGGAACGGCAGTACTCGATGATGGGACAAAAGTTGAGATAAAAGATGTGCTGTGCTTTGCGGAGAAGGTGCATAACAAGTATTAGAGTGTAAGTAAAATAATCAGGATGTCTGTGAGAATAAGAAAAATATGTAATGAAATAAAAGAAGATTCAGGAGGAGAAATATGGCTGTACATATGAGTGTAAGGCTGGCATGGCATAGTGACGGATGGAATGGTCATATCTGTAAAAAACCATGTGAAAATGTATATTGTGTCGGACAACATTCCTATCCGGGAGAATTAATCGCAGAAACTCGCGATCTTGAATTTGAGAAAGCTCATGCCGGTGAACCGTGTTCAGCATTTCCGTGTAAAACCGCATGTGGATTGAGTGTAAATGCTTTTTGGCAAAGAGAGCATTCAGGTAAAAAGTAAATCCCCATCGTGGTGGAAGAAAGGAGAAGCAGATTCGACAGTTTTGACATTGCCTCCATATACGGCTTGTACATGGTGCTATGAAGCAATGTATAAAGATGAAGTTTCTTCGTCGGTAAGTGGAAAAACTTATGATAATGACAAACGGCAGAAAAAATGCAGAGGCATATTTTGCTCAATTTGAAGAGGGAAAATCGCTTGTATTTTATTATGCCGGATACAGCAATCCATTTTCGGAAGAGGAAGAAGATACATATGTCATCGTGGTCTATCAAGAATCAGGAAGATAGATGATTTTCATTATTATGAAAATACAACAGAAAAGATCAGAGCGGATTATGCAGGAGGTGTAATATGGCAGAAACCGATTACATCCAATTATCCAAATGAGGGATTTTCCATTCCATATGCAAAATATATGGAAAAAGAAGAAGTACTGAATCGTATTGCAGTAAAACCACAGCACAGATCACCTTTTAAGTATGGAAGCAGGGAAGTTTCGAATGATGATGCCATAGAGATTATGAATCAGCTTCTTAATACGGTTGATGTATTGATTGAAATCGGGGATGATACCGAGAATTGGGACGAACGCAAGAAGTGGATTAACAGTGTTTTAAATGAACTTTGGAAAGCCAGAGGTCCATATCCCGGATTTGCATCCGCAATGGTAAATATGGGACTGGAGGAATTGGTACAGTATTATATTTCCATTACCGATGAGCAAGATATGAAGCGGTTCAGAGAGGAAGTGAAAGAACTCCTTGAAGGTGAGAGGGACGATGTATCCGGTCATATAATTTCTGATCTAAGGAAAGTCCGTAGAGAATATATGCTGAAGGAAGAGGAAGAACAGCAGCTTCTTATGGATATCCTTCCAAGATTTGACCTGAGTGCAAAATAAATGAAGGCTATTCTCAGTGAAAAAAAGAAGTGATGTTTCGATTACTGCGTCACTTGCCGAAATGGTTGAAAATCCTTATATCATATTTGAACAATATATCGGAATGGATTCAGATGATACGATTCCGTTTTACAAGATAGATAATGGTATGATTGCATCGCCGGAATATGGGATTGCAGATATCTTTGATGCCGGTGCAACGGAACGGTTACGCGCATTCTGCGTCGATGAACTGAACCGGATTGCGGCACATTCTTTTGGTAAAGCGGAAACGATTCTAAAATCCATTAATCACAGACTGGACCGTATGCCGGACTGGAAGCGCTATACATATAAACTTAAGAACTTCAACATTGACAGAGATATTCTGGATAAGGCACTTGAGATAAAAAAGAAGATGATGATAAGACTCTTTATTTATATCTCAAATGGGTATATGAAGATGAACGTCAGATTGAAAATGTCTTTACGATGTTGGCAGAACGTCCGGATATTTCACTAAAAATGGCAATTACAAAGAAGAAGTTCAAGAAAAAGTTAAGAAATCCGAATCCAGGCTGAATGAGACTGCTTCTGAGCAGTATGAAGCCATTTTGGATAAACAGGCTGATATATGTATGCAGATATTTTCGAAGCCAATCTGTGTATTGGCAGGAGCAGCAGGAACCGGAAAGACAACGGTTATTAAGGCAATTGTTGAAAATATCGAAAGAGTGCATGGGCAGGCAGCCGGATTTTTACTTATGGCACCGACGGGAAAGGCGGCTGAAAGAATCAAAACCCAGACGGAGAAGAATTCTATGACCATTCATTCGTATCTGGCAGGTAACGGCTGGCTGAACAGGAATTTCACGTTAAAAAGAGTGGGCGGAAGTAAAGGACAGGATGTTAATACAATTATTATAGATGAATGTTCTATGATTGATTTGAATTTATTTGCTGCACTTGTACGCAGTATTAACTGGAACAGTGTACAGAGACTGATACTGGTCGGAGATCCCAATCAGTTACCGCCGATCGGCAGAGGAAAAGTATTCTCCGATACCATTGCATGGCTGAATGAAGAGTATCCTGATAATGTCGGAGTACTTACAGAGAATATCAGACAGCTGGTAAACAGGGTAGAGGGAAATGGATGTGGTATTCTTGATCTTGCGGAATTGTTCATTCAGGAGAAACAGTCGGATATGTCGGAGACTGTGGCAGCCGATGAGTTGAAACGGAAGAAAGAAGAATTATTCACGAAAATAGTGGAAAATGGGAATGGTGACATTGACAAAGATCTGGCCGTTTATTTCTGGAAAGAGCAGAACGATCTGGAAGATATATTGAGGGATGTACTGATTAAAGATATGGAAAATATAACCGGGGTAACGGAATACGCAGGACGACAGGATAAGTTGTGGCAGCAGGCAATCAGAAAATCAGCCGGCAGTCCGAATCGGATATGATACAGATAATTTCACCTTATCGGGGAGAATTTTACGGAACGCAAGCATTAAATTCTTTTATGCAAAGTGAATTTAACCCATATTGGAGTCATAGATATAATCTTCACGGAATCAGTTATTTTGACAAGGTAATTCAATTCCGGAACCGGCCGAAATCAGATATGGCATACGCTTATAATTTGAATAGCAGGGCTACTGAGCAACAGGAAGTCTTTAATGGGGAAATAGGACTTGTCCTGATACATCCATTTGACAGCAAGAATAAGGATTATCTTCATGCCAGCCGGATAGAAAGATTTCAGGTTGTTTTTTCCAATAAGAACAGGAAGAATCTGAAATATAACTATGGAAGAAATTATGGAAGTAATGAAAAGGGATGGAGGCTGCCGGAGCAGAAAGTGCAGGA
>VOFH01000142.1_pt1 | contig 59732 bp, 93 predicted proteins | sample 5384091 | NCBI WGS metagenome assembly VOFH01 (sample SAMN12384727, study PRJNA508395) | human gut metagenome | isolation source: healthy gut G | host: Homo sapiens | reverse complement strand
TTTCTTGCTGTTGCAAGGCAGGGAGCAGTTTCTAATATCATACAAAATCCAGTTATAAATTTCATCTCCCACCCCAAAACACTGTTTTTTAAACAGAATTTTCCTGAGACCATTTCCATACTTTTAAATTTTGCTTTTTTGATCCATGATTTTTAGCTGCGACTTCTAACACTGAATACAGATAATACTTGCATTAAACATTACATAGTTTTGAAATATTATTCTTTATGATTAAGAAATGTAACCATAGTATATCATGGCGGGATCAAAATCCACCACAATTTTCCCCTGCATAAAAAATAGCCTCACAGACCATTTAACATGCTTGTGCACTCATGCGTTATGCAAGGCTGGTTTTATATCCCCCATAAAGATCTTCTCATCTGTAATGGGCAGTTCCCTGATCACTTACGCCTACTGCATTATACACTGCATTTGCAATAGCCGGAGATGGGGTGTTGATAACGATCTCACCGATGGATTTTGCGCCAAATGGGCCCCGGTTGGCTCGTAGCTGCATTCAAATTCTACCTGGACTTTTCCAATATCCAGACGGCAGTGGTACTTTGTACTGCATGAAGGAATTTTCATGGACACGGCCATGGTCGGAATAGGTTACATCCTCGTACATTGCCATACCGATTCCTGTGCCAGGCCACCTTCTGTCTGTACTCTTGCCAGGTTCTCGTTTAATGGGGTTCCACAGTCTACAGCTGCTGCAAACTGAAGCAGCTCAATATGACCGGGTTTCCTTGTCGATCTCCACTTCTGCGGCGCCTGCCATAAATGGTGGCGGAGAAACAGGTGAAGAATGGGATTCTGTAGCCTGGAGGGCTTCTTCATTAAAGCACATGGCTCTGTTTCCAATGTCCTTTAATGTGATCTCTGCCGGTTCGCCTTCAGGGGCATTTAATCTGCGCACTGTCTTTCCTGCAAACTCCAGTTCATCCTCAGAGCAATTCAGATATTCTGCCGCCTTCTTTAATATCTTCTTTTTTCAGTGACTCACAGGTCTTTACTACTGCCATACCTGTTAAATATGCAGTACTGGAAGCATAGGAACCGAGTCATATGGGGAAATATCCGTATCAACACCGTAAACTACGATATCATCCAGCTCACAGTCCAGACACTCTGCTGCTACCTGGGCCAGTGTGGTATCACAGCCGGTACCCATATCAGCTGCACCAATGGTCATGCTGTAAAAAGCCGTCATCATTTACCTTAATGGTAACGCTTCCCACGTCTACGCCGGAAATTGCGGAGCCCTGCATAGCCATTGCAAGACCAACTGCCCTTACCTTTCCATTTCCCATATCTTTTCTCGGATATTTTTCATCCCAGCCGATCATCTCCATAACCTTGTCCACGCAGCGGTCAAGGGCGCAGCTATTGGCAGTCTCGCCGTAGTAAGCAGGCATCACCTGTCCCTGGCGGACCATATTTTTTTCTTTCTAAGCTCGATCGTTTCATTCCCATCTGGGCTGCCAGCTCATCCATAGCAGACTCTACAGCAAAAATACCTGGGTTGCTCCATATCCGCGGTAAGCACCTGCAGACATACGGTTGGTATAAACTACATCATAAGCAAAGCGGAATGCCTTTGGTGTGCCGTACATAGGAATGGACTTATGGCCGGAAAGACCTACAGTGGTCGGTCCGTGTTCACCAAATGCACCTGTATTGGACAATGTATACACATCCATTGCCTGTAAAATACCATTGTCATCGCAGCCGATCTTTACCTTTACTTCCATTTCGTGACGTGGAGAAGAGGCGATCTGGGACTCATAACGGCTGTAAATGATCTTAGCCGGTTTTCCGTCTTCATGGTAACGATAGCCGGATAAACCTCTGCTACAACAGTCTGCTTTGCGCCAAAACCGCCACCGATTCTGGCTTGATCACGCGGATCTTTGACTTTGGCACATCCAGTGCATGAGCCAGAATACGGCGCACATGGAATGTAACCTGGGTGGAGTCTACTACATTTAAACGTCCGTATACATCCATATAAGTAAAGGCACGGAAAGTCTCCATCATAGCCTGCTGGTTCGCCTTGGTGTGGTATGTTTTTTCCACAATGTGGCTGCAGCCTGCAAATGCCGCCTCCAGATCCCCATGAGTCTCTCCGCCACTGGCACATAAGTTTCTCTTATTATCAGCGCCTACATTACACAGGGGCTTTCCAGCTGTCCTCCGGATGTACCAGGATCTTACCGTCCTTGGAGTCATGCATATCTAAAACAGGCTCTAACACCTGATATTTCACTTTAATAAGACGCATTGCATGGTCTACTGCAGCTTCTGTCTCACCTGCAATGATCGCCACTGCATCACCTACAAAGCGGACTCTCTGGTCCAGGATCAGACGGTCATAAGGACTTGGCTCAGGATACGTCTGTCCGGCCATGGTAAAACGCTTCTGCGGAACATCTTTCCATGTAAGGATACATTCGATCCCTGGTACTCTGGAAGCTACCTTGCAGTCGATCTCTTCGATCAGTGCATGGGCATGTGGGCTTCTAAGCACTTTTACGATCAGGCAGTCCTTTAATGCCAGGTCATCAGTGTAGACCGGCTTACCTGTTACCAGTGCCTTTGCGTCTTTCTTTACAACAGGAGCGCCGATCAGACGGAATTTCTTTCCTGTAGCAGGATTGATCTGTGTATATGCCATTTCCTTATGCCTCCTTTCCGCTCTGCTTCATATCCAGATATTTTTTACAGCACGCAGCTGGGACATATATCCGCTGCAGCGGCATAAATTTCCGGAAAGATATTCTTTAATATCTTCCTCATCTGGATCTTTTAACTCTTTTTCCATAGCAAGAACGTTCATAATAAAGCCTGGATTGCAGAAACCACACTGCTCTCCGCCTTCTCTTGCTAAAACATACCAAATTCTTCTGCCTCTTTTCTGCAGACCTTCCAGTGTAGTCACATGGCGGCCATCTGCCCGGATCGCAAGTGTAGAACATGACAGAACCGGCTTTCCGTCCAGCCATACAGTACAAAGGCCGCAGTTTGCTGTCTCACAGTCTCTTTTTTACGCTGTAGCAACCCAGATCACGTACCAGATCCAATAACAGCATATCCGGTCTTACATCTGTCTCTACCTGTTTTCCATTTAAGCGAAATGAAAGTCTCATACTATGCCCACGCTCCTTCCTTTGATCTGCTCCATAAGACGGCGGGTGTAAACAGTTGCCAGAGTCTTTCTGTAAGCACCGCTGGCGCGTGTATTATCGCCATAAGTAAATGCTTCTGCCGCTTCCTTTGCCATCTCTTTTAAGGTATCAAAATCATCCTCTGTAATGATCACTGCCTTTGCTTTTGCAGGTCTTGCCCCAACGGACACAAACCATTTGTTTCCAAGGTTGGAAACACAACAGGCGATCACCGGAAAATCGGTACGGGAATTGCGCTGACTGGTATAAACAGCCTTTCTTCCGTCTTTCTTTATAATAATACGAACCAGGATATCCTTCTGATCCCTTCTTACAGGTCTGGCTGCAAATTCAGAAGAGGAATGGTTCCCTCATGATACAGCTCCACATAAGTATCCAGTGCCAGAAAGCAGGTCAGTATATCGGAAAATCCGAAACGGGCAAAAAATACTGCCTCCTACCGTAGCGCAGTTTCTCATCTGCACGCCAACGATATTTCTGGTACATTCCCTGAAAATACCATCAAAATACCGGTTCAGCCCCTCATGGGTCTCTAACTGGCGTAAACTGCACATACAGCCAATGGAAAACTCTCCTTCTTTTTTCTTCGATTGCATCCAGTCAAGCCCGGACAAATCTACAATAGTACGCTTGGTAATATGAGTCATTTTCATCCATACCATTCCGCCTACTACCAGACTGCTTCGCTTCTGACAAAGCTCATATGCCTCTGCCAGATCGCTTACCTTAACATAATCATCTGCTCGGAACACCTGTTTTTCCCCTTCGTATGTTTGTGCTAATAAATATTGATAAGTTTTTCTAATAAATAGTTCGTCTTTTTTAGTAGAATTCAAAACAAAACAGGCAGATTATAACACGAAATCTGCCTGTTTTCCATAGAAAACGTTATTCTTTTAAAGATTATCTCCCCATATATATATCAAACAACTGTCTTGCAATAGGTCCTGCGATTTTCCACCGCTTCCGGACTCTTCTACCAGGACCGTAACAACGATCTTTGGTGACTCAGCCGGTGCAAAACCGGTGAACCATGCATGTGTCTCTTTTCCTGTTTCAAACTCCGCAGTTCCCGTTTTTGCAGCTACTGTATAGGCATCGGTGCGCACAGAAGAACCCGTTCCTTCCACCACTACATCACGCATCAGCTCTGTCAGATTTGCTGCCTCTGTGGCTGTCATAAGAGTTCCCCTGAAGTCGGAAGGAATTTTTCACTTCTTCCCCGCCGGCACTGACTACTCGGTCCAGCAAATATGGTTTCATCAGGGTTCCACCATTTGCAACAGCCGCAGTGATCAGCGCATTGTGAAGAGGCGTGATCAGTGTAGTTCCCTGGCCAATGGAAGTCTGTAAAACTTCCCAGGTTCCGGCGCCTCCTTTCATATTAAAAGAACTTTCCTTATAGGAGTAGCCGGATAATGGCAACGGATTATTAAATAGCAATTCCTCCGCCGTAGCATGGAACCGGTCCAGATCCATGGTCAGACCCAGGCTGGAAAATGCCCCGTTACAGGAATTAGCAAAAGCCTTCATAAAATCCTGGCTTCCATGGGCTTCACTGTGGAAACATTTAATGGAGTAGTCTCCATTATGATAAACGCCATTACAGTCAAAATGAAAATCCTTGTAATCGTCAGGATGCTCCCTCATATACTCAAGAGCCGTCACGATCTTAAAGGTCGATCCAGGAGGATATAGTCCGGCAGTTGCACGGTTTACCAGCTGCCCCTGGTTATTGGAACTGTCAGTAAGAGACGCCCAGTCCTGAAGAAGGGTATTTGGATCGTAACCCGGCTTGGAAACCATTGCCAGGATCTTTCCTGTATCCGGTTCCATGGCGATCACCGCTCCTCCTCCTGTCTCCTAAAGCTGCATACGCTGCCTGCTGCAGTTCCATATCCAGAGTGGTAACCACGCTGTCTCCCCAGATTTTTCGCACCTGCCAGCTCATTTCCCGCCTGCTCTACCAGATTGACATGAGAACTTAAAAGATAGAAGTTTGCCATGGCTTCAATGCCAGTTTTTCCTTTAGAGGAATAGCCTACCGCATGGTCAAACACACCTCCATAATTGTAAACCCTTGTTTCATTTCCCCGCATCATCAGTGGTAGTCTCTGCCAGCACCGTTCCATCTGATGCCAGGATACTGCCTCTTACAATGCGGTCTGAAAAGCTGTCCAGTCTGGCATTGTAAGGATTGTTGATCACATCTTCGCTTTTCATCTGCAGAAAATGTCCCATGTATACAGCCAGTGCTAAAAACAGGACCACACATGCATGAGTGATCACCAGCACTTTCCCATTGGGATCATATACCCGCTCTTTTGTCACTGACTTCCAGGTACCTTTTTCTGTATCTTTTTGTTTTCTTTCTTTATCTCTTTACCTGTATTTTTTTTTTTGTACTCTTCTTTGCTGTCTGTTCCTTCTTTTCAGCCGTATTTTTCTTTCTGGAGACAGGTTCTCTTCGCGTGCTTTTTTCAGTTCTTTCATTCTTCCTGCGCCTCCATTTCTTCCATCTCTTCTTCATCATTCCGCTTGATGATATAAAGCCCCTGGATAATACTGAATAACAGGAATGTTGTCACAATGGAACTTCCTCCGTAACTTACAAACGGAAGTGTCACACCTGTAGATGGGATAAATTTAGTCACACCTCCCACTGTGAGAAAGACCTGTACCACATATTCCATTCCAAGACCCACTGCAATGATCTTGTAAAACATGGCCTGCATCTGGGTTGCGATCATCATAAACTGGATAAAACAGCCCAGACAGATCAGAAGGACGCAGATAGCAAAGATTGCTCCCATTTCTTCGGAGATAGCAGCAAAAATAAAATCCTTTTCCACTACCGGGATCCTGTTTGGCATTCCCTGGCACAGTCCCATGCCAAACCAGCCACCTGTTCCAATAGCAAACAGGGACTGGGTGATCTGATATCCTGTATTATCAATATCTGCCCATGGATTTTTCCATGCTGTAAATCTTCGTCTTACATGGTCAAAAAGTGTATATGCAATGGATGTAGCACCTTTTCCAAGAACACCTGCCGCGATCAGATACAGCCAGTTTCCTGTAGCAATAAACAGCATGATCACATAGCTGATAAAAAAAGATCAGGGCGCTTCCCAGGTCTTTTGACAACACCAGGATCACTACATGAAGAGCTGCCACCACTGTGGTAATGCATATGTTCTTAAAATCCAGTGACTGATAAAACATGGACGCTACAAAAAATACAAAACTGATCTTTACAAACTCTGATGGCTGGATGGAGATTCCGCCAACAGTCAGTGATAACTGAGCGCCGAAACTTTCATTTCCTGCTACCCATACAACTAAAAAGCGCAGCCAGCCCGATCCCTGCATACACCCACTGGAATTTATAAAGCTGCCAGAACCGTTCCATGATAAAAGGCACCAGCCAGGAAAGGATCGCAGCCGCTGCTACGATCACAAACTGCTTAAAAGCCTTATCCAGTCCCTTATCTAAAGACAGTCTGGTAAGCATGATAAAACCACAGGCCAGGAGCATACAACAGTTATTTACCAGAAGTCTTGACACATTCCTGTAAATAAACCGGTAGATATAAATGTAAAACAGGAAAAACACCACCTGTCCCATATAAAATACCAGCAGCATCCGCCTTAACGTTTCATCTTCTGTTTTCAGATACATCACCACATATGCCAGAAAATGCAGTAAAACATGGCCCGGTTCTGCCTTGCACACACTTTTCTCTTCCGTTCCAGATCCGGGAAAGAAAAGAAACGGATATTGGCATAGGTATAAATGGCCATCAGCAATATCATCAGATATTTGGATACTTCCACGATCAGATTTGTCATAGGCTATTCTACTCCCCGTCTGAAATGTCCTCTTGTAAAATCTTTCACTGGTTCGACAATTTCTCTTCCTTCTATAAAAGAAGCAGCAAAAGCTTCCAGTATCTTTTGTGTTTCTTCTTTTCCTTCTCTTTGTAAAAAAAAAGACGCAGGAAGCCATGTTCAGCTCTCTTACTGCCTCTTCATTGCCAAATAAAGATAACGGAAGAGGATTTAAAATGGTATTGTAGCAGAAGTTGCAATGTGCCTTTAATGGAAGCCCGGCACCGGTGCGGTCCTTCATTATAAGGTGTTCCCTTTGGCTGTACATCCCTTTAATGTTTTTACCACACACTGGGCAGAAACCATCATAGAGCATGCCCATAAATGACCAGTTCTCCCGGTATTCCGTCCCTCTCACAGGCTTTTGCCACTGCCTTTAACTCTCTGCTGTTTAATTCCCACGGCATGGTAATAAATTCGGTCCCATTTCCTTTAATGTGTGCACTGCTTCCCGGTTCCATGCATAAACAGAGGCATCCAGAGCAAATGGAAGCTCTATTTTTTCTTCCTTTAACCAGGAAACTTCCTCCAAAGTACGGGCCAGAACACCGGTAAAACCTGCATTTTCCAGATTTTTCCTGTTTTTAGAGAAGAACTTCATGGCATGGGTGCGGAAAATATGTGGAAGTGTAAGGAAGCATTCCTTTCCCTTTGCTTCACACTGCTTTACGATCTTTTCCCACTGATCCGGTTTAAATCCATCTGCATCGATATAAATGCGTTTTACAGCATCACAGGAAAGAGCTGGTTCCAACTGACATTCTTCTTCCAGAGATGCAGTAAGGAAAGCAAAGCTGTGAATGTTTTTGGAAGCAGACTGTACATCAGCAGGAAGTTCCTGTTCTGGCTGCACCAGGGACTCTGCCTTTCTCTCCCACTGAGCCAGTATTTTTTCCGTCAGCTTCTCAAAGCCTTCTCTTCGCAGTTCATTTAATGCCTGTACCGGCAGGAAAATATTTCCCTTTAACTCAATATCCAGCTGCTCAAAGTAAAAGGAAGTGGCACCTGTCTTATTTAACTGCTTACGCACTTTTTCCTCTGTTGCAGGCTGGTTCTGGGCACTCTGGCAGATCTGTCCTTCCACTTTTACAGTTACATTTCCCTGTGTCAGTTCCAGGACAGCCGGTTTTCCTTCCTCAAAAACAGCCTTTCCAACAACCGGTTCCTTTTTTCTCTTTTTCCACATAGTTTGCATCCAGAAAATCAAACAGTTTCTGATTTCCTTCACGAAATTCCGGCTTTTCTTTTAAAGCGACCATGTCTTTTCCATTGTGCTTCTCATAATAACCGGAGGTAAAACCTCCCCTGTCAAACAGATCCAGCAGTTCTTTTTTTATCTTCCGGATCCACATAATAACCGTCTTTCCCATAGGTTTCATACAGATCCAGATATTTTCTGTAAATGCGGACTACACCTGCTGTATATCGCGGGCTCTTCATTCTTCCTTCGATCTTTAAAGAATATACTCCTGCCTCTAAGATCTCCGGTAAAATATCCAGCGTACACAGATCTTTTAAACTTAATACAAACTTCTGGTTCTCTTTGTTTTTAAGCTCTTTCCCTCTGCCTTGTCTCCCTCCCATACACGGTAAGGCAGGCGGCATGGCTGGGCACAGCGGCCTCTGTTGCCACTGCGGCCGCCGATCAGGCTGCTCATGAGACACTGACCGGAATAACAGTAACATAAAGCACCATGGACAAAGGTTTCAATATCCATTCCCGTTTCTTTGTAAATACGGGAAATCTCTTCTAAAGACAGTTCTCTGGCCGGAACGACGCGGCAGCAGCCCATTTCTTTTAACATTTTTGCGCTGTATACACTGGTAACCGTCATCTGGGTGCTTGCATGAAGCTCCATTCCCGGAAAAGCCCGTTTCATTACCTGAAGGGCTCCCAGATCCTGGACGATCACGCCGTCTAACCCTGCTTCATAGTAAGGCTTCATGTAATCACAAAGCTCGTCCAGTTCTTTTTCCTTAAATAATGTATTGACCGTCATGTACAGACGGCAGCCGTGAAGATGGGCATACCGGATGGCTTCCACCATTTCTTCTCCTGCTGCATTCTGTGCATAAGCTCTGGCACCAAAACGGCTGCCTCCCATATAGATCGCATCCGCTCCTGCTGCCACAGCTGCCTTTAAACTGTCAAAAGAACCTGCCGGCGCCAAAAGCTCTGCTTTTCTTGTATTTATCATGATCTTACCTTTCCTGATCCTATGCAAAAAAGGGCCACTGCAAACTGTAGCGCGCCCCTTTAGTCTATCTGTGTTTTATCTGCGTCCGTTTCTGTGGGAACCGGCTTTTCTGGCTGCCTGAAGAGCCTTTCTTGCAAGTTCCTGATCAGAAAGTCCTGTCTTTGTCTGGAAAGAAGGATTTTGCATTGGCATATCCGCCTGTACAAAACCGCTTTCTGTTGCCTGTGCAGCTGCAGTCTCATCTAAAGCTGGTACAGACTCACTGACCGATTCATCTCCTTCGATCACAGTGTCTACCACTTCATCCTCAACTACTTCCTCTTCCCCATTTTCAGATGTTGCTGCCAGTGCTGCCTGCTTCTTTGCAGCTCTTAATTCCCGTTCGGATTTTGAAAGCTTTGCAGATAATTCCTGAAGCTGACGCTGGCGTTCCTCCAAGTCCTTTAAAACGCCGTCTAACTTCATCTGGGTGCTTACTAACTCATGTTTTAAGCTGTAAGTCTCTTTTTCCATTCTGTCTCTCTGCTCTTCCATCTGATCCGCAGTTTCTTTTGTCTTAAAATAATCATCTGCAATGTTCAGTAAAGCATAAGCTGCTGGTAATCAGCACTCTGTTTACTGAAACCAGGAAGCGCGTGCATGGTGGTTATCTTTTCATTTACATAGCTGGCTGCCTTCTGAAGATATGCTTCATCTTCGCTTCCGCCTAACGTATATATTTTTCCATCAATCAAAACCTGTGTATAATTCTTTGTATCCATTCTGATCTTCCATCTCCTGTCTGTGAGGCATTTTCGTTAAAAGGATACCACATTTTTACTTCATTTCCAAGCCCAAATGACGATATGCGTTTTCTGTAGCCATTCTTCCCCTGGGTGTTCTGTTAATCAGACCGTTCATTAAAAGATATGGCTCATATACATCTTCCAAAGTTCCCGCATCTTCTCCCCAAAGCTGCTGCCAGGGTATCAAGTCCTACCGGACCGCCGGAAAACTTTTCAATGATCATCAAAAGGATATTTCTGTCATTCTGATCCAGTCCCATTTTATCCACATCCATGATATCCAGAGCAAAATCTGCCACTTCTTTTGTGATCACACCATCATATTTAACCTGGGCGAAATCTCTTACTCTCTTTTAAAAGGCGGTTTGCCAGTCGCGGGGTTCCCCTGGAACGTTTTGCCAGTTCAATGGCACCTTCCGGTTCTATTTCCACACCTAAGATCGTAGCAGAATGCTGGATGATCGTGCGCAGCTCCTCCGGCGTATAAAATTCCATTCTCTGACCACTCCAAAACGGTCTCTTAAAGGAGCGGACAACAGTCCTGCCCTGGTAGTCGCTCCTCTAAGGTAAAGTGAGGCAGTTCCAGACGGATGGATCTGGCACTGGACTCTTTTCCCAGCATAATATCAATGGCAAAATCTTCCATCGCCGGATAGAGAACTTCTTCTACCTGACGGTTTAAACGGTGGATCTCATCTACGAAGAGAACATCCCCCTCCTGAAGATTATTTAAAATAGCAGCCATCTCTCCCGGCTTTTCAATGGCCGGCCCGCTGGTCACTTTCAGCCTGCTTCCCATCTCGTTGGCAATGATACCGGAAAGGGTGGTCTTTCCAAGTCCTGGGGGCCGTAAAATAATACATGATCTAAGGCTTCCCCTCTGCTTTTTGCCGCTTCTATGTATATTTTCAGGGTGGATTTGATCTTTTCCTGTCCCACGTAATCACTGAGGCACTGGGGACGCAGGGTGGTTTCTATCCGCACATCCTCTTCTGTTGCCTCTGTTGTTATAATTCTCCGTTCCATATATACCTCAAATTAATCACAGAAAACTTAAATACTTCAGCGAAGCCTTTAAAAATGTCTTCTACACTCATATTTTCTGTGATCTCCACTTTCTTTACTGCTTTGGAAGCTTCCATATTCGTATACCCAAGAGCTGTTAAAGCTGCCACTGCCTCTTTGCAGCTGCTGCCATACCTGCCACAGATGCGCCTGTACCAGCACCGGAAGTATCTTCCTTTCCGCCTCCAAAGGAAGCCATCATCACTTCCTCTAAATCTACTTTATCCTTAAGATCTAAGATCAGTCTCTGGGCCGTCTTTGCCCCGATGCCCGGTGCCTTGGAAATAGCTTTTGCATCCCCGCTGACAATGGCGATCCGCAGATCATCCGGCCGCATAATAGAAAGGATACCAAGAGCTCCTTTGGGACCAATTCCATTGACCCCGATCAGCTGCTTGAACATTTCCCTGTCCTGTCTGTGAAGAAAACCATATAAAGTCATAGCATCTTCCCGCACCTGGAAATACGTATAAACGGTCACTTCTTCCCCTAATGCCGGAAGTTCCTCTAAAAGTGAAAGGGGTACATGGACTGCCAGTCCGATGCCTCCGGTCTCCACTACGATCACATCATCTTCTACTGCCCCAAGGGCTCCTTTTATATATGAAATCATCTGTTCTATATTCCTTTTATCTGGTTTCGCACCTACATGCGATACTTCGTCATCTATCAATCATAACATACACACCGCCTCAATGCAAGCAGGACACCGAACAAATATTCGATACTCTTTCCTTTTATCATTTTACTTAAAAATCAGCTAAACTAATATTCGGCGGTTTGCGTTCTGGTCTTTCAGGATCAGATATGCCGGGCAGACCAGAAAGGATTTTTATGATCACCATTAAACATCCCATTGAATTTCCAAACACATATCCTTTAGACCGCATTGGTCCTTTAAAAGGATCTTTTATTTTTGATATAGAGACCACCGGCTTTTCCGGTGAAACTTCCCAGCTGTATCTCATTGGCTGTACTTATTTTGACGGATTTGGCTGGAAGCTGATCCAGTGGTTTGCTGATACAAGACAGGCAGAAAAAGAGCTTTTAGACGCCTTTTTGAATTTTTAAAACGATTTAAGATCCTGATCCATTTTAATGGAGACCGTTTTGATATCCCCTATCTTTTAAAATGCTGTGAACGTCTGGGCCTTGACTACAATTTTAATGACCTGGCCAGTATTGATATTTTCAAGAAAATAAAGCCCTACAGAAAACTTTTAAAACTGGAAAACATGAAACAGAAATCCATTGAACAGTTTTTAGGGGTACATAGAGAGGACAAATACAATGGCGGACAGCTGATCGAAGTCTACCGCGACTATCTGCATACCCACGAAAAATCCCTCTTTGACCTGCTGATACTGCACAATACAGATGACCTGCGTGGAATGCCTTCTATCCTTCCCATCTTAAATTATGCAGATCTGTTTGAGTCGGATTTTACCCTTTGCAGTCATAAGTTGTATTCCTACACGGACGAAGCCGGATATTCCCACCCATTTGTCAATCTTTTGTGGGAAAGTCCTTACAGCGTCCCCATGCCTTTAGAATATACCTTAAATCCTTTAAGCCTGGAACTTCATGACAGCTATCTTGCCTGCAATTTAAACATGTATGAAGGCACCTTGAAATATTTTTATCCGGATTATCAGAATTATTATTATCTGCCTTTGGAAGATACAGCGATCCATAAAAGCATTGGAGAATATGTGGACCGTTCTGCCCGGAAAAAAGCCACTGCAAAAAACTGTTACAGCAAAAAGAGGGCTTGTTCTTGCCTCAGTTCGGTTCTTTGTGGGAACCTTCTTTTAAGGAAGAATACAAGTCCTCTCTTCTTACACGCTTTATGATGATAAAACCCTGTGGAATGATACCGTGAAAAATTCTCACTATGCCCATGAGATCTTTAACTATCTGACCGGGCAGCTGTAGCTGCCGCATACACAGCATACATCTGGGAAGCGCCGGTATCCCCATGTCCTAACATAGCCTGGACTGCATGGATATCCGCGCCATCCCCGATCAGGTGGGCTGCAAAAGAATGGCGCAGAGTATGAGTCGTAATATCCTCTTTGATCCCCGCTTTTTCCCCATAATATTTGATCAGCTTCCAAAAGCCCTGACGGCTCATAGGCTGGCCACTGCAATTGGTAAACAGCCACCACAGGCACGCCCCTTTAAAAGAGAACTTCTTGCCTTGTCCAGGTAAGTACGCAGCAGCGCCTGTTTCGCCCCTTTTTCCAAAGGGGATCATCCGGTCTTTACTGCTATCATGACAGGTGATATAACCGATCTGCATGTTCACATCCTCTAATTTCAGACTGATCAGTTCTGATACCCGGATCCCTGTTGCATATAGTAATTCCAGCATGGCCTTATCCCGCAGTTCTTTCGCTGTTGTATTTCCCGGCTGTGCCAAAAGGGCATGTATTTCCTCTATGGTCAGTATCACCGGTATTTTGCGTTCAATTTTGGGAGCACGCAGAAAATTCCGCCGGATCCCTGTTTATCTTTCTTTCCTTAACAAGATAGCTGAAAAATGCCTTGATGGACGCCAGTTCCCTGGAAATGGTAGCTGCCGCTTTTCCTTCTTTTCCAGATACAGGATATAAGAATTCAAACTGGTCTTCGTCACCTTCTCCACCTGTGTGATCCCCATTTCTTCCATAAATCCTGCCATCTGGAGCAGATCCCGGTGGTAGGATACTTCTGTATTTTTTGCCGTGTGCTTCACTTCCTGAAGATATGCGGTGAAGCTGTTTATCTCTGATATCATTTTGTTCCCCCGGTACACAGTGCAGTTTTACTCTATTTTTACAGTATAATTTATTTTTTTATACTTTTAAATAGTTTTCGTTCACTCATCGTTTCAAAATGAAAAAGGTATGCCTCAAAGGCTGCTCCACAGGCCGTAAGGAGCATTAAAAAGCCAATGCTGGCAATCGCAGCCTTTTTCTTGTACTAAAAGACCATCTGGAAAGAACGTACCAGACCATGAGATAAAATATCCCCTGAGGAAGAAGGGAACGCAAAAACAGAGGCAGTCCCCAGAGTCCCTTTTCCAATGTAAAATAAATAACTCCCATTCCCAGGCTGAAAGACCAGAAACAGGTCAGTATCCCAAACAGCCATACACTGTAAACCGTAAGCCCGCAGAGCCACCCTGCACCCAGCTGGAAAAACGCTGTTTTATGACGATCAGAAACGCTTCTGTAAAGTTTTTGTTTCCTGTTATTCCATAACTGTAAAATAAATAAGAAGGAAATACAGGATAACGCCACCAGAAAAATAACGCTGCCCCTATCATTCCCAGAAAAAACTAAACAACAGCAGATAACTGTCTGCCAAGAATTTGAAGCGAAATCGGAACATGGACTGCCTTTCCTGCTTTTTCAAGCGCCTTTCCTGTGCTCTTATACCAGTTGTATGCCCTTTGCAGCCTGTGCATGATTATTTTTGTACACGGTTAGGGGAAATATGATATAATCATTAACGAACGAACCGCCTGCAATAGCAGGCAGATAAGCACGCCAGTGCGGGGTTCGTGAGCTTACCCTTGGAGGATTTTACCATGAGTCAATATCAGTTGATCGCCTTTGATATGGATGGAACTCTTTTAAATTCAAATAAACAGATCTCCCCTGAAACTTTAAACGCCATTAAACGGGCAACCGATGCATGAAAAACTGTTATCCTGTGTACCGGCCGCAACCTGGCTGAACTGAATGCGTTTACAGAGATCATACCGGGACTGCGCTATTTAGACTGTGTCAGCGGTGCCTGTGTTTATGACCTAAAAGAAAAAAAAAACACTGTATTCCCAGGCTCTTGACCCTGGGATCGTAAAAAAGCTGATGGAATTTGGCATGGAAGAAGGAGCCATGATCCATGTACTTTCAGAACGTTCTATTGTACAGAGGGACCAGCAGTCCCATATGGCCGATTTTCATATGGGCATTTATCAGACCATGTTTGATAAGATCACAGACAAACTGGAAAATATTTACAATTCTTTCTGTGAAGAGCCATTTCCTGTGCTGAAGCTGAACCTTTACCACAGAGATGAAGCCTCACGGGCGCGCACCGTGGAACGCATTAAAGCAGCCGGTCTTGAAACTGCACTGGCTCTGGCAGAGTCTACTTCCTTTAGAGTGTTCTGCCAAAGGGATCGACAAAGGTGTAGGACTTAAAAAACTGTGTGAACATCTGGGACTGCCATTAGAACAGACTATTGCTGTAGGTGATGCAGATAATGATACTATGGCGTTAAAACAGCCGGTCTGTCAATTGCCATGGGAAATGCAACAGAACCGATCAAAGCTCTGGCTGATGTGATAGTAGCTGACTGCGATCATAACGGATGCGCAGAAGCCATTGACAAATATCTGCTGGCAGATTAAACATAACAGCCTGCGCCTCTGGCGCATTGTTTGCATGAACATTTATACAATATGGAGGATTTAAATACTATTATGAAAAATCAGAACTGCAACATTAAATGACTTAGACGCATTAGCTGCCGTAGAAGCAGAATGTTTCCCAGCTGCGGAGGCAGCCACAAAAAAAGACTTTGAAAACCGCCTGGCTTATTATGCAGACCATTTCTGGCTGATGTTTGATGAAAATGACAAGCTGATCGCCTTTGTAGACGGCATGGTAACAGACCAGGCCGATCTGACTGATGAGATGTATGAAAATGCATCACTGCACAATGAGAATGGTGCATGGCAGATGATCTTTGGTGTAAATACCATTCCTTCCTGCCGCAAAAAAGGCTATGCAGGTGAACTGATCAAAGCTGCTATTGAAGACGCCAGAAAACAGGGGCGCAAAGGCCTGGTACTTACCTGCAAGGACAAACTGATCCATTACTATGCAAAATTCGGTTTCGTAAACGAAGGCGTTTCCCCGTCTGTCCACGGAAATGTGGTATGGTATCAGATGAGACTGACTTTTTAAATAAATGATATGATACCAGGGTCAAAAAGGTCTAAAATCCGACACAAGCTTGCTTTGCAGGAGGATTTTTGAACTTGGGACCCGCAAAAACATGAGTAAGTAGCCATTTTTGAAGAAAAATGAGCGAATTACGAATGTTTTTAGAATTGCGAGTGCAAAGCACGTAGCAATTCGGTATCAGAGGGGGCAAAATACCTTTGACCCCCAACATCATGATATATATTTAATAACAGGAGGTTTTCTGCCTATGTGTATACAATGATACCGGTAAAAATACAACCTCTGCCTCTGAAACTCTTTTGAATAAAAGGATCGCTATAGTAGGCATCGGCGGCGTAGGCGGCTACTTAGGTGCCATGCTGGCTCATACCTATCCCCATGTTACACTGGCAGCCAGAGGAAAACGGCTGGAACATATAAAAGAACATGGACTTACTCTTCACAGTGTTTACAGCGAAGAGATCACAGCCTTTCCTGAACATGTAACAACAGCCGATGCCATTGGTCCCCAGGATTATATTTTTGTATGCGTAAAAACTATTCCTTAGAGGATGTCTGCCGCCAGATCGCGCCTTTTGTGGATGATCACACCGTTCTCATACCGGTAATGAATGGCGTAGATACAGGAGAGCGGATGAGAAATCTTCTGAAAAAGGCACTGTTATCGACTCCTTATTTATATCGTTGCCTACGCATCCCCGGACTTTTCCATTACCCAGATCGGCAACCTGGCTTCCCTGCGGATCGGCATAAAAAATGCCTCAAAGGAGCAGTCAGAGAACGTCCTTTGAGGCATCCGCCCTTTTAAGCGGGGCACATATCCATCATAAAATTGCCGATAACATTATCGCAGCCATCTGGCGCAAGTACATTTTAAACTGCGCCTATAATATCACTACCGCCCGGTATAACCGGACCATTGGACAGCTTCCTGGAAGATTCTGAGACAGCCGCCCCAGTATGAGACCTTAGTCCGTGAGTCCTGGCTTGTATCTGAGGCAGCCGGTGCAGGCGTGCCGGAAACTTCCATTAACGAGATCATCGATCAGTTCTACCATAAACTGGATCCGGCATCCACCAGTTCCCTTCAAAGATATCTGGGCCGGACGCCCCAGTGAACTGGAGACCTTCAACGGCTATCTGGTACGAAAAGCAAAGGAACTTTCCGTACCGGTGCCATTATCAGAAACTATGTATTCTGACCTGAAGGAAATCGTTTCAAAACAAAGCTGACATATGCCTGACAACGGCATTATCACAGATATTTAAGCCAGTTCATCTTTTTTGTCTACAGAGCGGTATTTACGGCCATAAGCCATCAGTGCCGCTATTGTTTGTTTTGCCGTCTGTGATCTTTCCGGTATAGATCATCTCTTCCAGATCTTTTAATTCCCATGCTTCCACTTCGATCACTTCATCTTCATCCAGATGCTGATGGGACGGGATCAGGTTGTGGGCTACGAAAATATCAATGGCTTCATCACAAAAATGCAACTGTAGTATTTATACTCATGAGATATTCCAGTTTTTCGGTGCGGAAACCAGTTTCCTCCTCCAGTTCTCTGTAAGCACACTCGATCTTTGGCTCATCTGGTGCGTCCAGTTTTCCTGCCGGGATCTCCAGTGTATAGCGGTTTAAAGCATTGCGGTACTGGCGCACCATTAAGATCTTTCCTTCTGAATTACAGGCAGAACAGCCGCTGCACCATCGTGGTGGATGTAATCCCAGTGTGCCTCATGGCCATTTGCAAGAACTGTATCCTCATATATTTTCAGGATATTTCCCTGATATTTTAACTGACGGTCTAAACGTACTACCGGCATTCCTTCATTTTCTACTTTTCCCATGTTTCTTCTCTCCTTTTATATGTTATGTACTCCCGAACTCTTCTTGCAAAATCAGACATAAAAATTCCAGGAGTATTGATCTTTCACACCTCCGCCTGCAAAGTGCAGGCGATGTGCCAGCATACATTTACATTTTCCTGCCCTTTTCATAGCTGGCATCTTCTGCCTTGATCACAGCATTTCTGAAGCCCCACTCTTCCAGTGCAGATACACCGGCAATGGTAGTACCTCCAGGTGAGCATACCTCGTCCTTTAACTGACCCGTATGCTTTCCTGTTTCCAGTACCATTTTTGCGCTTCCGAGAACTGTCTGGGCTGCCATCTGGTATGCCTTGGCCCTTGGAAGGCCGTATTTTACAGCTCCGTCTGCCAATGCTTCAATAAACATATATACATAAGCCGGTGAACAGCCGCTGACACAGCCAACTGCATCCATCATCCGCTCATCTACCACTTCCAGACGTCCGCAGGCCTCAAAAAATACCACGAAGCACTGCCTTTTCCTCTTCACTGTAGTTGGACTCCTCATATGCCATACCTGTCATGCCTTCACCCAGTAACGCCGGTGTATTTGGCATGGTACGCACTATACGCACACCTTTCCGTCTAAACGTTCTGTAAGGCTTGCAATGGTCTGGCCAGGTGCCAGTGAGATCACGATCTGATCTTCCTTTAATACCGGACGGATTTCCTCAAACACTGTCTCAAAATACTGTGGCTTTACCGCCAGGATCACATATTCAGACTGCTTTTTACACACTCTGCATTGGATGCTGCATGAACCACTCCTGTCTTTGCTGTTACAGCTTCCATCTTTTCTTTGTGGGCTGCTGTAAATAATAAATCTTCCGGCTTATATACCCGTAAAAGTCCGTTTAAAATAGCAGATCCCATATTTCCCATTCCAATGAAAACCGATTTTTGCCATATTTTTTTCGCCTCCTGCTATAATTTTTAAAACATTCACGAATATTCGTCCATTTTAACGCACATACCCGCCCGCATACGCGGACGGGCCAAAATTCTCTCTATATGTGATTTCTATTTATCATACCCATCCATGATACCACAAAAATCAAAGGTTGCAAAGTAATCCTTTGGAGTTTCTGCGCGGCGGATCATCTGGACAGAACCATCTTCCTTTAATAAAAGTTCTGCTGATTTTAACTTGCCGTTATAGTTATAACCCATTGCAAAGCCATGGGCACCTGCATCATGGATCACTAAAAAAATCACCCTTTTTGATTTCAGGAAGCATACGGTCAATAGCAAATTTATCATTATTCTCGCAAAGAGAACCTGTAATATCATATTTATGGTCGCAAGGCGCATCTTCTTTTCCCATGACCGTAATGTGATGGTATGCCCCATACATAGCCGGACGCATCAGATTCACCGCGCAGGCATCTACGCCGATGTACTCTTTATGAGTATGTTTTTCATGGATTGCTTTGGTAACCAGGCATCCATAAGGCCCTAACATAAAACGGCCAAGCTCTGTGCAAAGAGCCACGTCATCCATTCCTGCAGGAACCAGAACTTCCTCATAAACTTTGCGCACGCCTTCGCCAATAGCCATAATGTCATTTGGTTCCTGATCTGGACGATAAGGGATACCAATACCACCGGACAGGTTGATGAAACTGATATGTGCACCGGTTTCTTCTTTTAATTTAACAGCCAGCTCAAAAAGGATCTTTGCAAGCATTGGATAATATTCATTGGTTACGGTATTGCTTGCCAGAAAAGCATGAATACCGAAATTCTTTGCCCCTTGGACTTTAAAATCTTAAATGCCTCAAAGATCTGCTCAGTAGTCATACCATACTTTGCATCTCCCGGGTTGTCCATAATATCATTGCTGATCTGAAATACCCCGCCCGGATTGAAACGGCAGCTGATGGTCTCCGGAATGAAGCCTAATGTATCTTCCAGACACTGGATATGGGTAATATCATCCAAATTGATAATCCCGCCCATTTCATTTGCATAAGCAAATTCCTCAGGTGGAGTATCATTAGAGGAAAACATTACGTCAGAACCGGAAAAACCGCAGGCCTTTGACATCATTAACTCTGTTAAGGAAGAGCAGTCTGTACCACAGCCATATTCCTGTAGGATCTTTAAGATAAATGGATTGGGGGTTGCTTTTACTGCAAAATATTCTTTGTATCCCTTATTCCAGGCAAATGCCTGTTTCAGACGTTTTACATTTTCGCGGATACCTTTTTCATCATACAGATAAAAGGGGGTTGGATAGGTCTTGGCGATTTCTTCTACCTGCGCCAGTGTAACAAACGGTTTCTTTTCCATAATCTTGTCTCCTTTCCCTGCGGGGGGATCTTTGCTTTGCACAATGGTATTTTTATGCATTATCTATGCATATATATCAGTTCCTTTTAATTTTACAGGAAACCTCCGATAAATAAAAAAAAGCCTGTAAGGGAGTACCATTTCCTTTGCGGATAATTGTACTCCCAGACAGACTTCTTTGTCTAGTATTATTTTTTTGAATGAATGTTTTGAAGATTGCTGCAGAAGCAATCTGGTAGCTATTCAGCTAGTCCACACTTACCACACGCATGATATTGGTAGCTGTTGCTGCCTCATGGCGTCTTGCATAGGTAACGATACCTGCGGTAATAACGGCCAGATCACCAGAATTGATCACATTGCCGCTCTTTAACTCTTCTAAAGAGTTTTCGATCAGCTCATCCGTACTCTCTGCACGACGGGACCATATAGGTGTTACACCCCACTGAAGCATCATCTGACGGACAGTAGTAGTGCTTGGGGACATACCAATGATACGTGCTGCCGGTCTCCACTTGGAAAGCATCATAGATGTAAATCCTGTGATACTTGGGGCGATAATATAATCAGCGCCAATATCATGTGCAGTAGAAACAGAAGCTGCGCAGACTGCATTGGAGATGTTCTTCATATTCTCCTCTGTTACTTTACGGCGGCGATATGCGCTGTAATCCAGGTAAGCTTCGGTCTCTTCAACAATAGATACCATCATTTTTAATGCGTCAATCGGATATTTACCCATAGCAGTCTCACCGGAAAGCATTACTGCGTCAGTACCGTCATAAACAGCGTTGGCAACGTCAGTAACCTCAGCTCTGGTAGGTCTTGGGTTGCGGATCATGGAGTCTGACATCTGGGTTGCAGTGATAACAGTCTTGCATGCCTCGTTGCACTTGCGGATGATCTCCTTGTGGATATGTGGAACTTCCTGTGCCGGGATCTCAACACCCATGTCACCTCTTGCTACCATGATACCGTCTGCTACTGCAATGATCTCATCCAGGTTTTCAATACCTTCCGCATTCTCGATCTTAGCGATTACCTTGATTGCAGAACCTTCTGCATCCAGCATTTCCTTGATCTCACGGATACAGTCAGCTGTACGTACAAAAAGAAGCTGCGATAAAATCAAAGCCCTGTTTGATACCAAAACGGATATCTTCTTTATCTTTTTCAGTCAGTGCCGGAAGTTTGATCTTTACGTTAGGAACATTTACACCCTTCTTCTCGCCCAGCTCACCGCCGTTGATAACGGTACAAACGATCTCAGTGCCGTCTACCTTTACTACTTCCAGCTCGATCAGGCCGTCATCGATCAGGATCTTATTTCCAGCTGCAACGTCTTCATTCAGGCCAGAGTAGTTTATATGGGTAATAGTCTCATCACCAATGATCTCTCTGGTAGTTAAAGTAAAGGTCTGTCCTTCCTTTAAGGAAACTTTTTTTCCATCTTTTAATACACCGGTACGGATCTCCGGTCCCTTTGTATCAAGAAGAGCTGCTACCGGCCGGTCCAGTTCCTTTCTTACTTCTTTTAAGATTTCCAGACGGCTCTGATGCTCTGCATAATCACCGTGGGAGAAGTTAAAACGAGCTACGTCCATTCCATTTTTAGCCAGTTCCAGCATAATGTTCTTGTCATTTGTGTTGGGGCCCATAGTGCAGACGATCTTAGTTTTCTTCATGTTTTCAAATTCCTCCATAAATAAAATGAATTGGGGTTAGTAGTATATTCGCTCTTTTACTGCCTTTTTTGCCCTTGGCACAGGAATAAATGTGTCAGGCCAAGTGGGGATATGCAGTGCAAAAGCGCAGAGCATGCCGGTCGCATTAATCATTACTGTTACTGTTATCAGCATCCTCTTTTTTGACATGCTTATGTGTGTACAAATGATCCATGCAATATTCATAATTGCCTTCACATTTGGAACAATAACGGAATTCCATACCAGGACTGTCTTTATCTGTGCGTCCGCAGACTGCACACTTGTGTCCTCTCTTTACCACTTTCATTTTCTGGGTGGTCTTCTGGAATTCCTGGGAGCGTTTCTTCTGCTTAAAACCGGAAGGACCTGCAAAGGTCATCCAGCCAAAGAATACGCCAATAAGGATCAGACTTAAAACGATCTCGATCTTCTCGATCAGTCCGCCTGTAATAAAGGAATAAATATAAATTCCTGCCTCTGCCACTGCGATCCAGCTTGCCTTTTAATGGCAGTACCATCATAAACAGTACCTGCATATCCGGAAACATCAGGGCAAATACAAAGAAGAAGGAATAAACCAAATAAGTTGGGAACAGTGGCAGTGAAAGCCCTGTTACCAGGTAAATGCCAATGGCAACAACCGAATGAAGGAGCACACCTCCGATAATGTAGCAGTTAAAGCGAAATCTTCCCCATACCTGCTCCACAATGGTACCAAAAGCACGGATACAGTAAATGCCAAGGGCGTTCATCAGCACAAACATAATGGCATCAGAACCTGTAATGGCCGGTGGATACACTAAAAATGTAACAATACGCCAGATCTGACCGTGAAGGATAGCCGCCGGGTTTAAGATCAGATAATTCATCACAAACTGCGGTGCTACCAGGAAAAAAGGACCACTCCAAGGATCTCCAGGGCGCATACAATATCAATGATACTTCTGAACCCCAGGAAATTTCCGTTCCGGCGTTTCCAGTTATTGGAAAATTTTCCCATTCAAAAACTCCTTTTTAAACTGATTTAACTGATTTTAAAACAGATCTTTCTTATTAAATATATAAGCAACGATCAGTGTCAATACCAGTGTAAAGAAAAGCACGATGCCAAATCCATAAGGATGCTCTGCAAAAGGCATTCCGCTGGCTCTTACGTTCATACCGTAAAAACTTGCCACCATAGTTGGAATGGACATAACAATGGTAACGGTTGCCAGGAATTTCATAACAATGTTTAAGTTGTTTGAAATAACAGATGCAAAGGTATCCATGGTACCACTTAAAATGCCATTGTAAATACTGGTCATCTCCATAGCCTGCTTATTCTCAACGATTACATCTTCCAGAAGATCTGTATCTTCCGGATACTTCTTGATCTTATCGATCCTTAATAACTTCTCCAGCACTACTTCGTTGGAACGAAGGGAGGTGGTAAAGTACACCAGTGATTTTTGAAGTTCTAACAGTTCGATCAGTTCCTCATTTTTTCTGGGACTGGTGAAGCTTGTTTTCAATGACTTCACTCTTTTTATCAATAATACGCAGGTACTGCAGATACTGGGTGGCATTTTTATAAAGGATCTGTAAGATAAACCTTGTTTTCATAAATGTGTGGAAATCCCTGACTCTTCCGTCCATAAAGGCAGTAAGGATCAGGGGTCTCCTCCAGGCAGACGGTTATCAGCACATCCTTGGTGGTAATGATCGCCATAGGAATGGTCACAAACCAGTCTTTCCCGTTTCTTTCTTCTATAGAAGGAATATCCACCAATATCAGCGTATATTCATCTTCTGCTTCAATACATGAGAGCTCTTCCTCATCCAGAGGTGCTTTCACGTGGTCCGGATCGATCTGGCAGGCATCAGCAATCTCTAAGATCTCTGATGCAGTTGGATTGGTCAGGGCGATCCAGCAGCCTGGCTGCATCTCCTCTTTTTCGTGCATTGCACCGTCTTCTGTCTTGAAAATCCGTATCATGCGAAATCTCCCCCATTTTGAATTTTCACCCTACTCATTATAGTGACTGGCCCGGTTTTTGTCAAATCGTTTCATATTTTTTCAATTCTTCACAAATTCTTAACCCCCTTTAACAATTGCCAATCCGAGGTATTGTGTTAGACTGTAATGTGCTTTTTGGGCTTTTCGCCCGGAATTGCAGTAAGAGACATGATGTTCTAACAAACAATTACGTTTCATAAGCTATAGGATGTACTCTCAGAGTCTTGAAAGTACATCAAATCACGAAAGGAGGTAAGGGCTATCCCCATATACTATGGATCAGACTACAACTTATTACACCCTGGGGATCGATATCGGTTCAACAACTGTCAAAGTTGCATTACTGGATCAGGATCTTCATATTATATTCTCCGATTATGAGCGTCATTATGCCAATATTCAGGAAACTCTGGCAGGCCTTTTAAAGAAAGCCTTAAACCAGACCGGCCCCATTGATATTATCCCGGTGATCACCGGCTCTGGCGGCCTTACACTTTCATCTCATTTACACGTTCCTTTTTGTCCAGGAAGTTGTAGCAGTTGCATCTGCTCTCCAGGACTACGCACCACAGACCGACGTGGCCATTGAGTTAGGCGGCGAAGATGCCAAGATCATTTACTTTACAGGCGGCATCGACCAGCGCATGAACGGGATCTGCGCAGGCGGCACAGGTTCTTTTATTGACCAGATGGCATCTCTCTTACAAACTGATGCAGCCGGTCTGAACGAATATGCCAAAAATTACCAGGTTATCTATCCTATCGCAGCCCGCTGCGGCGTTTTCGCAAAATCTGATATACAGCCACTGATCAATGACGGCGCTACCAAGGAAGATCTGGCTGCCTCTATTTTCCAGGCAGTAGTAAACCAGACCATCAGCGGTCTTGCCTGTGGTAAGCCTATCAGGGGAAATGTTGCCTTTTTAGGCGGACCTTTACATTTCCTTCCTGAACTGAGAAAAAGCCTTTGTGCGCACGCTGCACCTGACTCCGGAACAGACCATTGCACCGGATCACTCCCACCTGTTTGCAGCTGTAGGCGCTGCCATGAACCCAAAGGAAGGGCAGAAACCGGTAGCTATTACCCACATGATCAACACCCTTTCCAATGGCATTAAAATGGATTTTGAAGTAAAGCGTATGGAGCCCCTGTTTAAGGATCAGGCAGAATATGATGCTTTTATCGAAGATCACGGTCACAACCATGTGCGCTCCGGCAATCTTTCTACTTACGAAGGCAACTGCTATCTGGGCATTGACGCCGGTTCCACCACCACCAAAGTGGCTCTTGTTGGAGAAGACGGCACATTATTATATCGTTTTTATGATAATAATAATGGAAGTCCTCTGGCTACTGCCATCCGCGCAGTGACAGAGATCAAAGAACAGCTTCCAGAAACTGCCCATATTGCTTACTCCTGCTCTACCGGATACGGCGAAGCCCTTTTAAAGGCTGCTCTTATGTTAGATGAGGGAGAAGTAGAGACTATTTCCCACTACTACGCTGCTGCTTTCTTTGAGCCGGATGTAGACTGCATCCTGGACATCGGCGGTCAGGATATGAAATGCATTAAGATCAAAGACGGAACCGTAGACAGCGTACAGTTAAACGAGGCATGTTCTTCCGGCTGCGGCTTCTTTCATTGAAACTTTCGCAAAAAGCTTAAATTACAGTGTAAAAGATTTCGCAAAAGAAGCATTATTTGCCAAAAAATCCTACAGACCTTGGTACTCGCTGTACCGTATTTATGAACTCCAACGTCAAACAGGCACAGAAAGAAGGCGCAACTGTTGCTGATATTTCCGCAGGTCTGGCTTACTCTGTTATTAAAAATGCTTTATTTAAGGTGATCAAGATCACCAACGCCTCTGATCTTGGAAAACATGTAGTTGTACAGGGCGGTACCTTCTATAATGACGCTGTTCTTCGCAGCTTTGAGAAGATCTCCGGCTGCCGTGCAGTTCGCCCGGACATTGCCGGTATCATGGGAGCTTTCGGCGCAGCACTGATCGCAAAAGAACGTTTCCACATGGCCGGTGAAAAAGAGACCACCATGCTGCCTCTGGATAAGATCATCGGACTGCAGTACACCACCTCTATGACCAGGTGCAAAGGCTGCAATAACCATTGCGTTTTAACCATCAACCAGTTCGGAAGCGGACGCCACTATATTTCCGGGAACCGCTGTGAGCGTGGTCTTGGACTTGCAAAAGCAAAAAAGAGATCCCCAACCTGTTTGACTACAAATATCACAGAATGTTCGACTATGAACCGCTGCCTTTAGATAAAGCAGACCGTGGCGTAGTGGGTATCCCAAGAGTTTTAAATATGTATGAAAACTTCCCATTCTGGGCTGTTTTCTTTAAGAAGCTACGCTACCATGTAACACTTTCCCCACAGTCTACCAGACAGATCTACGAACTGGGCATTGAGTCCATTCCAAGTGAGTCTGAGTGTTATCCGGCAAAGCTGGTACATGGCCATATTTCATGGCTCATACACCAGGGCGTTAAATTCATCTTCTACCCATGTATCCCGTATGAGCGAAATGAAAGCCCGGAAGCAGGCAACCATTACAACTGTCCAATGGTTACTTCTTATGCGGAAAATATTAAAATAACGTAGAAGAATTAGAGACAGAGCATGTAGATTTCATGAACCCATTCATGGCATTTACAAACGAAAAGATCTTAACAGACGGCCTGGTACGGGAATTTGTAAAAAATTCCAGATACCTGGAAGCAGAGATCCGTATGGCAGCCCACGCTGGCTGGGAAGAACTGCTGGCATCCCGTTCTGATATGGAGAAAAAAGGGGAAGAAACTCTTTCCTGGATGAAAGAACACGGAAAGCGGGGCATTGTACTGGCCGGAAGACCTTACCATGTGGACCCTGAGATCAACCACGGTATCCCGGAACTGATCACCTCCTACGGATTTGCGGTTCTGACAGAGGACTCTGTTTCCCATATGGGTAAAGTGGAGCGGCCTTTAGTTGTCACCGACCAGTGGATGTACCATTCCCGTCTTTATGAAGCTGCAAGCTTTGTAAAAACAAGAGATGACCTGGATTTGATCCAGTTAAACTCCTTTGGCTGCGGTCTGGACGCTGTTACTACTGACCAGGTTGCTGAGATCTTAACTAAGTCAGGAAAGATCTATACTGTATTAAAGATTGACGAGGTAAATAACCTGGGCGCTGCCCGTATCCGTATCCGCTCCCTCATCGCAGCTCTGCGTGTCCGTGACCAGAAGCATTATGAGCGGAAAGTGGTTTCCAGCGCTTACAACCGTGTGATGTTTACCAGGGAAATGAAGAAGGATTACACCTTGTTATGCCCCCAGATGTCACCGATCCACTTTGACCTGATCGAGCCTGCCATCCGCGCCTTTGGTTATAACATAGAAATCCTGCAGAACCACAACCGCAATGCCGTAGATGTAGGTCTTCAGTACGTAAATAATGATGCCTGCTACCCATCCCTGATCGTCATCGGACAGATCATGGACGCACTGTTATCCGGCAAATACGACTTAAACCGCACGGCTGTCTTTATGAGCCAGACCGGCGGCGGCTGCCGTGCCTCCAACTATATCGGATTTATCCGCCGGGCACTGGAAAAGCCGGTATGCCTCAGGTTCCGGTTATTTCTGTCAATGCAAATGGCATGGAAACCAACCCAGGTTTCTCCATTACACTGCCAATGATGACCAAGGCCATGCAGGCAGTTGTATACGGTGACATTTTCATGCGTGTCCTTTATGCAACCAGACCATATGAGGCAGTTCCGGGAAGTGCAGACGCACTCCATGAGAAATGGAAAAAGATCTGTATCAGGGCTCTTTCCAAGAGACAGCCTGCCATGATGGAATTTGCCAGAAATATCCGCGGCAGTATCCGTGATGTTGATAAGCTGTAGCGGCTTGATATTAAGAAGCCGAAGGTTGGTATTGTAGGTGAGATCCTTGTTAAATTCTCTCCTCTGGCTAACAACCATGTAGTAGAGCTTCTGGAATCAGAAGGTGCAGAGGCTGTAATGCCTGATCTGCTGGATTTTCCTTCTTTACTGCTTCTACAACAGTAATTTCAAGGCTGAACATCTTGGAATGAAGAAGTCCACTGCAAGACTCTGCAACGCAGGTATCGCCCTGTTAGAGTTCTTCAGAAAGACTGCAAGAAAAGAACTGGCCGCCAGCAAACATTTTACACCGCCTTCTGAGATCCGTGATCTGGCAGAAATGGCAAAAGGCTTTGTATCCTTAGGCAACCAGACGGGTGAAGGCTGGTTTTGACCGGCGAGATGTTAGAGCTGATCCACAGTGGTGTTAAAAACATCATCTGCACCCAGCCATTTGGCTGCCTGCCAAACCACATTGTCGGAAAAGGTGTGATCAAGGAACTTCGAAAGAGCTATCCAGAATCCAATATCATCGCTGTAGACTACGATCCAGGTGCCAGTGAAGTTAACCAGTTGAACCGTATTAAATTGATGCTGGCTACGGCCCAGAAGAATCTGAAGGCGGAAAATGCTTAATAAACGCATTTGAAATATTTCAACAAAAAACACCGGGAAATGTATGTTGTAAAACCAACATTTTCCGGCGTGTTTCATCTTAAATCGTTCTTTCTATGTATTTCTTTTACTCATACAGCGGATACTTATCGCAAAGCTTAGTAACCTCTGCCTTGATATACTCTTTCTTATTCTCAAAGTCAGTAGCTGCCAGCCAGATGCACTCTGCGATCTTTGGCATATCCTCTTCCTTTAAGCCTCTGGTGGTAACAGCTGGTGTACCGATGCGGACGCCGGAAGTTACAAACGGGCTTCTTGGATCGTTAGGCACTGTGTTCTTGTTTAAGGTGATAAATACCTCGTCACAGCGGTTCTGAAGCTCCTTGCCGGAAACATCCATGCCGCGCAGGTCCACCAGCATCAGATGGTTGTCTGTACCGCCGGTCAGGATCTTAAAGCCCTGCTTCTGCAGTGCGTCTGCCAGTGCTTTTTGCATTTAATACTACCTGATGTGCATACTCCTTAAATTCAGGCTTTAATGCTTGGCCCAGGCATACTGCCTTTGCTGCGATCACATGCTCTAATGGGCCGCCCTGGGTTCCTGGGAAAATAGCCTTATTAAAGTTGAACTTTTCTGCAGCTTCCTTTATTCGCTAAGATCAGACCGCCTCTTGGTCCTCTTAAAGTCTTGTGGGTGGTGGTTGTAACAACATCTGCATACGGAATTGGGCTTGGATGCTCTCCTGCTGCTACAAGTCCGGCAATGTGGGCCATATCTACCATCAGATAAGCACCTACCTCGTCAGCAATCTCACGGAAACGCTTAAAATCAATGGTTCTTGCATAAGCGCTGGCACCTGCCACAATCAGCTTCGGCTTTGCTTCTTTTTTTTCTTTCCAGCTCATCATAATCAATAAAGCCTTCGTCATCTACTCCATAAGGAACAATGTTAAAATACAGTCCTGAGAAGTTTACAGGACTCCCGTGTGTCAGATGACCACCATGATCCAGGTTCATACCCATAACCGTATCTCCTGGTTTTAACATAGCGATAAATACTGCCATATTTGCCTGTGCACCGGAGTGTGGCTGTACGTTTGCGTAATCGCAGCCAAACAGCTTCTTGGCACGTTCAATGGCGATGGTTTCCAGTACGTCTACATACTGGCAGCCGCCGTAATAACGCTTACCCGGGTAACCTTCTGCGTACTTATTGGTCAGTACAGTTCCCATAGCCATCATTACAGGTTCTGAAACAATGTTCTCAGAGGCGATCAGCTCCAGATTTCTTCTCTGGCGGCCGCACTCTGCCTGAATTGCTTCTCCTACTTCCTTATCATAGGAAGTGATAAAGTCCATAACTGTATTTACCATTGTTCTACCTTCCTTTCAGTATTTGCCCATACCCATCGTATTTTGTCAGTTTATTTATCCAGATATGGTGTTTTCTGCGATTATACCCCATAGTCATGTAAATTTCAAGTATTCATTTGCATACATTTTACGATTTTGGCAAAAAATATACAGACTCATATTTCTTCCTGCAAAAATGTCCCCTGGCACACACGTACCAGAGGTATCTCCTCAGTGGAACTTCCAGTCCTTCACTACCAGCTGCAGACTGCGGTTTCCATTATATTCATTTATTGTAGGGTAATAGATAATATCCATATTCCGGCTGTTTCCCATTTCTTCCATAAATAAGTCACCTTCTGTAAATACTACCCCATCCATGGAAAATCCCCGTTCATTCATCAGGGATAATTTTACTACATTCCGGTTGCGGCCAAATACTCTGGCACTTCGTATTTTCAGGGATTTTAAAGCAAACTGGGGCTTTTTCATTTCCCTGGCCAAAAGGCTCCAGAAGTTCTAATTCCCGGATCAGGCTCTCTGTTATATATTCAAACGGCATGGGAACATCGATCCATACTCTTGGGATAAAATCGTCCTCTGTAAGCCGTTTTGCATGCATTTTCATTTAACCGCCTGCGAAATTCTTCGATATTTGCCTCTTCCAGTGAAAATCCTGCTGCCATAGGATGGCCGCCAAACTTTAACAGAAGGTCTTTTACCTCTACCAGAGCGTGAAACATGTGGTATGCCTCTATAGAACGTCCTGAGCCTTTTGCACAGCCTTCTGCCCTTGTAAGGACAAATACAGGCTTATTATAATACTCGCGGATCCTGCCCGCCACAATGCCTGCCAGGGACTCATGACAGTCCGGAAGAAAGACTACCAGCACCTTATCATCCTTAAGCTCTGTCTCCACCTGTTCTATGGCAGCATCTGTCCCATCCTTGGTCATGTCCTTGCGCTCGTCATTTAATGCCTTTAACGCATCTGCCAGTTCATCTGCCTGGGCCTTATTTTCTGCCAGAAGCAGTTCCATAGCCATCTGGGCCGTTTTTTAAGCGGCCGCTGGCATTCAGACAGGGGCCCAGCACAAAACCAATATGATAGGCGCTTATGTGCTCCGGGTCCAGTGTATTTTTCTCCATGAGACTTACAAGACCCTGGATCTTTGTATCTGCCAGCTTTTAAGTCCTTCTTTTACTACAATGCGGTTCTCATCCTTAAGCTTCATTACATCGCCTACTGTAGCAATAGCCGCCAGCTCCAGCATATCCAACCATTCCTGGCGGCCGATCCCGTATTCTTCAAAAAGCACCTGGATCAGTCTATATGCCACCATAGCGCCGCAGATCTCACTAAACGGATATTTACTGTCTTTTCTCTTAGGATTGACAATGGCATCCGCAGGAGGCACGATCTCCTCTCCTAAAACCTCATCTGCCTGGATATCATGGTGATCTGTTACCACAACTGTCATTCCCAGTTCTTTTTTGCTTCTGCGATCTGATCAATGGCCGCAATGCCATTATCACAGGTAAGTATCATATGAATGCCGTCTGCAGCCGCTTTTTCAATAATATGTTCATTAATACCATAACCATCCTTAATGCGCTCCGGTATTACATAATCAACGCTTGCACCTACACGGCTGAGCCCTTTGTAAAGGATGCAGGTAGAACACACACCGTCAATATCATAATCTCCCACGATCCGTATCCTGACACCGGCAGCAATCTTTTCTTTTAATATAGAAATGGCCTTTTCCATATCCGGCAACAGCCTTGGCTCATACAGATCCTTTAAACTTCCGTTTAAGTATTTATCAAATTCTTTTATATCCGTAATATCCCGGTTTCTGATGATCCGGGCGGTAATAGGACTGATATGGAACCTTGCCGCCAGACCATTAAAATCTGCTTTTTTGCATGAAGCATCCAGACTGATTTTTGTCATTCTTTTCTCCATCCTCTGTTGATCGATCGTTTTTCAGTGTATTTGCGATTATATGACAACAAAAAAAAAAGCAGATTCATAAAGAATCTGCTTTTTACATGCGCCAGAGAAGATTCGAACTCCCGACACTACGGTCCGTAGCCGTATGCTCTATCCAGCTGAGCTACTGACGCATTCGTTTGTGTTGCTTGCTGTGTTCCTCAGCAACGTAGATTATTATAATAAATGATATAGTTTTTGTCAACACTTTTTAAAAGAAATTTAAATATTTTGCCTGCAACCTGCTCAAAAGAAAGCCCTGTCCCAGTCATCCGGTCCCTGATATGGACATAACATAATAACAAGTCCATTTCGTCTTTTTTCCGGTAATCTTTTTGTCAGTTCCTGCCGAACCTGTTCCCGCTCTTTTTCACCGCCAGGAAATACCCGTTCCATATAATCCCTTGCCTCTTTTTCCTTTTCTGCTTTGCTCTTGAAATTAAATCCAAATATTTCCATTTTCTCCCCTGTCTCTCCACATATATATTCTCTGCAAACAAAAAAGTAGCCAGACTCCTGCTTTTTCAGAAATCCGACTGCTATAGTCAACTGGGCTGGCGGGATTCGAACCCTCGTATGCAGGAGTCAAAGTCCTGTGCCTTTACCGCTTGGCGACAGCCCAAGATATTAAAAAATCCTCTTCCTGCTCCAGAAAGAGGATTAGGGTGAGTAGAGGGATTCGAACCCTCGGCCTCCAGAGCCACAATCTGGCGCGATAACCAACTTCGCCATACCCACCATAAATATTTTTAATTAGCCTCTCGTCCAACGAGCCTGAAGGGATTCGAACCCCCGACCCACGGCTTAGAAGGCCGTTGCTCTATCCAACTGAGCTACAGACTCATTCGTCAGCGCTTACCGCACCAACGAGGTATATATTATCACAGAGCTATCATAAATGCAAGCACTTTTTTCAAATTTTTTAATTTTTTCAAATTAATTTTCAGAGCCTTTTTCATGCCTTTTTTTTTAAACGGCTCTTTTTAACTCCATAAGCGCCGGAAGCTCCATGGATCAGAACACTGATACGCTTATAGATCACTGCTGTAATCACAGAAGTAAGTGTACCTTTACCAGATTAAACGGTCCTACACAGAAAATAGCCAGTGTCCATACGCTGCTGACCGCCGGATTGACAGCTGCTCCTGCTTTGATAATGGTATCGATAGGCATAAAGTTGGAATAAAACGGGATCATGACCAGAGCATTCATTACAACGCCCACAACAGCCATAAGAACCGTTCCTACTGCCATTCCTGCAACAGCACCGGTCTTGCTCTTTTTTAAAGCGGTAGATAAAGCCTGCCGGAAGGATCAGGGCACAGCTCATAACTACATTGGCAAATTCACCTACAAAACCTGTAGAAGTTGGCTTTAAGATCAGTTTGATCAGGATTTTTACGATCTGCATCACAATACCTGCTACAGGTCCCAATGCGAAAGTTCCTACTAACATAGGCACTTCTGCAAAATCAAGTCCATAAAAGCTTGGTGCCAAAAATGGCAGCGGCACTTCAAAAAGCATAAGAACTGCTGCTAACGCACCAAACATGCCCATAAGCACTACATTTTTCGTGTTCAGTAATTTTCTTTCCATCATTACGTTCCTCCCTGTTATGAAATATACTTTTTTGGTTCTTTCAGATATCTGAAAAAGCCCGTTTTCGTAAGTTCATCTTCTGAGGAATATGCGCTTTCATATCAGTTCAAAAATGAAAAGATAAAAAACCGGATAGCCGATCAAGCTATCCGGGGATTTACTGATATTTTCTGTTTCTCCTATGTATTTCTTTTCATGAACTACATCAGGACCAAAACAGTCGCATCTTCTTCTCTCATCCAGACTTTACTGTCGGTTCCGGAATTTCACCGGATCGGCCATATAACATGGTTCGCGGACTATACCGCCGGTAGGGAATTTCGCCCTGCCCCCGAAGAACTTATCTGAGTATCAGTATACTATCTTCTATTTTCGCCGTCAATAGGGTTTGGCAGGAAAATGTACGCACACAAAAAAGCAGGTGATGGGAATCGAACCCACGTATCTAGCTTGGAAGGCTAGTGTTCTACCATTGAACTACACCTGCATATCATATATCTATTCTTTGTATAAGTCGGGGTGACAGGATTCGAACCTGCGACCTCCTGGTCCCCAAACCAGGCGCTCTAGCCAAGCTGAGCCACACCCCGTCGCAACGTAGATTATTATATATGACCTTTATAATTTTGTCAACACTTTTTTATAAGTTTTTTTTAAGAGTTTTTTCAAGTATTTCACAAATCGTTTACAGTTCAGTTCCATGATCCATGAAAACAAGAAGCCTGGCGGATCCACCGTATGCTGAATTGGCTGAACTGTAACTATAAATAATGCTGCTCAAATCTGGCTTCCCCATTATCATCGATCTTCATCAGCATATAAGACGGTCTGTGGCCTTCCTGCCTTGGATAAGAGAGGCTGCCCGGATTTAAGGTAATAAGCTCTTTTTTCACCGGATTTATCAATGTCAAAATAAGGTCTGTGGGTATGACCGAACATAACAATATCAAATCCCCGCTCTCTTGCTTCCTGTTTCAGATAAGCCGGGCCTGTTGATACATTATAATAATGTCCATGGGTCAGAAGTACCTTGTATTTTCCGATCATGATCTCTTTTTCCCTCTCTAACTGGGAGAAAAGTCATTGTTTCCCATGATCATTTCCAGGTCACAGTCCTTATCTACCCATTTCATGATCTCATATTCACTGCCTTCCGCATCTCCCAAATGGATCAGCATATCAAAAGGCTTTGTTTTACGGATCACCCATTTTAAATTTTCATCTTTTCTGTGGGTATCACTGACGATCAATATTTTCATTTTCCTGCTTCCTCTTCCTTTAAAGCCTTTTTCATAGCTTCCAGTGCTTTTCCTCTGTGGCTGATCTGGTTCTTTTCTTCCATGGTAAGTTCCGCTGATGTTTTTCCAAATTCCGGAAGATACAGAATAGGATCATAACCGAAACCACCATTTCCAGCCGGTTCCTTTGCGATCAGACCTTCCATATAGGCTTCTCGCTGGATCACTCTTCCATCCTCTAAGACAGCGGCAATGTTACAGACAAAACGGGCACTGCGTTCTTTTCCTTCGGCACCAGAGAGGCGCTCAATGATATTTCGGTTTTTGATCTCATAAGAGGTATCTTCTCCCATATATCTGGCAGAATAAACACCCGGCTCACCGCCAATATAATCTACTGCCAGCCCGGAATCATCTGCTAAAACGATACCGCCTGTCTGCTTCCACACTGCCATTGCTTTAATTTTTGCATTTTCCGCGAATGTTTTACCATCTTCTACAATATCCAGGACAACTCCTGCTTCTTTCATAGACAGCACCGGAAGTCCCAGATCAGAAAGGATTGCGCGGATCTCCCGCATTTTTCCTGCATTTCCAGTTGCAAATATGATTTTCTTTTTTCCATGTTATCACCTTTTCATATGGATATCAGCTTCTATTTTTCTGTATGAGTATATACTTTCAGGCACAGATTGCACTTCTGGGTCTCTTCTACATGCTCCCACAGAGAACCATTGTGGCTTAAATAACCTTCGCCGTCTGCCATTGTCACCTGGGCAATACCATCTCCGGCATCATACTCAATGGCCACTGGATGAACAGTATCCGGTGTTTTTATTTCCACTATTATAGCAAACTTTTCCCCCCTGGTCCAATACTATTTTTTGATCAAAAGGAATCGTATAATAACCGGCATATTCCATTTTTCCTTCTGCCAACAATATCCGCTTATTTAAAGCCATTCCATCATATGATCCTGATGAAGTTTTTTCTTTTCCTGTACTGTCCCTGTCCGGCAGATTTCTGGCTGCATAGATTTTATACTCTGTGCCAGCCCTGTTGCATAAAAACCGGCTGCTGCCAGTTCTTCCTTGGGTTTTTTGTTTTTGTAAGCATTGGCAAACCAGGCCGTGTCTTCCCCATATCCGATCTGTCCTACCCATCCACACAGATCACTTTGATAAATGTTGTCATAATTGTCTGTAGGCTCAATTCCCGTGTATACAATATTATGGACCCCGATATTCGTATCATAATAGGACACGTAAAATAGCCCTGGTCACCGAAGTCCTCGCCCCAGCTGTTGGTACAGATAAACGCACCGTCTCCCTCCAGGCCCATGTTAAAATTTTCTTTTGGATAATCATCATCCCAGCCTACGATCACAGAATCATGGTTGGGCTTTTCCGTACCGATATAACAATAGGAATTGGTATCACGATTGTAATAAACAGACTCGCTTTCATAATCCCGCATGGACGTATAAAGGAACTTTGCACACCGCCTTCCAGATAAACTGCTTTTTTGATCGCTTCGTAATCTTTTGACGGCAGTATCTGTATCTCCTGGACATGTTCCCTGGCTTTTAAACCATCTGGCGAAAACCATCTCCATAAGGATCTTCCGACTCCCATACAGGGCCTTCCCAGGAAAGAAGATACGCCATGGACATGGTGTATTCTCCCCCCTCATCCTGTCCCAGGAGAAAATGATTGTGCATGGACATGTGATCCACTGAAAACGTTCTTTCTGTTTGGGCAGCAGGGTAGACTCTAAAGCAGTAAGGGAAGCAAACGCCCAGCAGGTGCCTAAAGAGCCCTGATTTCCGATTTTGGTGCTCTTTCATGCTCTCTGTAGTCATAAGAAGAAGGCAGATCTACATTGGAAGGCCATTCCCGGTTCCAGATCTCAGGTACTGTTTTTTCCAGTTCCGGACGTCTTTTCTCCTCTGTATCATCTGTCTTTTCTGTACTGCCAGTTATTTCCCCTGTCTTCGGCATCTTCCCCTTTGTTTTTTCATCTTCGGTCTGGTCATTGGATCTGGAAGTCTCACTTTCTGCAGGAAGAGGCATTTCCCCATTTTGCAACGTACCGCAGCCTGTAAAGAAGGACTGCGCACAATATTCAGACAAAGCCGTTCCCGCAAACGTGGAAACGGCTTTTTTTAACTGCATTTTTATTCTTTTTTAATCAACGTTTCGGTTCTCCTGACTGCGTTTTGGCGGTCTGGGACCCATGAACTGATAGAAATAGGTTTTTAACATACCATTGTAGATCTTGCGGTTTTTGTCTGCCTTGCGGCCAATGTATTTCTCTGCATCCTCATAAGAGGTGATCAGATACATGGACCAGGCATCCAATGCTGCAAAACGCTCACCGATCTCTGTATACAGAGCCGGGAGGTTCTTTTTCTCTTCAATACGCTCGCCATAAGGCGGGTTGGAAATGATAAAACCATATTTCTTCGGATGGCTGAGAGCGTTTACCGGACGCTGCTGGAAATGGATCATGGTCCACACCTGCAGACTGGGCATTGGCTCTGGCTGCTTTCACAATATCCCCGTCAATATCATAGCCCTGGATATCTACTTTTACTGTATCATCCAATAGATCATTTGCTTCGTCCATGGCATCATACCAGCATTTTCTTTTAATAATATTCTTCCAGTCTTCAGATAAGAAAGAGCGGTTCATACCTGGTGCCATATTGGCTGCCATCATGGCTGCCTCAATCGGGAAAGTACCGCTTCCGCAGAATGGATCCACCAGAATACGGTCCTTATTCCACGGAGTAAGCATGATCAGTGCTGCAGCCAGTGTTTCTGTAATAGGAGCCTTGCTGGTAAGGGTGCGGTAGCCTCTTTTTTATGAAGGAATCACCACTGGTATCTATGCCAATGGTAACAATATCCTTATATAAGAACACACGCAGCGGGAATTTTGCCCCGTCCTCTGGAAACCAGGATACATGGTAATGCTCTTTCATCCGCTCTACCATGGCCTTTTTTTCATAATGGACTGGATATCGGAAGGGCTGAACAGCTTGCTTTTAATAGAAGAAGCCTTTGCAACCCAGAATTTTCCATCTTCCGGGATAAATTCTTCCCAGGCAATAGCTTTGGTTCCCTGAAACAGTTCCTCAAAGGTCTCTGCACGAAAACTGCCTGCTTTTAACAGGATGCGCTCTGCAGTGCGTAAAATACATTGGCACGGCAGATTGCTTCATCATCGCCAATAAAAAGTAACTCTTCCATCTTCTACCTGGGAGATCTCATACCCCAGGTCCAGTATCTCTTTTTTAATACAGCTTCCAGCCCAAAATGACAGGGTGCGATCAGTTCATAGGTCTGTTTCAATCCTTCGTCCTCACAGTTCTAAATTCATTCCATTTTAAGTTTCGTTTTTTCAGTTTCACATTATAAATGTTACGTTACCGTTCAGCATTTACAGCTTCCAGTTCTTTTACTACTTCGCCGTCCAGGGAATAAATGGTAAATACACCATTTTCCAGGATCGCATAAGTATTTGGATTTCCGCCCTTAGGAATAGAAACGGAACCCGGATTTAATACGGTAATGGTTCCACATTCTGTTTCCACCTTTTCTGCTTTCAGCAGATGGGTATGTCCATGTACCAGGATATCTCCATCCTGCATAGGCGGCAGATGATCCTGATTAAATACGTGTCCATGGGTTGCGTAAAATGTCTTTCCGTCTAATACTAACAGCGCATAATCTGCCAGGATCGGGAACTGAAGTACCATCTGGTCTACTTCTGTATCACAGTTGCCACGAACAGCGTAGATCTGGTCCTTTAATGGATTTAACATGGCAATGACTTCTTTTGGTGCATACTCCTTTGGAAGATCATTTCTCGGGCCATGATAAAGGATGTCTCCTAAAATGACCATTCTGGATGCTTTTGTTTCTTTATAAATGTCTAACAGTCTGCGGCAATAGTACGCAGAACCGTGGATATCGGATGCGAATAAAATTTTCATGAAATTTCTCCTTCCATTCGTTAATGGTGCAAGAAAAACAAATGCCGCCTTACAGCGGCGCTTGTTTTCTCCTGCCCCATTATCTTACAGCCCGAAACTGCTATCTGTCAATGTATTTCCCTCTGTAATTCATCATTCCACCGGCAAGATCTGCCACCTCATATCCCATACGCCACATATCACGGCAGATGACCATGCTTTTGGCGCCTCTTTCACACAAGAATACGGTCATTTCTCCATAATTTATCTCCCCATATGATCCCAGAACTCATCATAGGGAATATTTTCACTTCCACGGATCCGTTCTTCTTCATACAGCCATGGTTCCCTTAAGTCAATGATCCGCCGTACCCGCCCGATCTCTATCCACCGGTCAAATTCCCAATAAGGAAGCATTGGAAAACCAGTCATCTTTCCACCTTCTTTCCATATATGCGGACATACGAACTATTTCAAAACGTTATAGACAAGTCTTCCTATTATCAATATATGCCCGTCCTGTCTGGTGGGTACAACCTGGGAGCAGTACATAAAAAACGGTCACTGAAAGTCTGTTCCTTTCAATGACCGTTTTTTTTCTGGTATCTGTACTATTGCCAGTACTTACAGATCCAGGGATTTAATATTCCGTTTTATTTCTGCTATTATTCTTCATGTTATTCTTAGATGTGGTCCTGGTTGTGTTCTCGGTTTTATTTTCGGTCTTGTTTTTAGCCTTGTTCTCCTGGTTCATGTTGCTGCAGTCATCCATCTGGTTGCTGTAGCGGTTACTGTAATCATTGCTGTAGTCATTCTTTGCCATTTCAATACCTCCAAAAGATATTTTTTATATTAACTTCAAGTTACAGCTTTATTATGGCTGTATCCTGATGGTTTATACGTGGCTTTTGCAGAATTTTATTTTACAGTTCAGCCATGCGCTGGTTTGAATGAGAAAGTGTGTTGCAAGCCTGCTTGCATAAGCACTTTTCATCCAAATCAGCATATGGTGGGACCACCAAGCTTCTTGTTTTCATGAATATGGAAACAAGAAGATGTCATGGCTGAACTGTAACGTAATTCCCACCTTTTTCCTGGGAATTTACTTGCATTTTCCCTGTATTTATATTATAACTAATGTGAGGCAACATGGTTTCCCTTAAACCACAGCCTCATCCTTATTAATTATTTATACTCCCCTTGAGAAAAGCCAGGATAGCTCCCCTATCCCGGCTTTTCTCCCGTTTATGAGACAAATTTCCCAACCTGCGAAAAAGGCCCTTCTGCCGCCAGCAGAAAGGCCTGTCTATTTTTCAATATCATTTTAATTCATTATCCCAGCATACTCACGATCTTCACCGGATTTTGTAATTCCAGTTGGAAACCTTAATACCAGTTGCTTCTGTAGAAGCATGAACGATTTTTCCGTCTCCTATGTACATTGCTACATGGTTAATGCCCTTTCCGCTTCCATAAAAAAGCAGATCACCTGGCTGCATATCTGAAGCGCTGACTGCTGTTCCCTGGGATGCCTGGCTGCCTGAAGAACGGCTTAAAAGAAATACCTAAACCATGCTGATACACATAGCGGGTAAATCCGGAACAGTCTGTTCCTGTATGTGGGTCACTGCCGCCGTAACGGTACGGACCACCTACAAACTGAAGGGCATAACTTACAAGCTGCTGTCTTTTTAGTAGCTATTGAGGACTCAATGGCTTCTTTCTGGACCTGTTCTATCTCGCCTGCTTCTGCTTCCTCTAGCTGTGCATTTCCGGAAACTGGAAGATAACCTTCTGTATCATTTACACGGATCTTCATCCAGCCATTTCCAAGGTCTTCTAATACTTCAAAAACACTGCCTGCTTTGGCTGTGGTCAAAACATCTTCTCCATCTTTTGTCTTATTGATGTTTACACTTTCTGCTGTAATAGTGGCAATGTATGTGCCTGTCTTCAAATCCAGGTCCAATAGCTGCCATGGACGTCATCGGAACTGTCATCATCAGCATTCCACATACAAGTCCTGTTCTAACCAGTTTACCAAAAAAATTATGCATTCTCATCCCATCCTATTTGTTACGGTTTATGTTAAATAGCTGCGTCTAAATGTTACACAAATGTTACGTTAATTACATTTGTATTATACCACACATAAGAGCATCGTCAATATATTTATTTTTTTTTTAATATTTGTTCATGTTTTCGACAGATTTCACAATTTTTCACAAAAAAATCCCCGACCTGTACCTTGCTGGCACCAGGGATTTGTAATGATCTGATTGAATGACCTATTAACTTAAAACACTGACGATCTTCACCGGCTTACGGTAGTTATAAGGTGAAGTCTTAATACCTGTAGCTTCTGTAGAAGCATGAACTACCTGTCCATTCCCAATATACATTGCCACATGATTGATGCCTCCGCCATCACCGTAGAAGATCAGATCTCCCGGCTGCATCTCCTCCTCTGAAACCTCAGTGCCATAGTTAGACTGCCCTTTGGAAGAATGAGGAAGACTAATGGAAGCAGTATTCTGCAAAATATATCTGGTAAAACCGGAGCAGTCTACTCCATTATTGGGGTCAACACCGCCAAATACATAGGTTCCGCCTAAAACTGAAGGGCAAATTCCACAGTCTGACGGCGCTGTCTGGCAGAAAGATCCACTGTTTCACGGTTTTTTCTACAAAGGGAAGCTTTTCCTGAAGTCTTAATATAACCTTCTCCGCTGCCTGTGCTGATCTTCACCCAGCCGTTTCCCAGATTAGAAAGAACCTCATAAGGTCTGTCCCCTTTTTACCTCGCCTACAGAACGGCTGTGTTCATTGGCAGAAAAGATGCACCTCTACAGCAGGTGCCGCGATAGTCACCATATAAGAAGAACGTGTCTGTACCTCTGCACCTTTAGAAGCGGCCAGACTATCAGTTAGATTTCCAAAAAAGAATACCTGATAAAAAAAAGACCTGCGGCAGCCTTTACCGCATGTCTCCGAAATAAAGTAAAATTTCACGCTGCAAGTCTCTAACTGTCGAAATAGAATTGTTACGGATTTGTTACGAACCAACAACAATTATATTATTTTTTCACAAAAATGTCAAGAATAAGACATGATTTATATACATAAATAGGCACTTTTAAACCAAAAGTGCCTACTTACTTTATCGCAATCAATTGTAATCTTATCTTCCCGGTCCCTTAAACATCCAGAAGATCATTAAGATCAGAAGTACCGGCCAGATATAAGACAATACCCAGCCAGCCAGTCCTATGATCCCAAAGAACAGGCTCATAAGCAGGAAGATAATGAAAAATACGATCAGTCCTGCTGCCAGTCTCACATACCATTTGCTGAAATCTACATAATGTACATTTCTATGGTATGTATCCTGATAAGACTCTTCTCTGTCTACTGTGCCATAAGGGGCCACTGTACTCACGGCTCTGGCTGTTATCATCTGCTTCCTGTGTCTCTCCGGAGCCATAAGTTTCATAGCCGTCCGGACGATCTTCTGTATTTAGTGCTGCATCTACGATCGTCCTGGCAATGATCCTTGGGCCTCCAAGGTTTTCGATCACCTCTGCCTCATCAGCCCCTTTTATTATTTCATCTGAAAATATAATGAATCATAATATCGTATATTTTCCTGAATCACGGAATACGGAACGCGCCCTTCCAGTTCTGTCTTTAATCCCTGTAAAAATTCTGCTCTGGTCATTATTCAGCCCTTTCCTTTATAGCTCCTTCCCGGTATGCTGCCACTAATTCCTTCAGATCTGAGATCTGTTCCTTTAATTCACGGCCCTTATCCGTATCTGCCACCATGATCCTGACCTTCAGTTTTTCAACCACAGACACCTTCGGTGTACTGTCCTTTTTCGGATCAAATGGCATGTGTTCTGCCAATGCCAGATGATGAGAATTAGAGATCAATGTATATCCTGCAATTCCGGTAGTGCTCTGATATGATTTTGAAAGGCCTCCGTCGATCACAAAAGCTTTCCCCCTGCTTTTTACCGGTTTTTCCCCGTCTTTTAACTTAACAGGCACATGCCCGTTAATAATATAGGGAACCTTCCGTTTTTAAGCCAAATTCTTCCAAATCTTGTCACAGATCTCTACTTTTTTCACACAGTTTGTAGTAAGGGTTCATCACCTCTTTATGTGTTGGCCTTATCTTCTACAAAATAGTGTTCAAAGGTAGTCATCTTTGACTTTCCAAATACCGGAGATCTTGCTCCGCACCAGAGATACCACATCAGATCCAGTGCTTCTTCTTTTCCATCTGCACCGTCCGGAAGGAAAATAGGCATTATGTACCTGACGGTTTAAGAAATCCATCAGGGACTTTCCTTTATAACCATTTCCACCGATCATAATGGTATCAAATGCTCCATCTTTTGTCATAGGGATGCATCCGTGGTACAGCAGATTAGAATTATAGCACTTGTAAATGCCGCCATGGGAATAAATAAATTTCACCTGACGCTGTAAAACCTCGCTGTGGCGGAATGACGCGCAGAGAGTGCGTAACAGTTCCTTTTCTCCTCTGGTCAGCTCCAGTGGATTTCGCGGATCAATGGTTGGAAAATTCATATCCAGCATAGGATATTCTTTTCCATCAATGGTAACTGTACCTTTTTGGTAATCTACTGCCGTTAAAAGCATGCGGTTTTCCATCTCATACTCCGGATGGCGCTGCATCATCGCTTCTTCTACCTTAAACTGGATCACAGCAATTGCCTTGTGCATCTTAGCTGCCAGGCCAGGATCTACTGCATCATAAATATTTTCATCCAGGATCTTTGGCATAAAGCGGACACATGGATCATCCTGGTAAACTTTTGCCGCAAACATGGACAGTGGACGCAGATTGATACCGTATCCATCTTCCAGCACATCAAAGCTGTTGTAGCTGATAGCGATCCGTAGTACATTGCAGATACAGGCCAGATTGCCCGCTGCAGCTCCCATCCAGGAAATATCATGATTTCCCCACTGGATATCTACATCATGGAAGTTCATTAACTCCTTCATAATAATATCCGCTCTTGGACCACGGTCAAAAATATCACCGATGATATGAAGATTATCAATGGTCAGATTCTGGATCAAACGGCACAGCGCAACAATAAACTTGTCTGCTATACTGGTATCAATAATAGAATGGATGATCTCATTGTAGTAAAGTTTCTTGTTCTCATCGCTGTAGTCTACATGGAGCAGCTCATCAATGATATACGCAAACTCCTTTGGCATCTTTCTTTCTTACCTTGGAACGTGTATATTTAGAAGACACCTCACGGCAGATCTTAACCAGTCTGTAAATGGTGATCTTCTGCCAGTCTTCTGTATACCGTCCAACTTTCATCATCCTTGGAAGATGACGCTCTGGATAATAGATCAGATTTGCTAACTGTAACTGCTCCTCCTCCGGGATCAAATGTCCGAATGTTTCCTTGATCTTTTCCCGGATAATACCGGAAGAAGACCGCAACAGGTGGATAAATGCTTCATATTCCCCGTGAAGGTCACTGAAAAAATATTCCGTTCCTTTTGGCAGATTGCAGATCGCCATTAAGTTTACGATCTCACTGGTAGCTTCCTTAACTGACGGATATTCACGCGCCAGAAGCTGCAGATAAGCCAGATCCCTCATATTACATTCCCCCATCTTATCGCATTTTCCTTTCTTTACATGTCCCAAAAAAGACTTTATCAAGGAAATCTTGCGTTTTATATGGGATTATAGTACCATATTCTTATTGAAAATAAAAGTTTTTCCGCAGGAACACAAGCTTACATTTTGTTAAGATTTATGAAGAAATGCACAAGAAAGGATCGAAATATGGAAGAATTATACGTATTTGGTACCGGAAACGCACAGGCAACCCGCTGTTACAATACCTGCTTTGCCATAAAAGACGGAGATGAATTTTTTATGGTAGATGCCGGCGGCGGTAATGGTATTTTAGGTATTCTGGAAAAAATGAATGTGGACATGGCCCATATCCATCACATTTTTGTCACCCATGAGCACACCGACCATATCCTTGGAATTGTCTGGATGGTCCGCATGATCGCCACTGCCATGAAAAAAGGAAAATACGAAGGGGAACTTCGCATCTACTGCCATCCGGGACTGGCAGATACGATCTCTACCTTATGCCGTTTAACACTTCAGGGAAATTTTATAAAATGATCGGGGAACAGATCTTCCTGATCCCGGTAGAAGACGGAGAAACCGTTTCTATTTTAGATTATGATGTAACTTTCTTTGATATTTTGTCTACAAAGGCAAAACAGTTCGGCTTCACCATGCACCTGAAAAACGGAAAGAAGTTCACCTGCGCCGGAGACGAGCCTTACAATCCGGAATGTAAGCCATATGTGGAAGGCAGTCAGTGGCTTCTTCACGAAGCATTCTGCCTCTATGGTGACAGAGAACGGTTCCAACCTTATGAAAAACGCCACAGCACGGTAAAAGAAGCCTGTGAACTGGCTGAAAGCCTTTCTATCCCCAATCTGGTACTGTGGCATACTGAAGATAAAAACTTAAGCCACAGGAAAGAACTTTACACAGCAGAAGGAAAAGAATATTATCATGGAAATCTGCTGGTTCCTGATGACGGGGAGATTATAAAACTGTAAAACATGTCACTGATATTTTTTATGAACCCATGATAACGCAGCACAGCCTCCAGAATTGGAACATTTTGTTCCTGTTGTGAAGGCTGTTTCTATGTCTGCCGGAGTACCGCCTGCGCCAGCAGGCGTTCTCTCTACTGCTGCTTTTTAATATGCCATCTTATAAATTTCAATAATATCCGGCTTGTCCAATACCTTAATACCTGCCAGTGTTCTTGTGCCGTGGTTGGTGCATTTTTCTGCCAGTTCTTCAAAAGATGCAGGATCCACATTCAGTTCTCTTAAAGAGGTTGGCATATTCAGGCTCTTGAAATAATCCTCTGTTGCCTGGATACCTGCTAAAGCAGTCTTTTCCGGATGCTCAAAATCCATCTCAATATTCCATACATTCACTGCATACTGGGCAAAGCGGCTTACATTATTTTCATATACATATCTTGCCCAAGATGCCCATAAAGCAGAAAGTCCTGCGCCGTGAGCAATCTTTCTCATCCATACCGGATAATTCATGCTCCATCTGATGTACTGCCATAAAAACATCTCTTCCAAGGCCGGTCAGATCATTGTGTGAAATAGTTCCGGCCCACATAATAGATGCTCTTGCCTCATAATCATTTGGATTTTCCAGTGCAGCTTTTCCAGCCGGGATCACTGTCTTTAAAACACCTTCTGCAATGCGGTCGGATAATGGTGTATCCTCACCAACACTGAAATATCGCTCTAAAGTATGCATCATGATATCTACAGCTCCGCAGCCGGTCTGGAACGGGCTTACAGTATAGGTCAGTTCCGGATTGCAGATAGAGAATAATGGTCTGTGTCCAGGGCTGTTAAATCCTCGTTTTAATCCCAGCTCTGTATTTGTGATAACGCTGGAAGCACTCATTTCACTTCCGGTTGCAGACAGTGTAAGGATAACGCCTACCGGAAGAGCAGCCTTTGGAGTTTCCTCTTTCATATAGAACTTCCATACGTCTACATCCGGGTTTGCAATACCGTCTGCAATGCATTTTGCTGAGTCGATCACACTTCCGCCGCCTACTGCAAGGATAAAGTCAACGCCTTCCTTTTTTTGCCCAGTTCAATGCCTTCTCTTGCCATAGCCAGAGTCGGATTTGCCTGAACGCCGCCTAAGGTCACATAGTCGATATTTTCTGCCTTTAAGGCATCTAATACAGTATCAAGAAGCCCGCTCTTCTGCGCGCTTGCACCGCCGTAATGAACGAAAACCTTCTTAAAGCCATATTCCTTTACCAGTTTTCCCACCTGCTTGTGGGTATCTTTTCCAAAAATCATCCGGGTTGGTGCATAAAATTCAAAATTCTGCATTGCCTTATCCTCCATACGATCATTGATTTTATACTGCCTGATCTTGGACCATTTAACATGGCCAATCTATTCATTATCTTACCATATTTTTCCTTTTGTAACAAGGGAACCCCTTGTAAGAAACATATCCCAGTCATAATCAGCATATGATTATGGGTACAGGTATCTTAAGCAAACTTGCTCCAGAACAAAAGGGGGATATTATGTCTTTTTCCAGAAAACGTTCATTTCGTTCATTTTTCTTTATCGGTACGGAACTTTTTGTCCTGGTTCTTTTATGTCTTTGCCTTTTTATGAAAAAACGGACCGGCAGGCTGGTATTTTCCAGACTTCCGGTGATTTTATTAAATGGGTGGATTTTAATGTTACCTGTGAAGCGTTGGAGCAGGCGTTCCGGTACGATGTGGATACCTGCCAGGCAGAGGTTCATTTAAATTGGGTGGACCTGCTGGCGTATCTTGGAACACGCTATGGCGGGGATTTTTCCAGATATAAGAAAAGTGACATGGAAAAGGTGGCAGAGCAGCTGATCAATGGGGACTCGACTATGGAAGAGCTGACAAAAGATATGAAATATTATGACTATTACAAACAGGCTTATGGGGCGGTGTTAGACGGAATGGTAGGGACATTCCAGGCAGAGATCCCGGCGGATGAAGTGCCGGAAATGCTGCAGCAATCTGCGCAAAATACTGATACCGTCTGGGTCACAAAATACGGACTGAAAGCCTTCTTCCCGCTGGCAAAAAACTTCCCCTTACAACGACTTTTGACGATTTCGGTGTTTCACGCAGCTACGGCTTCAGGGCCGCCACTTAGGCCACGACATGATGGGACAGGTGGGAACTCCCATTATCGCAGTGGAGTCCGGCTATGTGGAAGCACTGGGCTGGAACCAGTACGGGGGCTGGCGGATCGGTATCCGCAGCTTTGACAAAAAGCGGTACTATTACTACGCCCACCTGCGCAAAAACTACCCCTTCCAGTCCAATTTAAAAGAAGGCAGCGCTGTCCAGGCCGGTGATGTCATCGGATATATGGGGCGCACCGGCTACAGTTCCAAAGAAAATACCAACAATATCGAAGAGTCCCACCTTCACTTCGGCCTGGAACTGGTCTTTGACGAGTCACAGAAAGAAAGTGACCATGAGATCTGGATCAACTGCTACGAACTGGTCAAATTCCTGCGCAGGAACCAGTGTGAAGCTGTAAAAGTAGAGGGCACCAAAGAATGGAGGCGGGTATATCAGACGAAAGATGTTCCCACTGGATGTACATCCAATGAAAACCTGTCATACCAGCCGCACAATCGTGCGGCCGGCCTCAGAATCAACTTATTTAACTTAATCTGTGGATAAATAATCCACTTCTTAACTTCGGCTCAAACCAGGTAGACTTAGGCGGCATTAAAAGGCCTGCGTCTGCTACTGCTAAAAGCTCTTTAATAGAAGTTGGATACATAGAAAAAGCAATCTCCATGTCTTCGCTTACACGGCGTTCCAGCTCTTTTAATCCCCGGATCCCGCCGATAAAGTCAATACGCTTATCCGTTCTTGGATCACCGATGCCAAGTACCGGTCCTAACAGCTGGTCCTGTAAAATAGAAACATCCAGACCCTTTACCGGATCAGCGCTCCTGTACTGGGGAAGTACCTTTAAAGCATACCAGGTGTTGTCTAGGTACATGCCGAAAGTTCCTTTTTCAGCTGGAGCATATGGTTCTTTTCCAATTTCTTCCAGTTCAAATTTTTCCCTTTTTACAGCCTCAAAGAACTGCTCCCTACTCAGCCCGTTTAAGTCCTTCACTACACGGTTGTATGGAAGGATCATCAGTTCCTCATCTGGGAATAAAACAGACAGGAAGTAGTTAAATGGCTCTTCTCCTGTGTATCCAGGATTTTCCGCCCTGCGCTTTTAAGCCAACCTTCACAGCAGAAGCTGCTCTGTGGTGTCCGTCTGCAATATAGGTAGCCGGAATTGCCGCAAATGCCGCCTCAATGGCTTCTGTCTGTGCCGGATCATTGATCTTCCACACTCGGTGACGGATGCCGTCATCGGATACAAAATCATAGATAGCCGGTTTTGCCTTCTCTTCTGCTACGATGGCCTTCAAGGTCTCATTCTGTCTGTAAGCCAGAAAGATGGGGCCAGTCTGGGCATTAACTGTATCCACATGGCGGATACGGTCTAATTCCTTATCCTCTCTAGTGTTTTCATGCTTCTTGACCACTCCGTTTACATAATCATCAATGGAACTGCAGGCAACGATCCCTGTCTGGCTACGTCCATCCATGGTCAGTTCATATAGATAATAATGGTCTCCTGCATCTGTAACATACACACCTTCTGCGATCTGGGTATCTAAAAGCTCTCTCGCCTTTTCGTACACACAATCTGCATAAGTATCCACATCATCAGAAAACTGAGTCTCTGCCCTGTCAATATTTAAGAAAGAAATAGGATTTCCCGCTACTGCCGCACATGCCTCTTTCCGGTTGTATACGTCATAAGGAAGGGATGCAACCTTAGCTGCATTCTCCTTTGCAGGTCTGATACATATAAATGGTTTTACTACTGCCACTTTCTTTCTCCTTCTGATCAGCCTTTATTTTTACAGTTCGGTCATGACATCTGTAACATTATTTCACTACACGTACCCGTAAAACGCCCTCAATGGCCTTTAATTTCTCTACAGTAGTCTCTTCCGGCTTGTGTTCCAGATCTAATAAGGTATAAGCATACTTATCACGGCTCTTATTGGTCATATCAGAAATGTTCACGCCCTGGGCTGCCAGGATGGCAGTGATCTGTCCGATCATGTTAGGAATGTTCATGTGAAGAACGGCAATACGGCTTGCTGCCTGGCATACGCCCATATCGCAGGCCGGATAATTAACAGAATTATGGATATTACCATTTTCCAGATAATCTGTGATCTCCTTTACTGCCATTACTGCACAGTTGTCCTCAGACTCTCTTGTGGAAGCACCCAGATGAGGAGTCAGGATCACATTTTTCATATGTACTACCTTTGGATTTGGGAAATCGCTGACATAACGGGCAACTTTTCCAGCCTCCAGTGCTGCGGCCATATCGTCATCATTTACAAGAGTATCTCTTGCAAAGTTTAAGATCACCACGCCATCCTTCATCATATCCAGTTTTTCTTTGTTGATCATGCCCTTGGTAGACTCTAACAGCGGCACATGAACGGTAATATAGTCGCACTCCTGGAAAATAGTATCTACGTTGGTGATGTGCTTTACATTTCTGGAAAGTCTCCATGCTGCGTTAACAGAAATATATGGGTCGTAGCCGTAAACTTCCATTCCCAGATGGGTAGCTGCATTTGCAACCTCAGCACCAATAGCACCAAGTCCGATGACACCTAACTTTTGCCCTTTAATTCCCAGCCTGCAAAAGCCTTTTTGCTCTTTTCTGCTGTTTTTGCAATGTTCTCATCCTCTGCATTGTCCTGGCACCATTTAATACCACCTACAATATCACGGGATGCTAAAAACATACCTGCAAGAACCAGCTCTTTTACGCCGTTTGCATTAGCACCTGGTGTGTTAAATACAACTACACCGGCCTTTGCGCACTCATCTAACGGGATATTGTTTACACCTGCGCCTGCACGGCCTACTGCCAGAAGTCCCTCCGGCAGTTCCATTTCATGCATAGAAGCGCTTCGTACTAAAAAAGGCATCTGCCTCTGCTTTATTGTCAGTTATCTCATAATCAGCCGGGAACAGGTCTGTTCCGCAGGCTGCTATTGGATTTAAGCAATGGATCTTTTTCATAATACTCTCTCCTCATTTACAGATGCTTCTTCTCAAAGTCAGCCATAAACTCAACCAGCTTCTCTACACCGGCCTTTGGCATTGCATTGTAGATACTTGCACGCATACCGCCTACTGTTCTGTGGCCCTTTAAGTTTTCAAGTCCTGCTGCTTTGGATTCTTTTTACAAATAAGGCATCCAGTTCTTCATTTCCTGTGATAAATGGCACGTTCATGATAGAACGGTCTTTCTTTACTACAGTGCCCTTAAACAGCTTGCTCTCATCTAAGAAGTCATAAAGGATCTTTGCCTTCTCCTCGTTGATCTTCTTCATCTCTTCCAGGCCGCCTTTTGACTTTAACCACTTAAATACCTTGCCGCACATGTAAATGCCGTATGTAGGAGGTGTATTGTAAAGGGATTTTGCATCTGCATGGATCTTGTAGCGCAACATGGTTGGTGTTCCCTCTAATACGTCTTCTGTGATCAGGTCCTCACGGATGATAACGATAACAGTACCTGCAGGTCCTACGTTCTTCTGTGCGCCTGCAAAGATCAGGCCGTATTTGGATACGTCCACAGGCTCAGATAAGAAGCAGGAAGACTGATCTGCTACTAACAGTTTTCCCTTTGTATTCGGGAGAGTCCAGAACTTTGGTTCCGTAAATTGTATTATTTTCACAGATGTACACATAATCTGCATCTTCAGATACAGGCAGATCGGAGCAATCCGGAATATAGCTGAAAGTCTTATCAGCACTGGAAGCGATCGCATTTGCCTTTCCGTAAATAGATGCATCTTTATGCGCTTTCTTTGCCCACTGTCCAGTAATGATATAATCTGCCACGCGGTTCTTCATCAGGTTCATAGGAACCATGGCAAACTGGGTAGAACCGCCGCCCTGAAGGAAAAGCACCTTATAATTTTCCGGAATGTGTAAGAGATCGCGCAGATCTGATTCAGCATCTTCAATAATGGTCTCATATGATTTAGATCGATGGCTCATCTCCATTACTGACATTCCTGTGCATCTGTAATCCAGCATTTCTGCTGCTGCTTCTTTCAGGACTTCTTCCGGTAATACTGCCGGCCCTGCTGAAAAGTTGTAAACTCTGCTCATAGTTTTCCTCCTCTTGGAATTCTCTTGGAATATTTGGTGCTTATTATTTTTAATTTTGTGCCCCTTTTTTATCTATATATGCAAGCGGCTCCCCTGCATGATGCAAATGGGAAAATTTTCCTGCATCACACAGAGAAGCCACCTGTGTATATACGCCCTTGTATAAGTAATCCTATCTTTTTGTTGCTTTACCAGTATAAACCAATAACATGGTAACGTTCCAAGGTGTTAGAAATTACTATACAACGTTTCATTTTATTTTTCAAGCTAAATTTATCTGAAAACCTTTTTAGTTTTTGAAATAAATCATTGAAAATTATTTAGTTAATTTTTAAATCTGTATCATCAAATGCATCTGCGATCGGTGCTCCAGGAGATACCATTGGGAATACCTTGTCGTCGCAGCCGATCTGGCAGTCGATAACAACCGGGATATTTAAGGAGATGGCCTCTTTTAATACAGGGGCCAGTTCTTCCTTCTGGGTCACTCTGTAAGCCTTTGCTCCCATTGCCTCTGCGATCTTTACATAATCAACAGAATCATTGAGAACAGTCTGAGAATAACGCTTTCCATAGTAGAGCGTCTGCCACTGACGCACCATACCTAATACATGGTTGTTGATGATCAGTTCGATCACCGGGATATTGTAACGGGTCGCTGTAGCGATCTCGTTCATATTCATGCGGAAGCAGCCATCACCTGCAATGTTGATAACAGTCTTATCCTTGCAGCCCATTTTAGCACCAATAGAAGCGCCCAGGCCATATCCCATGGTTCCCAATCCGCCGGAAGTAAGGAGAGTTCTCGGCTGACGGTATTTATAATACTGGGCAGCCCACATCTGGTGCTGTCCAACCTCGGTTACGATCACAGCGTCCCCGCCTGTAACTTCATTTACAGTCTGGATAATAAAAGGACCGGTAAGTACATTCTTATTGTAACGCAGCGGATACATATCCTTCATACGTTCAATATGGGCGATCCACTCATCATGGTTAATAGGATCCAGATGGGTATTTAACCGGCGTAAAATGGTCTTGGCATCTCCAATGATGCTTGCGTCAACCTTAATATTCTTGTTGATCTCTGCACGGTCAATGTCAATCTGTAAAATTTTTGCGTTTTTCGCGAATTTTGATGCATTTCCAATAACACGGTCACTGAATCTGGCGCCAACTACTACTAAAAGGTCTGCCTCAGTAATGCCATAGTTGGATGTTTTAGTTCCATGCATACCAACCATACCTGTATACAGTTCATCGGTACCGTCAAATGCGCCCTTACCCATTAAACTGTCTGCAACCGGTGCCTGGATCTTGTGTGCAAACACACGCAGTTCTTCAGAAGCATTGGAAATAATAGCACCGCCGCCTACGAAAATAAATGGCTTCTGGGCCTTGCGGATCATCTCTAAAGCACGTTCCATGTCTTCTTCTTTAATGGTATCGGTCTGTGGTTCGATCTTCTCCGGCTCCTGATACTCATAATCTGCAGTTGCCGCAGTTACATCCTTTGTAATATCCACCAGAACAGGGCCCGGTCTTCCACTCTGGGCGATGACAAAAGCCCTGCGGATCACTTTTGCCAGTTTATTAATATCTTTTACAATGAAATTATACTTTCGTGATCGGCATGGTCACACCTGTGATGTCGATCTCCTGAAACTGTCCTTACCTAAGAGGCTGTTTGCCACGTTACAGGTAATAGCCACTACCGGAACGGAGTCCATGTACGCGGTAGCAATACCTGTTACCAGGTTGGTTGCACCAGGGCCGGAAGTTGCCAGGCATACGCCTACCTTTCCAGTTGCCCTGGCATATCCGTCTGCTGCATGGGAAGCGCCCTGTTCATGAGATGTAAGAATATGGGTGATCTCATTCTGGTGCTGATACAGCGCATCATATATGTTCAGGATGGCACCGCCCGGATATCCGAAAACGGTGTCTACCCCCTGTTCTTTCAAACATTCTATAACGATTTCCGCACCTGTCAATTTACTCATTTGTCCTGTGCTCCTTTACGAAATAATCCTGTATGCTGTCCTTATTTTGCCTGAAAGGATAGCGCCCTTGTCACCGGAAGTTACCAGTGAAGCATATCTTGCCAGATATCCGGTTTTCACCTTAGGCTCTCTTGGCTGCCATTTAGCCTTTCTGGCTGCCATTTCTTCATCAAAAACCAGTACGTTTAACTGATGATTATCAATATCAATGGAAATGATATCTCCCTCTTCTACTAAAGCGATCGGGCCACCTACAGCTGCCTCTGGTGAGACATGTCCGATGGATGCGCCTCTGGAAGCTCCGGAGAAACGTCCGTCTGTGATCAGTGCTACCGTAGAGCCAAGTCCCATTCCTGCAATAGCAGAAGTTGGGTTTAACATTTCTCTCATACCAGGACCGCCCTTCGGTCCCTCATAGCGGATCACAACAACATCACCGTCAACGATCCTGCCGCCCTTGATCGCTGCGATAGCATCTTCCTCACAGTCAAATACTCTTGCCGGTCCTTCATGCTTTAACATTTCAGGAGCAACTGCAGAACGCTTTACAACGCCTGAATCTGGCGCCAGGTTGCCCTTTAAGATAGCGATACCGCCGGTCTGGCTGTATGGATTGTCGATTGGGCGGATGACATCCGGTTCTTGTTTACACAGTCCTTGATGTTCTCTCCAACGGTCTTTCCTGTAACAGTCATGCAGTCCAGATTTAACAGGCCCTTCTTGCTGATCTCATTCATAACAGCGTAGATTCCGCCTGCCTCGTTCAGATCTTCGATGTAAGTGGACCTGCCGGTGCCAAGGTGGCACAGGTTTGGTGTTCTTTTCGCTGATCTCATTTGCAATGTCTATATTTAACTCAACGCCGGCCTCATGTGCAATAGCCGGTACGTGAAGCATACTGTTGGTAGAACATCCTAAAGCCATATCCATGGTTAAAGCATTCATAAATGCTTCTTTTGTCATAATATCTCTTGGACGAATGTTTCTTCTTAACATCTCCATTACCTGCATACCTGCATGCTTAGCCAAGCTTGATACGCTCAGAGTAAACAGCTGGAATGGTTCCGTTTCCACGAAGTCCCATACCGAGAACCTCAGTTAAGCAGTTCATGGAGTTTGCAGTGTACATACCGGAACAGGAACCACAGGTTGGACAGGTCTTATTTTCATATTCTTTTACATCTTCTTCGGTCATCTTTCCTGCTGCGTAGGCGCCAACTGCCTCGAACATACTGGAAAGGCTTGTCTTGTGTCCGTTCAGATGTCCGGCAAGCATTGGGCCGCCGCTTACAAATACAGTTGGGATATTTAATCTTGCTGCTGCCATTAACAGACCAGGAACGTTCTTGTCACAGTTCGGAACCATGACTAATCGCATCAAACTGATGAGCCATTGCCATTGCTTCTGTAGAGTCAGCGATCAGATCTCTTGTTACCAGGGAATATTTCATTCCGACATGTCCCATGGCAATACCGTCACAGACTGCAATGGCCGGAAATACAACCGGAGTACCGCCAGCCCATGGCAACACCCTAATCTTACAGCTTCTACGATCTTGTCCAGGTTCATGTGTCCCGGCACGATCTCATTATAAGAACTTACAATACCAACTAATGGTTTATTCATTTCTTCTTCTGTCATACCAAGTGCATTAAAAAGGAACGATGCGGTGCCTGCTGCATTCCTTTTCTTACTGCGTCACTTCTCATATTTTTTTATCCTCCTGAAATTCTGGCACATTTTCCACTTTTCCCGCCCTTTTCTCTGAATACTTTTAGTGGATACGCTCTGCAACCAGATCGCCCATCTGGGTGGTTCCAACCCTGGTGCATCCATCTGACATAATGTCGCCGGTGCGGTATCCGTCTGCCAGTACCTGACGTACAGCTGCTTCTACTGCCAGTGCCTCTTTGTCCAGATCACAGGAATAGCGAAGAAGCATTGCTGCGGAAAGAATGGTTGCTAATGGGTTGGCAATATCTTTTCCTGCAATATCCGGTGCAGAACCATGGCTTGGCTCATAGAGACCGAATTTTGTCTCATTTAAGCTTGCAGAAGATAACATGCCGATGGAACCGGTTACCATACTTGCCTCATCTGAAAGGATGTCACCAAACATGTTCTCAGTCAGAACTACGTCAAACTGTCCCGGATTCATAACCAGCTGCATTGCACAGTTGTCTACTAACATGTGGCTTACTTCTACTTCCGGATAATCCTTTGCAACTTCATTTACAACCTTGCGCCATAAACGGGAAGTATCCAACACATTGGCCTTGTCAACACTTACCAGCTTTTTACGGCGCTTCATAGCGATCTCAAATCCCTTGACAGCAATACGGCGGATCTCATGCTCACTGTATGGCATGGAGTCTACTGCGTACAGTTCTCCGTCCTTTTCCTCGGTGCTTCTTGCTCCGAAGTAAACTCCGCCGGTCAGTTCACGCATAATGACCATATCAAAGCCGTTTCCAATGATCTCTTTCTTTAATGGGCACGCATCTGCTAACTGCTCAAAAAGATACGCCGGACGGATATTTGCAAACAGTCCTAAACCTTTACGAATCTTTAAAAGTCCTGCTTCCGGTCTTAACTCAGGTTTGCTACATCATACCATCTGGAGTTGCCAACATCACCGCCTACAGCTCCTAACAGCACTGCATCTGAATTTCTGGCTGTTTCCAGGGCTTCATCTGTCAGCGGAACACCATATGCATCAATGGAGCAGCCGCCCATTAAAATATCTGTATAATTGAACTTATGTCCGTAAACTTCTCCTACTTTATCTAATACCTTTTTTAGCCTCTCTTACGATCTCAGGGCCAATACCATCTCCTGGAATTGCAACGATATTATAATTCATAATTATTATCCCCTCTGTTTATTATTCCTTTTGGTTATACATTATGTAATAACTGTAATTTCTATCAATCATATCTCATTTGAGGCTTCATTTCAACTATTCCCGCCCATTTTCCCTATTACAAAATATACATGTTTGGAATTGCCGGTATAACTTTAAAATCATATTTCTACTGGATCTCACGGATCAGGCAATACTGTTTTAAATCAAAATGCTTCTGGACAATGCCAAAAAAGCTTAAAACCAAAATGTTCGTACATAGGCACGTTATCCGGATTGTGAGTTTCCAGTGAGATCATCAGATGATGCTCCTGGGCATAATGGTTCACTTCTTCCATCAGGATGGCCGCCAGACCATGATGCTGCATGTCCGGATCCACTGCCAGGTAGATCACATGAAGACGTTCTTCCTGGTGGAAGCTGGTCTGTCCAGCGTGAATTTAAATAATCACGGCCTCTCATAAAATTCCACAAAGTCTTAAGGCTTGGGTCCTCTTTGATCAGATATTCATCTGTTTTAAACTGGCCCAGGCTTCTGTCAGATAAAAAGGTAAGGGGATTATAAGGCTCTGACTCATCCGAAACCACCAACAGGGAATTCATTTCCTCGCTGTCAGAATAGATCTCACAGGTTTCAATAAATTCCGTAAGATCACACTTAAAAAGCTCCGGCAGCAGCCGCTCCCTGGTCTCTTTTTCCGGTATCAGCTTGCAGTATAAAGGGTCATGGGCAAACATTTCACCAACAGCTTTTCCAGTTTTGGCAGGTATTCTTTCTTTACTCTGTATAACGTCTGACTTTCCATACTATATATCTGTTCTCCTTACTGTTTTTCCAGGTAGCCTTCCATGGCAGCTAAAAGCTTCTCCACAGAAGATGCCATATAATCAATATCATCCCGGTAGCACTGCTCCTGGGCATTTGCCGCCTGGAGCAGGATCTTGTACTCTTCTTCCTGATCCGGTCTTTCTCCTGCTTTCTGCAGTTTATTCTTTTCTTTTAACTTACTACCAGATCGTACAGATTTTCATGGTGGATAATACGGCCATAGCCCCATTTTAACCGGTCTGCCGGCTGGTTTAATACATATTCAGTAAAATAACGGAATACTTCTCTGTCAAACAGGAAGGCATACCGGTTGTTGTCGATCTCATAAACGGCTTCCAAAGCGCCTTCCGGATCATCCTCTTTTAAGCAGGCAAGCGCCTTATAAATAGCTTTCAGGTTCTCACCTACCCCTGCTGCGGGAACAGTACATCGTCATGCCAGTTTAAGCGGACAAAATAGTCCTGTTCCTTGCGGAAGATATAAAGGAGGGAGCTGTTTAAGGCTGCATATTCTGCTGCCATGGCTTTTTGCCTCCTCACATTTTCCTGTTTCCAGAAGATTTTTGTAATTTCATTGATCTTCTGGATCTGGTCATATAACTGACGTCCCAGCTCTTTTGCCTTTTTCAGGCGTTCTAACAGGACCGTCTCATTTGCCTCTGTCTTTTCACACAGGGATTTTGTCCACACTGTCTTCCACTGCTGCAAACAGCCGTTCAAAGAATCCATAGGTACTACTGCTGTATGGTCAAATGCCAGCACCAGTTTCCATAAAGATTGTGATGGAAGCGGTAAACCGGCTCATCATAGAAATCTTCATTGTCAAACTGGGAACGATAATGGGTCTCCATAAACTCTCAATCGCTGAAACTCATTTACAGAGGATGGAATACCTGCAATGGCAATGGAAAAATCATCGGACCAGGTCTGGATAGGGAAGTGGACTTCCAGGCCTTCCGGGTATGCCTCTTTAGACGGTTGGATATGTTCGGTTGCCTTCTTCATAAAGGAAGCGTATTCATAGGTACAGCGGACTGCATCCTTCTTTCCATGGGCATGGGCCGGAAGCTCGAAGTTAAAGTCTGCGATCACCTTTCCCTGCCACTCCGGATGGGCGGTAAATACCTGTTCGTAGGCACCGGTGGACCAGTCATATTTAGGAGTCTACCACACCCCACTCTTCTGCTGCCATAGCACAGAATACTAGAGTCTTCCTTGGCTTATATCCCATATCAATAAAGGTTCTTGCGATCCCAAGCATCATTGCAACTGCCGCATTGTCATCCTGAAACCGGTAAAATAAGAGTCATAGTGAGCAGACAGCATGATCATCTGCTCCGGCTCTTCTCCCGGGATCATGCCGGTAATGTTATAGGACTCCCGGTCACGGACCACAGTAGACTGGGCATCAAATAATACCTGGATTTCTTTAAAATCCCCTGTATGATTTCCAGTTTTTTCATATTTCCCATATCTGCTTTTAAGACAGCCGCATCTGCCTGGGAAATGGAGAAAGCAGCTGCCTCTTTCGGTCCTGCAATATCCTGGGCATTTAAGGAAGTATCATGGATCTCCCCATATCCCTGATCCTGGACAGCGATCAGCGCAGCTGCTCCCTTTAAATGAGCCTGATAAACCGGAAAATTGATCCACCATTCTTCTCTCTGGTTAATATCGATCAGCACAAGCTTACCTTTTTACATCTATATTTTCATAATTTTCCGCTGTGCCACGTCCTAAGTAGACCATAGAAAATTCCTGAAAACCTTCTGTATGGAAATCGGTCTGGTAGGCACCTAACTGAAATTCGTATTCTTTTCCTTCTTTATCACGGTAACGAAGGACCGCGTGATGAAAGTCCCAGCTGTCTACCTTGATCTTATCCTTTTGTACATTCTGAAGTCCCATTTCCTGCATTTCTTTTTAAAAGCAGTTCTCCCGTCTTCCACTCTGCTTTAGAGCCGGCTGTGCGGTATCCAAGCACCGGATTGGTCTTTGGTTCTTCCATTCTTTTTGCAAGATCGTAAGATTTTTTACATCAACAGCCTGCTCAAAGGCTTCTTCCCATTCCCTTAAACTGTTCATATTTCTGTCCTCTTTCTTCTAAGTACTCTTCTAAGCTCTGTTTGAGAACACATCCATCTCAAATGCTGCATCTATAATAGCACAAAATAAGCCGCTGCAAAATGTCTTTTTACACTTTGCAGCGGCTTGTATTTACAGTAATAATATGTTTTCCCGAAAACTTACTGGGCGATCCAGGCTCCATCTGCGCCTACCAGATAATTATCAGGTGTCATGCAATCAGTAAGCATATCTCCATTTTCAGAGCAGTAGTAACTCTTTCCATTCCAGTCGATCCAGCCGGTCTTCATATAGCCGTTCTCATCAACAGAAGTACCACTTTCCGCCTAATTCTTCCCACTGGTTTGCAGGATAGGTGCCGTCTGCTCCTGCGATACCACCATCTCTCATCTGCTTCCTGTTTCCATTTACCAGTAGTGCCGGAAGCTGTAT